>Ga0187778_10000209_pt1 | contig 42078 bp, 37 predicted proteins | sample 1015_Q2_SP5_20_M_FD_132418 | JGI IMG/M metagenome (GOLD analysis project Ga0187778, IMG submission 132418) | Tropical peat soil microbial communities from peatlands in Department of Meta, Colombia - 1015_Q2_SP5_20_MG | ecosystem: Environmental > Terrestrial > Soil > Wetlands > Peat | place...
ACTGCCGTCGCAGATCATCGACTACACGAGCGGTCGTGAGTCGACGTTCTTCGACGGCGGCGATCGGAAGGTCGTGCACGTCGACTTCACACACCCCTACACGGCAGCGCTGCGCGCGCGCTGCCTCGACGCGGCTCGGAGCGCCGGCATCAAGCTGCACGACGGCGCCGTCTATGCCGCGGTTTCCGGGCCGCGGCTCGAAACGGCTTCGGAGATCAACCGCCTCGAGCGAGACGGAGCGACGGTCGTCGGCATGACGGGCATGCCCGAGGCGGCGCTGGCGCGAGAGCTCGGCCTCGACTACGCCTCGATCGCGGTAGTGGTCAACCACGCGGCCGGCCGCGGCGACAGCGCGCAGGCGGTGGCGATGGATAGAATAGTCAGGGTGCTCGAGACCGCCATCGAAAAGGTGAAGATGCTCATCGACCAGGTCGTCAAGGAGATGGGATGATCCGCCCGATCTTGCGCATGGGGGATCCGCGGCTGTTCCAGCGCTCGCAGCCGGTTGAGCGCCTGGGGACGCCGGAGCTCAAGACGCTCGTAGCAGACATGCGCGAAACGATGGTGGCGGCGTCGGGCGCCGGGCTCGCGGCGGCGCAAATCGGCGTGCCTCTGCGGGTGGTCATCTTCGGTTTCGAGCACAATGATCGTTATCCCGACGCCGAGCCGGTCCCCTACACCGAGATCGTCAACCCGGTGCTGACCCCGCTCGGCCCGGAAATGGAAGAGGACTGGGAGGGTTGTCTCTCCGTGCCCGGGCTGCGAGGCAGGGTACCGCGCTACTTGCGCCTGCGCTATTCCGGGTTCGATCCCGATGGACGCTCGATCCAGCGTGAGGTGAGCGGATTCCACGCGCGGGTCGTACAGCACGAGTGCGACCACCTCGACGGCGTCCTGTACCCCATGCGCATGCGCGACCTGCGCTTGCTCGGGTTCACCGACGTGCTGTTTCCAGACGCCGCCGTCGTAGAGGAGTGACGCTGTGAGCAGGGAGCAGGGGTCTCCGCGCGTAGCGTGGGGATGCGACCGGCCGCGAATCAGCGTCGGGCGCCGACGCGCGAGCGTTTGGTTGACGTCAGCGTTTCAAGGAGGCGACGCTGTAAGCAGGGAGCAGGGGTCTCCGCGCGTAGCGTGGGGATGCGACCGGCCGCGAATTAGCGTCGGGCGCCGACACACAATCGTTTACGCCACGTCAGCCGTTCAAGGAGGCGACGTCGCGCGATCGGCTTACGGGTTGCGGGCAGTGATCGTCCAGGAGCCCGACTGCATGACCACCTCTCCGTCTTTGAGATGCTTGGCGAGCTCGGTCCGAAGAGCCTGCTCGATTTCACCGCGGCGACGTTCCGCTTCAGCCCCGGCTTCGCGAAAGATTTCGCCCGCAGGACCGAGCGCGAGCTGAAACTGCATCGCCTGTTCCACGGTCCTTCCGACCATGACCGGCGCGTCGACGCGATCGAAGCCGATGTCGACGAACCCGGCTGCCTTGAGCTGCTGCGTCACCACGTCCGGGCTCGCCATCGAGAACGGACCCGGTCCGCACGTTTGAGCGTCTTCACCCGGGGGTGGCAGAAACTCGAGGACGAGCTTCTTCGGAATCCATGCCCACGGATTGTCTTCGATTCTCCGCCAGGTGATGAACATCAGCCGCCCGCCGGGCTTGAGCGCGCTTCTGACATTGCGCATCGCAGCGACCGGGTTGGCGAAGAACATCATGCCGAAGCGGGAAAAGCAGAAGTCGTACTCGGGTTGAAAACGATAGGTCTGGACATCGGCTTCGACGAAGCGCACGTTCGCCAGGCCTTCGCGCCGTGCGTCCCGTCGTCCCTCTTCCATGAAAGCATCGCAACAGTCGAGCCCGACGACCCAGCCGGTCGGCCCCACCTTCCGGGCCAGCTCGATGGCGGTGTCGCCCCAGCCGCAGCCTACATCGAGCGCCTTGGATCCGGGAGAAAGTCGAAGCACCGACAGCGGAGCGTCGCTGTGCGAACCGAGCCCCGCCAGCAGGATATCGCGAAAGCGTTCGAACTTCGCCGCCAGTACGTTGTTCCAAAAGGCGGTGAATTCGTTGTGGGAAGTTGCAGTTTCAGACAAGGCGATCGCTCCTTTGGGGTTTCTCAAAGCCGGCTCGGCACAGGCCAATCGCGCCGCGCCCACGCGGCGCGAAAGCCGCTATCGCTTCGGGTAAACGCTCTCGCGCTGGAGCACGCAGACCTGAATGCGATACTCCTCATAGAACTCCTTGCGCCCTTTGATCTGCGCCGCGACGTGCTCGGGGTGCATGCGCCAGGCACGCTGGGCCTCCTCGGACTCGAATTCGACGATGCTGACCCTCTCCCCGTCATCCGCACGAAAGCCCTTGTGCGAGATGAAGCCGGGGATCTTCGCGGCGAGCGCGCGCATTCGCGCGACCCACTCGACATATTCCTCCTGCAGCTCCGGCCTTACCCGGGCACGAAATACCGTGATCACCATGTCGATCCTCCTTCTTCCCCCATGCGATCGGGTTGCGCCTGCGTCAACTCAGGCGAAGCTGTTCGTGCAGCGCGGTCTCGAGCTTGAGCAACTCGGTCTCGTCGCGCAGCCGCGCGCCGTCGATCAGGAATACGTCTTCGGCGCGCTCGCCCAGCGTGTTGATCTTGGCGCTGGCGACATTGATCTCCGCCCTGGCCAGAGTGTAGGCGATCTGAGCAAGCAGTCCCGGACGGTCGCCGGCGACGATCTCGAGGATGTAGTGCGTACCCTTGTCGTCGGGAAAGATCCGTACTTCGGGCGACAGGGGAAAATGCCTGAGCTGACGGCTGATGCGGCCGACCGCCGGCAATTCGAGAGGCGGACGCTCGATGAGCACTCGCTTCAATTCGAACTCGACATAGCCGATCACGTCACGGTAGCTCGCGTTCGGGTTCCCCGGATCGTGGACGACGAAGCTGTCCAGAGCGTAGCCGTGCCTTGAGGTATGCACCTTGGCTTCGAGAATCGACAGCCGCGACCGACCGAAGAAACCACAGATGCGGGCGAACAATTCCTTCTGGTCCGGCAGGTAGATCATCACCTGCAGTCCGGCGCCGTCGCGCGAAAGGCGCGCCTTGACGACGGGCTCGGGCGAGTCGACCCGGAAGTAGAGATGGCGTGCATGCCACGCGATCTCGTCCGCGGTATGGCGCTGGAAATACACGGCGTCGAGCTTCCGCCAGAGCCGCTCCTCGGAACCTTCGGGCACGGCGTACAGGCGGAGCTGCCGCGCGGCCTCGGCGCGCCTCGCATCGACGCTGTCGTGGAGACGGCGATCCACCGGGTGTCCCGCAAGCCGCGCCTGCGTCAGGTGAAAGAGGTCTTCGAGGAGCTTGGCTTTCCAGGCGTTCCACACCCGCGGGCTGGTGCCACGAATGTCGGCCACGGTGAGCAAGTACAATGCGCCGAGTCGGCGCTCGGTCCTGACCTTGGCCGCGAACGCGTCGACGACGCGGGGATCGCCGATGTCCTGCTTCTGCGCGGTGAGGGACATCGTCAGGTGCTGCTCCACCAGCCAGGCGACCAGCGAGGCGTCCTCGCTCGCGAGCCCGTGCTCGCGGCAGAAGCGCTGAGCATCGCGAGCGCCGAGGTGCGAGTGGTCGCCGCGGCGGCCCTTGGCGATGTCGTGAAACAGCGCGGCGATGATCAGCACTTCGGGTCGCGCGAAGTCGGCGATCAGCCGAGAGCACAGCGGATACTCGTGTGCATGCTGCGGTTCGGTGAAGCGACGCAGATTCCGGATCACCATCAGGATGTGCTCGTCGACCGTGTACACATGGAACAGGTCGTGCTGCATCTGCCCGACGATGCGCCCGAAGACCGGCAGGTAGCGGCCAAGGATCCCGTACTGGTTCATCCGCCGCAACTCGTGCGTCACGCCGCGCGGCTGGCGCAGGATCTCGATGAAGCGTGCGCGATTCGCCGGATCGCGACGGAAGGAGGCGTCGACGCGATCGCGGCTGCGCCACAGCGCACGAAGCATCGCCGCCGACATGCCCTTGAGCTCAGGGTGCTTCTGCAGAGTGAGAAAAGCGTCCAGGATCGCCGACGGGCGCTTGGCGAAGAGCTCCTCGTCGTGCAGGTCGAGCAACTCGTCGACCGCCTGGAAGTCCTCGTCGACGGGACGTACCTTGACTTCCGCCGGAAACAGCTTCGCGTGCAGATTCTGCAGCAGGATGACGTTGAGCTGGCGTATCGACTTGGCAGCGCGGTAGTAGCGCTGCATGAGCTGCTCCGAGGCACGCCGGTCCGGCGTGTCGGCGAAACCCATTTCGCGCGCCAGCGCTGACTGTACGTCGAACACCAGCCGGTCCTCCCGACGCCCTGAAAGATGATGTAGCCGGATTCGCAGCTCTTCGATCAAGCGTTCGTGGCGTGCGATCTCTCGCGCCTCCTGCACCGTCATCAGTCCGCGCCGGGCCAGCTCGTGCCAGCTTCGCCCAAGCCCCGCGGCGCGCGCGATCCACAGAATCGTCTGCAGGTCGCGCATGCCGCCGGGGCTTTCCTTGACGTTGGGCTCGAGGTTGTAGGCGGTGTCCTGGTGGCGCAAGTGGCGCTGCTGCTGCTCGAGGAGCTTGGCGTCGTAGAAGCCGCGCAGGTCCAGCGTTGCGCCGAAGCGGCGGCGGAAGCGGTCGTAGAGCGAACGCGAGCCGGCAAGCCGCCGGTGCTCGAGGAGGCTGGTGCGGATCGTCACGTCGCCGCTCATCTCGGTCTCGCACTCCTCGAGCGTGCGCACGGAGTGCGCGACCTCGAGTCTGGCATCCCAGAGCATCCCGAGAAAGCGCTCGATCGACGTCTCCCCAGCGAGATCCGCCAGCGGACGGGGAAGCAGGATCAGCACATCGACGTCGGAGTGCGGAAAGAGTACGCCTCGGCCGTAGCCGCCGACGGCGACCAACGCAATTCCGGGTGGAGCTCCCACCTCACTCCAGACGCCGCACACGATCCGGTCGGCGAGCGCCGCCTGCCTCCGCAGCAGCTGGTGCGCTTGCAGCCCCGCGGCAAAGGCTGCCTTGAGCTCCTCGCGGCCCGAGGCGAGCTCGCGCCTCCAGCGCGCGACGCTCGCGGCTGCCGGCGGCATCGCGGTGGCGAGCGACGCAGTCACAGCGACGACTACCCCGGCGTAACCGGCGGCGGGGGCGGCGTGCCGGCCGACAGCGTCAACACTTCGAAGCCGTCATCGGTCACCAGGATGGTGTGCTCCCACTGCGCCGACAAGCTGTGATCGGCGGTGACGATCGTCCAGCCGTCGGCGAGGCAGCGAATGCCTGGGCGCCCGGCGTTGATCATTGGCTCGACCGTGAATGTCATCCCGGGCTGAAGCACCAGACCGGTTCCCGGCCTCCCGTAGTGCAGCACCTGCGGTTCCTCGTGGAATTCCCGGCCGATACCGTGACCGCAGAATTCGCGCACGACCGAAAACCCGTGACCTTCGGCGAAGCGCTGGATCGCCGCGCCAACGTCGCCCAGATGCGCACCCGCCCGCACGGCGCGAATTCCCCGCCACATCGCCTCGTAGGTGATCTCGCAAAGCCGCTTGGCCTGGATCGTCGGCGTGCCGACGCAGAACATGCGGCTCGAATCGCCGTGATAGCCGTCCTTGATCACTGTGACGTCGATGTTGACGATGTCACCGCTCTTAAGCCTCTTGTCGCCGGGTATCCCGTGGCACACGACGTGGTTGACGGAGGTGCAGATCGATGCAGGATACGGCTGGTGCCCTGGCGGCGCGTAGTTCAGCGTGGCGGGGATGACGCCTTGGACATTGACCTGGTGGTCGTGAGCGATGCGGTCGAGCTCGCCGGTGGAAACGCCGGCTTTCACATGCGGCGTGAGGTAATCGAGCAGTTCGGAGGCAAGGCGACCCGCCTCGCGCATCTTCGCGATCTCCTCATCGCCCTTGATCGATACTGTCGAAGTATGCGGGCTTCGCATGGTGTTCGCTTGCTAGTTTCGCAGGAGGTCGTTGACGCTGGTTTTGGCTCGAGTGCCGGCATCTACGCGCTTGACGATGACTGCGCAGTAGAGCTGGCAGTCGCCGACAGCCGACGGCAGGCTGCCGGCGACGACGACCGAGCCCGATGGCACGCGACCGTAGCTCACTTCGCCAGTCATCCTGTTGTAGATCTTGGTACTCTGTCCCAAGAACACGCCCATACCCAACACCGAGTTCTCTTCGACGATCACGCCCTCGACCACCTCGGAGCGCGCGCCGATGAAGCAGTTGTCCTCGATGATGGTGGGGGTGGCCTGCACTGGTTCCAAGACCCCGCCAATGCCCACACCGCCCGAGAGGTGTACGTTCTTGCCAATCTGGGCGCACGAGCCCACGGTGGCCCAGGTGTCGACCATCGTGCCGCGGTCCACGTACGCGCCGATGTTGACGTACGACGGCATGAGCACGACGTCGGGTGCGATGTAGGCGCCACGGCGTGCAACCGCGGGCGGCACGACTCGCACGCCGGCGCGGGCGAACGCGGCATCGTCGTACTGAGCGAACTTGGTCGCCACCTTGTCATAGAAGCGAAAGGGCGCGCCGGGCGCAGCAAGGCCGATCGGCGCGTTCTCGGACAACCGGAAGGACAACAGCACAGCCTTTTTCAGCCACTGATGCGTGATCCATTCGCCGTTGAGCTTTTCGGCCACGCGCAGCTTGCCGGCATCGAGTTCGGCGATTGCCTCCGCGACCGCGTCGCGGACGGCTGCGCTCGCGGCGGAAGGCGAGAGCTGAGAGCGTTGCTCCCATGCGGAGTCGATGGTCTGCTGCAGCCTGGGCATGGACGCCGCCCGCGCGAGGCGCGCAAAAGGGCATATTTTACCGGGAGCGGGCTCTCGGCCCAATTCCCCCGGGACCGCGCCGCGGCCTCCTTGGGCTCGCAACAACCGCTGTACGGGTGAGCGTCCGCCGCCGCGGGGATTCGCGGTCGCTCGACCGTACGCTGCTCGCACCGCGGCCTCCTTGCACCGTAAGGCGTGCAGAGCGTTGCTGTGTGTCGGCCGCAAGCGCCCACTCGCGGTCGCTCGCACCCCGCTCGCTGCGCGAGCGGGACCTGGCTCGCTGCTCGGGGCGCTACATCGACTTGAACAGGTGCGCGAAGGTGCGGCTGACCGTCAATGCCTCGGACCGGCCCTTGAGCACGATCGACGGCTGATCGCGATAGTCTCGGTCGACACGGGCGATCGCGCGCAGATTGACGATGGTGGCGCGATGAACCTGCCAGAAGTATTCGGGATCGAGCTCCGATCCCAGCTCCTTGATGGTCTTGCGGATCAGGGCCTCGCCGTCGGCGGTGACCACGCGCGTGTACTTGTCCTCGGCCTGGAAATACACGACGTCATCGACCGCGATCAAGCGCATCGACGGACCCAGCGAGGCACGAATCCAGCGCAGCGGCCCGGCGGCGTCCCGTGCCGCGAGCTGTTGCAGCACGCTCGCCAGATCCGAGGGCGCTCCTGAGAGGCGCTGCTTGAGTCGTTCGACGACCTTGGTCATGCGATCCGAGGTCACCGGCTTGAGAACGTAGTCGACCGCGCCCTGCTCGAAGGCGGTGACCGCGTACTCGTCGTACGCCGTGACGAAAACGACATGGCAGCGATCTCCAATCGCTCGTGCAACCTCGAGCCCGTCCTTCACCGGCATGCGGATGTCGAGAAACACAATGTCGGGTTCGAGCTCTGCGCACTGCGCGAGCGCCTGCTCGCCGTTCTCGGCTTCCGCGGCGATGCTAAGTTCCGGCCATGCCTGAGCGAGCCGGCTGCGCAGCTGAGCGCGGAGCAGCGGCTCGTCCTCGGCGATGAGCGCACTGACCGCGCTAGCGGGCGGTCGATTCATACGGGACGGTGATGGTAGCTCGCGTTCCCTGGGCTCCCACATCGAGCGTAAAGCGGGCGCTTTCGCCATAAAGCGCCTTGAGACGCTCGCGGAGGTTGCTGAGCCCCACGCCCTGGCCGGTCTCGTCGGCGAGTCCTACTCCGCTGTCGGAGACGACGACACTGACCGAGTCGTCGCTGCGCCGCGCCTCGAGCCGGACCCCGCCTCCGGCCGCCTGCGGCTCGATGCCGTGTTTCACCGCATTCTCGACGACCGACATCAGCAGCATCGGCGGAAAAGGATGGGACCGCAACGCGGCCGGCACATCGACCTCGTAGGCAAGGCGTGGGCCCATGCGCATCTGCATGATCGACAGATAGGCGTTGGCCAGATCGGCTTCCTGACCGAGCGTCGTGCTTTCCGAGCGAAGTTGTGGCAGCGCAGCCCGAAGGTAGGCGAGCAGGTGGCCGAGCATCTGGCCAGCGCGCGGCGGGTCCGTCTCCGTCAGGAACTGCACGGAAGCAAGCGTATTGAACAGGAAATGCGGCTCGATCTGCGCCTGCATGAGCTTGAGCTCGGCTTCCGCCGCTTGCTTGGACAGCAGATTGCGATCGGCCTCGGACTTCAGAACTTGCTCCTGTACCCGAGCGTCCCGGAACTTGAGCAAGAACAGCAGGCTTACGCAAGTCCCCAGGATCAAGCCGTAAATCGCTGTCTCCGCCCACCTCCCCAGGTGCTGGAGCAGCTCGGGCATCCGGTACAGCGGGTCGCCGATGATGTAGCCCTTGATGGCAATCACCAGAATGACGCTGATCAACACGCCGATGGCGACCGCAGCCACCAACTTGCGTGTCGGTCGTGTCTTGTCCCAGGGCGCGGCGGCGTTGACGCAGTAGGCAATCGCCAGCCCGAAGCATTGTGCGGTGATGAAGGGATGCCAAAATGGTCGCGCGTCTTCGATCGAAAGAAGCGCAGCGACGCTCGTGTTGATCGCAACGATGAGCAGTAGGGTCTGCCACGTAACGCGGCGCAGGCCCGAGACAGCCGGAGTCCACCAGCGTGAGGAAAGAGTGCTCGACATGGCCAGGATTCTACCGCCGGGCTCCGGGACGCCGAGACTAAGGTGACAGGACGCCTCTCGGCCGGATGAAGCGTGCCGGTCCGGCGCGGATGCAACTCGTCTCAGCCGCGATTGGCGAAGCGGACCAGTCGCTCGACGGCTTCGGCGCATTCGGTCGCCTCCGCCACCAGCGCGATTCGGACGAAGCCGGCGCCCGGATTGGTTCCCTCGGCGACCCGGCCGAGATAACTGCCGGGCAACACGCTCACCGCCTCCTCGGCGTAGAGACGACGCGCGAAATCAGCATCGTCGCCGGGAACCTTCGCCCACAGATAGAAGGCTGCATCGGGCCGCGGCGCCGGAAGGACGCGATCGACCAGCGGCTGCAATGCGGCGAACTTGGCGGCGTACAGCGCGCGGTTCGCAACCACATGCGTTTCGTCGCTCCACGCGGCGATGCTGGCGCCGGCAACCGCCGGCGACATGGCCGAGCCGTGATAGGTGCGATAGCGCAGAAACGCCCCGACCAGCTTCGCGTCACCGGCGACATATCCGGAGCGCAGCCCAGGCGCATTGGAGCGCTTCGACAGGCTTCCGAAGGAAATGAGCCGCGGAAAGCCTTCCCGCCCGAGTGCCTGCGCGGCAGCGAGCGAGCCGAGCGGCGGAGCGTCCTCGTCGAAAAACACTTCCGAATAGCACTCGTCGGCGGCGATCACGAAGCCGTAGCGATCGGAGAGCTCGAAGAGCAAGCGCCACTCCTCTGCAGTCATGACTCGACCCGTCGGATTGTCGGGCGAGCACGCGTACACGAGCTGCGTGCGCCGCCACACCGCATCAGGAACGTCCTGCCAGAGCGGAGCGAAGGCATTCTCGGCGAGGGCGTTGACGTAGTGTGCCGTCGCGCCGGCGAGCAGCGCCGCGCCCTCGTAGATCTGATAGAAGGGATTGGGGATAACGACCGTGGCTCCTGCACCGCTCGAGTCGACAATCGCTTGCGCAAAGGCGAAGAGTGCTTCGCGGCTGCCGAGCACGGGCAAGACCTGGGTCGCCGCATCCATCGCAGGCAGTGCGTGGCGACGCCGCAGCCATGCAGCGATCGCCTCGCGCAGCGCGGGTGCGCCGGCTGTTGTGGGATAATTTGCAAGACCGCTGCTCGCGGCGTACAGCGCATCGCGGATGAACTGCGGCGTTGGATGCCGGGGCTCGCCGATGGACAGGCTGATCGGCGTTCGCTTCGGGTTCGGCGTGACACCTGCGAACAGCGCTCGCAGCCGTTCGAAAGCGTACGGTTGCAACAGCGCAAGCTGCGGGTTCAACGGTGAGGGCGCGAGAACGCGGAGGAAGATTGAGCGACGCGCAATTATACGCGACGCAGGATGATCCACCTGGCGAACTGCCGTGGCGATGGCGGGTTGTCGTCGCCGCTGCGTGGCTCGGTGCCCTCGCGCTGCTGGCCTTCACGCTGGCGCACTGGGCATGGCAGTGGCTGGGACCGGCACCCCTCGCACTGCCGCCTTCAGCAGCCGGAGGCGACTATGCGGCGCGCATGGCCGCCGCGCATTTGTTCGGCTCCGCGCCTGCGGTGCTCGCGTCGTCTTCGACATCTGCTGCCGCATCCGGCTCCGCGGAGTTGCGCCTGCTCGGCGTTTTCGCGCAGCGCGACGGGAATGGTTATGCGTTGTTTCGCGCCGGGGCGCGAGGCCCGCTGCTCGTGGCGGCAGGGCAGGACGTCGTCGCGGGTGTGCACCTGGATGCCGTTCGCCCCGACGGCGTCACGCTCACGGACGGCGGCGTGCGCCGCGACATGGTCTTGCGCCCGGTGGCTTCGGCAGAGCGGCCGCGCCCAGCAGCCGCGCCCGCCGCCAAGTCGACTGCGTGCGCAGTGCCGGCAGGCTTTGCGGGGCCGGTCCTTCGCGTCAACGCCGAGCTTCTGGAGGGAATGATGCAAGCGCCTGACGCGTGGAAGGCATTGGTCGAGCCCGCCTCGGGAGCGCTGGTCGTGCGCGATCAAAGCGGCTTCGCCGGGATGCTTGGACTCAAGAACGGAGATCGCGTCGAGCGCGCCAACGGAATCGCATTGGCCATCCCCGCGGACATCCCGTCGATCGTGCTGCAGCCCCTGACGCGCAGCCAGCCGGTGTGGCTGGCCGGGACCCGCGACGGCAAATCCCAGCAGTGGCTCTACCTCAACGCCGGAACGTGCCCGGGCTAGACTCGCCGGGCAACCATTCGAGCAGAGCCGGAAGCGAGTCGATCCAACCGTCGGCGGGCCAGTCCTCCGGCGAATCCTCGGCGCCGAGGTAGCCGTAGCGGGCGACCAGCGTTTTCATGCCGGCCGCCTGGCCCGCCGCGATGTCGCGCTCGGCATCTCCGACGTAGACGCAGTCCGCAGCATCCACCGACAGCGCAACGGCTGCGGCGATCAGTGGCGCCGGATGCGGCTTGGTTTGCGGCGTGGTATCCCCGCAGATGATTGCCTTCGCTCGCGGCGCGAGCTGAAGGCGCTCGAGCAGCGGCAAGGTGAAGCGCGCGGCCTTGTTGGTAACGATGCCCCATCGCAACCGGCGCCGCTCGATCTCGGCAAGCACGACATCGGCGCCGGCGAACAGCCGCGTGTACTCGCACAGCGCTTGCGCATAGTATTCGAGAAACGCATCGCGCAGCCGCTCGAAGGAGGGGCTCTCTTTCGTGATGCCGAAGCCCGCGCCTAGCAGACCGCGAGCGCCGTGAGAAGCGTGCGGCCGCAGCATGTCGACGGAAAGCGGCGGCAATCCCTGATCTGCGCGCACCCGATTGACTGCCGCGGCGAGGTCCCCAGCGGTGTCGGCGAGAGTGCCGTCCAGATCGAAGAGCACTGCGCGCACCGGCAGCGGCCGTGTACTAAGCGCCACGACGAAACGTCGCGATGTAGTTGACCGACGTGTCTGGACCGAGGCTGTAGCTCTTGGTCAGAGGGTTGTAGCTCATGCCGATGATTGCGTCCGCCTCGAGCGCCCCGCTGCGGGCGAGGGCGGCGAGCTCCGAAGGCTTCAGGAACCGCGCGTAGTCGTGTGTTCCCCGAGGCAGCAGCCTGAGCACGTACTCCGCGCCCACGACGGCAAGCAGATACGCCTTGGGATTTCGGTTGATCGTGGCGAACACGACTTTGCCGCCTGGCTTTACGAGCCGAGCGCAGGCGGCGACCGTTGATCCGGGGTCCGGCACATGCTCGAGCATCTCCATGCACGTTACGAGGTCGAAGCTGCCGGGCGTTTCGGCGGCAAGAGCTTCGGCGGCGACCAGGCGATATTCGACTTTCAAGCCGGATTCGAGCTGGTGTAGGTTGGCGACGGCTAGCGCCTTCTCGGATAGATCGATGCCGGTGACACGGGCACCTTCGCCAGCCATTGCTTCGGCCAGAACCCCGCCGCCGCAGCCCACGTCGAGCACGGCTTTCCCGCGAAGTCCGCCGCAGCGCTCTGCGATGTAGCCGAGGCGAAGCGGATTGATGTCGTGCAGCGGCTTGAACTCGCTGGTTGGATCCCACCAGCGATGCGCGAGTGCACCGAACTTGGCGAGCTCGGCCGGGTCCGCGTTGGTCATCGTTCGGTTGGAGACTGATTGTCCATGCATCACTGTGGTCTTTGCAGCCGCTCGTGCCAGAACCGGGCGCGCGCGAGCAGATCCTGAGCGTCGAGCCGCGTGAGCTCTCCGGAGGCGACGAGCCGGTCGCCTCCGACCCAGACGTCGGAGACTTGGTCGCGTCCGCTTACGTGGACAAGATGCGATACAGGATCGTAGCACGGGGCATGTTGAAAGGCGCCGAGATCGACCGCGATCAGGTCAGCCTGCTTCCCTGGCTCCAGCGAGCCGATGTCGCGATCGAGACCAAGTACCACCGCACCGTCGAGCGTGGCCATGCGCAAAGCCCTTGCTGCCGGCAGCGCGCTGGCGTCGCCGGTTGCGGTCTTGGCGATCAGCGACGCAAGTCTCGCTTCGGCGAATATGTCCAGGCGGTTGTTGCTGGCGGCGCCGTCGCTACCCAGTCCCACAGGGATTCCGCGCGCATGCAGCGCCGACACCGGAGCGATGCCGTTGCCGAGCTTGAGGTTCGACGTCGGGCAATGCACGACATGGCAGGCCTGCGTGGCGAGCAGGTCGATCTCGGATTGATCGAGGTGAACGCCGTGGATCGCGATGAAGCCTGGTCCGGTGGCTCCCAGGGCATGGAGGCGCTGCAGCGGTCCTGCGCCATGCGTGGCAACGCTCTGCGCGCGCTCGTCCGAGGCTTCGAGCAGATGCGTCTGGATCGGCAGTTCGAGCTGTCTTGCGTACACGACGATCTTTCTGAAGCTCGAGTCGCCAACCGTGTACGGCGCGTGCGGCGCCAGTGAAAAAGAAAGCCGCGGCTCGTGTTTCCAGAGATCGCGTGCAGCGAGACCTGCCTGCAGGCAGCCATCGGCGTCGGCGGCGTAGGGGGTGGGAAAATCGAGCACCGGCAGGCCGAGCATGACGCGCATCCCGGATGCGCTGTAGGCACGCGCCGCGGCGTCAGGGAAGAAATACATGTCATTGCAACAGGTGACGCCGCCGCGAAGCATCTCAGCCGCGGCGAGCAGCGAGCCGTCGTGGACGAAGTCGGCGGCGACGAATCGCGCTTCCTTGGGCCAGATGTGCTCCTCCAGCCACGCTTTCAGAGGAATGTCGTCGGCGATGCCGCGCAAAAGCGTCATCGCACCGTGGGTGTGCGCGTTCACCAGCCCCGGCAGCACGGCATGCGTCGCGAGGGACAAGTGCTCGTGCGCGCTGAACTCCGCCGCTTGCGCCACAGGCAACACGGCCACGATCCGTCCGCGATCGACGAGCAGGGAATGATGCTCGAGCGCGCCGGCAGGCACGATCGGGATCACCCAGCGGGCGTCGATGCGAAGGTCGACCATGGAAGCTCTGCGAGGTTAAGCGCGTGCTGCCGGAAAGAAAAAGCCCCGCACGAGGCGGGGCTTGTTCACGCTCGAGGCGCCGCCTTATCGCTTGACGGCCTCGCCTTTGACTTCGACCTCGACACGACGGTCAGGCTGCAGGCACTCGATCAGCTCCTTCATGTTCTTCTGCTTGCACACCAGGCCCGGAACCGGCTGCGTCTTGCCCATGCCGAGGGTCTCGATCTTGTCCTTGGCTACACCCTTCGACACCAAGTAGTCGCGCACCGCATTGGCACGGCGCTCCGACAGCTTTTGGTTGTAGGCCTGAGTCCCGATCGGGTCGGTATGACCGGTCACCAGCACGAGTTCTAGCTTGGTAACGTCCCTGAGCTTGCTGATGACGTCGCGATCGATGGCCGCCATACCTTCGGGTTTGAGCACGGCTTTGTCGAAGTCGAACAGCGCCTTGCTCGCCAGCGTAATCTTCTGCACCTGTGGCGCCGGTGGCGGCGGCGGTGGCGGCGGCGGTGGCGGCGGCGTCACGGCCGGCGGCGGTGGCGGCGGTGGCGGCTTCGGCACGAGGTCTGGATCGCACTCCACGATCGCCATCGCGGGCGTCCAATAGCCCGTACGCCAGCAAAGCGTGTCGTTTACCCCGGGTTTGCCGCCGTAGCTGCCGCTTCTCCAGATGTTGGCATCGGGCTTGCCATAGCCGAACAGTACATAGCCGCTGTTCTGGGGATTGGCCTGCCCAAATGCTGCAGACGCCAGCATGGCGGCGCTCGCGCCGATCACGATGGTGGCTATCAGACGAAGTTTCATCACTTTCACCCCTTTGGCTTGAGTTGGTTGAGGCTGACTGTTTTTTTTGCTGCGCAACGGCAAGTTTTGCGGTGGTCGTCTGGAAAGACCGACTTGCGTCCGACTATAGCATAGGGATTTTCGTGGTGCCAAGGGAATTTGGATTCCTGCAACAGGAACTTGCCGGGTGTCGCAGCAATACAACGGTCATGATAAAATTCATTGTTTTCCAAGCCTGCCCGGCCTGACGCGCGATACACGGTCAAGGGGCCGAGTCTGGGTACCCGGGCTACGGCGTGGGATAACCTCCACTTTTCACCCTTTCATCCGCTCGAGAGCCCACCTGACGATGGAGCAGTTCGCTAAAGAAACCCTGCCGGTAAGCCTGGAAGCCGAAATGCGGCATTCCTACCTCGATTACGCGATGAGCGTGATCGTTGGCAGGGCCCTGCCGGATGTGCGCGACGGCCTCAAACCGGTGCATCGAAGGGTGCTGTTCGCGATGCACGAAGCCAACAATGTCTGGAACCGGCCCTACGTCAAGTGCGCCCGGGTGGTTGGTGACGTGCTCGGGAAATACCACCCGCATGGCGACACGGCGACTTACGAAGCGCTGGTGCGCATGGTGCAGGATTTCTCATTGCGCTACCCGCTGATCGACGGCCAGGGCAACTTCGGCTCGGTGGATGGCGACGCCCCGGCGGCCTACCGCTACACCGAGTGCCGGCTGGAGAAGATCACCGCCGAAATGCTGGCGGACATCGACAAGGAAACCGTCGATTTCACCGCCAATTATGACGGGAAGGAGCAGGAACCCACGGTGCTGCCGACGCGGCTGCCGAACCTGCTGGTCAACGGCTCGGCCGGCATCGCCGTCGGTATGGCCACCAACATCCCGCCGCACAACCTCGGTGAGATCGTCGTAGCGTGCCTCGCCTTGCTCGACAATGCGGAGCTCACCGTCGACGACTTGATCGAGCACGTCCCGGCGCCCGATTTTCCGACAGCGGGCATCATCTACGGCACCGAGGGAGTGCGCGAAGGCTACCGCACCGGCCGCGGGCGCGTCGTGGTGCGCGCGCGCACCCACATCGAGGACCTGGAGAAGGGCGGGCGCCAGGCGATCATCGTCGACGAGATCCCCTACCAGGTCAACAAGGCGACGTTGCTCTCGCGCATCGGCGAGCTGGTGCGCGAGAAGAAGCTCGACGGCATCGCCGATCTTCGCGACGAGTCGGACAAGTCCGGCATGCGCGTGGTGATCGAGTTGAAGCGCGGCGAGGTCACCGAGATCATCCTCAACAACCTGTTCAAGCTGACGCAGCTGCAGGACAGCTTCGGCATGAACATGGTGGCACTGGTCGACGGCCAGCCGAGGCTGCTCAACTTGAAGCAGCTTCTGGAGTACTTCCTGCAGCACCGGCGCGAGGTCGTCGTTCGCCGCACGCGATTCGAGCTGCGAAAGGCGCGCGAACGCGGCCACATACTGGAAGGACTCGCGGTCGCGCTGTCCAACGTCGACGAGATCATCGCGCTCATCAAGGCGGCGCCGACGCCGGCCGATGCCAAGGCCAGGCTGATGGCCAAGGTCTGGCGCTCGGCGCTGGTCGAGGAGATGCTCAAGCGGGCGGCCGCCGACGCGGCACGCCCCGAAGGGCTCGCTGCCGAATACGGCTGGCAGGGCGCGGCCAAGCCCGCCGGCTATAGGTTGTCCGAAGCGCAGGCGCAGGCGATCCTCGAGTTGCGCCTGCAGCGCCTCACCGGGCTCGAGCAGGAGAAGATCACCGGCGAATATCGCGAGGTGATGGATCAGATCGTCGAGCTGATCGACGTGCTGGCCAAACCCGCGCGGGTGACGACCATCATCGCCGATGAACTCAAGTCGATCCGCGATCAGTTCGCCGACAAGCGCCGCTCCGAGATCGTGGTGCAGGGCGTGGATCTCTCGCTCGAAGATCTGATCGCCCCCGAGGACATGGTCGTCACGCTGTCGCATGGCGGCTACATGAAGGCGCAGCCGGTCGCCGAATACCGCGCGCAACGCCGGGGCGGTCGCGGCAAGCAGGCAACCGGAACCAAAGAAGACGATTTCATCGATCACCTGTTCATCGCCAACACCCACGACTTCATCCTGTGTTTTTCCAACCGCGGAAGGGTGTACTGGCTCAAAGTCTACAACGTTCCCCAGGGCGGTCGCACGTCGCGCGGCAAGCCGATCGTCAATCTGGTGCCGCTGCTCGAGCACGAGAAGATCACAGCGATACTGCCCGTCAAGGAGTTCGCGCAGGACCACTTCGTGTTCATGGCGACTGCGCAAGGCACGGTGAAGAAGACGCCGCTCTCCGAATTTTCCCGTCCGCGACCGTCGGGAATCATCGCCGTGGATCTCGACGACGGGGATTTCCTGATCGGTGCGGCGCTCACCGACGGCAAGCACGACGTGATGCTTTTCTCCTCCGGCGGCAAGGCGGTGCGCTTCGAGGAGACCGACGTGCGGCCGATGGGGCGCACTGCGCACGGAGTTCGCGGCATGCTTCTGGACCGCGGCCAGCGGGTCATCTCGATGCTCGTCGCCGAGGACGAGCAGCAGTCGGTGCTCACCGCGACCGAGAACGGCTACGGCAAGCGTACGCCGATCGTCGAGTACACGCGACACGGACGAGGCACCAAGGGCATGATCGCGATCCAGCAGAGCGAACGCAACGGCCAGGTCGTCGGTGCGGCGCTGGTGCGATCCGACGACGAGGTGATGCTCATCTCGACCGGCGGCGTACTGATCCGCACCGAAGTCTCTTCGATCCGCGAAATGGGCCGCTCGACGCAGGGCGTGACGCTGATCAATCTCGGCGAAGGCGAAAAGCTCGCCGGGCTGGAGCGAGTCGTCGAAACCGAGGACGACGGCGAAGAGTAGGCGCTTTGCGGAATCCCCGCCCGATGCCCGACGACGAGCAGGAGCTCAAGCGCCGCCGCGACGCGATCGATGCTCTCGATCGCGAGCTCCTGCACCTGCTCAACGAGCGCGCGATGCACGCCAAGGCGATCGGTGCGCTCAAAGGCGAGGGAACCGCGTACCGCCCCGAGCGCGAAGCACAGGTGCTGCGCGCACTGCAATTGGAGAATCGCGGTCCGCTGCCCAACGAGGCGGTTGCCGGGGTTTTTCGTCAGGTGATGTCGGCGTGCCTTGCGCTCGAGAGCAGGCTGCGCATTGCCTATCTGGGACCACCCGGGACGTTCAGCCATGCCGCGGTCGCCAGGCATTTCGGCGATTTCGTCGATGCCGAACCCTATGCGTCGATCGACGAAGTGTTTCGCGCCGCCGAATCCGGCCAGACCGACTACGCGGTGGTGCCCGTCGAGAACTCCACCGAGGGCGCTGTCGGCCGCACGCTGGATCTTATGTGTCAGACCGAGCTCATCATCGTCGGCGAGATCAAGCTGCGCATCGCCCAGCATCTGCTGTCCACCGTGACGACCCTCGGCGCGGTGACGCGCATCTACTCGCATGCGCAGTCGCTGGCGCAGTGCCTGCAGTGGCTCGCGCGTCACCTCGCGGCGGTACCGCGCATTCCGGTCGCCAGCAACGCCGAGGCGGCGAAGCTCGCCGCCGCCGAATCGGGTGCGGCCGCGATCGCCGGCGAGACCGCCGCGGCCATCTACGGTCTTCACGTGCTCGCACCGCATGTCGAGGACGATCCCAACAACACCACTCGCTTCTGGGTGCTGGGTCGCCAGGCCATCGCCCGCTCCGGGCGCGACGAGACCTCGCTGGTGATGTCGGCGCACAACAAGCCGGGGGCCGTATACGCGCTTTTGGAACCGCTGGCAAAGAACGGCGTCAGCATGACGCGTCTCGAGTCGCGGCCGGCGCGCACCGGGCTGTGGGAATACCTGTTCTTCGTCGACCTCGAAGGGCATCGCGAAGATCCACCGGTCGCCGCGGCGCTCACCGAGCTGCGCGCCCGCGCGCCGTTCCTCAAGCTGCTTGGCTCGTACCCGGCGGCGCCGGTATTGAAGTGAGACACGACCTATGAGTTGCGACGAGCTCGCGCTGTTGACGCCGGAATACATCCGCCGGCTCTCTCCCTATGTTCCGGGCAAGCCCATCGAGGAGCTCGCGCGCGAATACGGCATTGGCGAGGACGACATCATCAAGCTCGCGTCGAACGAAAACCCGCGCGGACCGAGCCCCAAGGTGCGCGAGGCCATCGCGGCGGCCGCCGCGGGCGTGACCCGCTACCCCGACGGCAACGGCTTTGCGCTCAAGACGGCGCTGGCCCAGCGCTACGGCGTGGCGCTCGATCAGATCGTGCTGGGCAACGGCTCCAACGACATTCTCGAGCTTGCGACGCAGGCGTTCCTGCGCCCGGGCGATCACGCGGTCTATTCGCAACACGCGTTCGCGGTGTACCCGCTGGCGACCCAGGCGCGCGGCGCCACCGGCATCGTCGTTCCGGCGCGCGAGTTCGGCCACGATCTCCCCGCGATGCTTGCAGCCGTCACGCCGCGCACGCGCATCGTGTTCGTCGCCAATCCCAACAACCCGACGGGGACCTGGGTCGCGCCGGTGGCGATGCGCGAGTTCATCGCCCAAGTTCCGCCCGAGGTGCTCATCGTGCTCGACGAAGCTTACAACGAGTACCTGAAGCCTGCGCAGCAGGCGAACAGCGTGGCTTGGATCGCCGAGCATCCGAACCTCCTCGTGTCGCGCACGTTCTCGAAGGCCTACGGGCTTGCCGGGCTGCGAGTCGGTTACGGCATCGCCGACTCGACCGTCGCCGACATGCTCAACCGCGTGCGGCAACCCTTCAATGTCAACTCGATCGCACAGGCGGCGGCAATCGCCGCGCTTGCCGACAGCGCATACGTGGAAGAAAGCGCACGGCTCAATCGTTCCGGGCTCGAACAGCTCGAGCGGGGTCTCGCGGCGCTGGGCGTGGGCTTCGTCCCTTCGCACGGCAATTTTCTCCTGGTGCACGTCGGCGATGCAGCCGCGGTCTACGAGCAACTCCTGCGACGAGGAGTGATCTTGCGCCCGGTTGCCAGCTACGGCCTGCCGGAGCACCTGCGGGTCACGGTCGGTCTCGCCGCGGAGAATCAGCGCTTTCTCGACGCGTTGCGGGCGGTCCTCGGGCGCTGAAGGCGTGGGCGACCGAGCGGTACGCAAAGTCGTCGTCATCGGCGTCGGGCTGATCGGCGGCTCGTTCGCTCTTGCGCTTAAGCGAGCAGGCGCAGTCGAGACGGTGGTCGGACTCGGCCGCGGCCGGGCGAACCTCGATGCCGCGCTCAAGCTCGGCATCGTCGATCGCGCCTATACGCTCGACGAATCGTGGCGCGAGGAGCTGACCGACACCGACCTCGTCATGCTGGCGACGCCCGTGGGGCAGATGCCGGCGATGTTCGCCGCGATCGCGCCGCACTTGCGGACTGCCACGGTCGTCACCGACGCCGGCAGCACTAAGCAGGACGTGATCGCCGCGGCGCGCGAGCATCTCGGGCCAGGACTGCCGCGCTTCGTCCCCGGGCACCCGATCGCCGGAACCGAGCATTCCGGCGCGGCCGCGGCCTTCGAGTCGCTCTTCCGCGACAAGAACGTGCTGCTGACGCCGCTGCAGGAAACGCTTCCCTCCGCAATCGAGCGGGTCGCGGATTGCTGGACTCGCTGCGGCGCGCGAGTCGGCCGCCTTGCTCCCGAGCGCCACGACGCGCTGTTCGCCGCGGTGAGCCATCTGCCCCATGCGCTGGCATTCGCGCTGGTGAGCGAGCTTGCCGGGCGGCCCGACGCCGACGAATACTTCCGCTATGCCGCCAGCGGTTTTCGCGATTTCACACGGCTCGCCTCGAGCGACCCGGAGATGTGGCGCGACATCTGCCTCGCCAACCGCGAAGCCGTGCGTCGCGAGCTGGCCGCCTACCGGACCGAGCTGGAACGAATCGATCGCCTACTCGCGAACGGCGATGGTGAGGCGTTGAGCGCGCTGTTTGCCGCGGCGCGCCAGGCGCGGCGCGCGTGGCTCGCGGCACACCGCGGAAGCGAAGACGCGTAGGCTCTCTTCGATGGAATTCCTCGACCTTCCGCCGGTGGCGCGCATGGCCGGAAGCGTGCGCCTGCCTGGTTCGAAGAGCATTTCCAACCGCACGCTGCTGCTCGCGGCGCTGTGCTCGGGCGCGACCGAGATTATCGACCTGCTCGATGCCGACGATGTCGAGCGCATGCTGGAAGCATTGCAGACGCTGGGCGTGTCCATCGAACGCCACGGCAAATCGCGCGCCTTTCGCGTGCATGGAGTGTCCGGCAGATTCCCGGTCAAAAGGGCAGCTCTTTCTCTCGGCAATGCCGGCAGCGCGTTCCGACCGCTGACAGCGGTTCTGGCGCTGGGCGCGGGCGAATATCGGCTCTCCGGCGTGCCGCGCATGCACGAGCGTCCAATCGGCGACCTGGTCGACGCGCTGCGACAGCTCGGTGCCGACATCCGCTACCTCGGCAACGCGGGCTATCCGCCGCTCGCCATCGGCGTGCGCGGTGCGAGCACTGCGCGACGCGTCACCGTACGGGGCGACGTTTCCAGCCAGTTCGTGAGCGCGCTGCTGATGGCGACCCCGCTCGCCGCCAGCGGCGTCGAGATCGACGTGGTTGGCGAGCTCATCTCCAAGCCCTATGTCGAGATCACTCTCAACCTGATGCGGCGCTTCGGCGTCGAGGTCGAGTTGATTGGCGCTCAGCGCTTCCGCGTCCCCGCCGGGGCGGCCTACGTGACGCCCGGGCGAATCACGGTGGAAGGCGATGCCTCGTCGGCTTCGTATTTTCTCGCCGCAGGCGCGATTGGCGGAGGGCCGGTGCGGGTCGAAGGAGTCGGCCGAAGGAGCATCCAGGGCGACGTCCGTTTTGCCGACACGCTTGCTGCGATGGGCGCGAGCATCTCGAGCGGCGACGACTGGCTGGAAGCGCGCAGCGGTGATCGTCTCAAGGGCATCGACGCCGACTTCAACAGCATGCCCGACGCGGCGATGACCGCGGCGGTGGTCGCGGTGTTCGCCGGAGGGCCGACGACGCTGCGCAACATCGGCAGCTGGCGTGTCAAGGAGACGGATCGCATCGCTGCGATGGCGACCGAACTCGCCAAGCTCGGCGCCAGGGTAGAGACTGCCGCCGACTGGATCCGTGTGACACCGCCGCCTGCGCTCAAGCCGGCAACGATCGACACCTACGACGATCATCGCATGGCGATGTGCTTCTCCTTGGCCTCGCTCGGTGGAGTTCCGATCCGCATCAACGATCCGCAGTGCGTGCGCAAGACCTATCCCGATTACTTCGCGGACTTCCGCCGGTTGGCGACATGACGTCGAGGGCGCCGGTAATCGCAATCGATGGGCCCGCGGCGTCTGGCAAGGGGACGGTTGCAATCAATGCCGCCCAGCTTCTGGGTTTTCACTATCTCGATAGCGGGGCGCTCTATCGCCTGGTCGCACTCGATGCCTTAAGAGCGGCAGTGCCGCTGGGCGACGAGCCGGCGTTGGCGGCGCTCGCTGCGGATTTGAATGCGAGCTTCGACGCCGGCTCGGTATGGCTCGACGGGCACGATGTCGCGGCGGCGATTCGCGAGGAGGCGGTGAGCGAAGCCGCATCGAGGGTGGCGACCCTGCCGCGAGTCCGACAGGCGCTGCTCTCCCGGCAGCGGGCCTTTCGCCGGCCGCCGGGGCTGGTGGCCGAGGGGCGCGACATGGGGACCGTCGTCTTTCCCGATGCGCCGCTCAAGGTGTTCGTCACGGCAAGCCCCGAGGAGCGGGCGAGGCGCCGGTATAACCAGTTGATCGAAAAAGGAAACTCGATTACACTCCCTAGTCTTTTGCGTGATATCCGGGAGCGGGACGAACGGGACAGCACGCGGGCGACGGCGCCATTGAAGCCGGCGGCCGATGCCCTGATCCTGGATACGACCGACTTGACGATCGACGCTGCCACCGCCTTTGTGGTCCAGAAGTACCGGGCGATGGCCGCTGCCGAACGGCGGTAGATCGCAGGGCCGGCGCATCGCAGCGCCGCCTGCGGCAAGGGTCGCCGACCGGAGGCTTAAGCCTCGGCCGGCGGATTGATCAACACAACCCGCAGCCACTGCAGGTGGCGGCGGCAGAAACAGGACATGCATATTTCTATGGCAACCGCCACAACCAACCAGCCCGGCCAAGCGCAGGAAAACTTCGCCGCGCTTTTCGAGGAATCCCTCGCGCGGCAGGAAATGCGGCAGGGCGAACTGATCACCGCCGAGGTGACCCGCGTCGACTACAACATCGTCGTCGTCAACGCGGGGCTGAAGAGTGAAAGTTTCATTCCCATCGAGGAATTCAAGAACGACAAGGGGGAAGTCGAAGTCAAGCCGGGCGATTTCGTCACCGTGGCCATCGAGAGCCTCGAGGACGGCTACGGCGAAACCAGGCTGTCGCGCGACAAGGCCAAGCGGCTCAAGGCCTGGCACGATCTCGAGTCGGCGATGGAACAAGGCACCATCGTATCCGGGCTGGTCACTGGCAAGGTCAAAGGCGGGCTCACGGTAATGGTCAACGGCATCCGCGCCTTCCTGCCTGGTTCGCTGGTCGACATCCGGCCGGTCAAGGACACGGCACCGTTCGAAGGCAAGCAGCTCGAGTTCAAGGTCATCAAGCTCGATCGCAAGCGCAACAACGTCGTGGTGTCGCGGCGCGCCGTACTAGAGGCGAGCCTGGGCGCAGAGCGCGAGGAGCTTCTCAAAACGCTGCAGGAGGGCGCGATCGTCAAGGGCGTGGTCAAGAACATCACCGACTACGGCGCGTTCGTCGATCTCGGCGGTATCGACGGGCTGCTGCACATCACCGATCTCGCCTGGAGGCGGGTCAAGCATCCCTCCGAAGTTCTGTCCGTCGGCGACGAAGTCACCGCGAAAGTGCTCAAGTTCGACCAGGAGAAGAACCGCGTCTCCCTTGGGATGAAGCAGCTGGGCGAGGATCCATGGGTGGGACTCTCGCGCCGCTACCCGCCGGGGACAAGGCTGTTCGGCAAGGTCACCAACCTGACCGACTACGGCGCGTTCGTCGAGATCGAGCAGGGGATCGAAGGGCTGGTCCACGTTTCCGAAATGGACTGGACCAACAAGAACATCCATCCGACCAAGGTGGTGCAGCTCGGCGACGAAGTCGAGGTGATGATCCTCGAGATCGACGAGGAGCGCCGGCGCATCTCGCTGGGCATGAAGCAGTGCATGCCCAACCCGTGGGAAGAGTTCTCGATGAACCACAAGAAGGGCGATCGGGTGAAAGGGCTGATCAAGTCGATCACCGACTTCGGCGTGTTCATCGGACTGCCCGGCGGCATCGACGGGCTGGTGCATCTGTCCGACCTCTCCTGGACGCTCCCGGGCGAAGCCGCGGTGCGCGAGTATCGCAAGGGACAGGAGGTCGAGGCCGTGGTGCTGGCGATCGACGTCGAGCGCGAGCGCATTTCACTGGGCATCAAGCAGCTCGACGGCGACCCGTTCTCCAACTTCGTCGCGACTCACGACAAGGGAACCGTGGTCACCGGCACGGTCAAGTCGCTCGACGGCAAGGGAGCAGTCGTCGCGCTCGACGGCGATGTCGAAGGCTACCTGCGCGCCTCCGAAGTCGCGCGCGATCGGGTCGAAGACATCCGCTCGCATCTGAAGGAAGGCGACTCGGTAACGGCGATGATCATCAACATCGACCGCAAGAACCGCTCGATCAACCTGTCGATCAAGGCCAAGGATCACGCCGACGAGTCCGAGGCGATGCAACGCATGACCAGCGAAAACGCCGCGGCCAGCGCCGGTACCACCAACCTCGGCGCGCTGCTCAAGGCCAAGCTCGACAACAAGAGCCAAGGGTCATGAGCACCGTCGATATGAAAGGCGCGGACGCGCCCTCACCCCTAGCCCTTCTCCTGCCGGGTGGTGCCCTCACCCCTATCCCCTCTCCCGCTTGCGCGGACGAGGGGAACATCGTGCGCGCCTTTGGCGCGAAATGCGGATTGAGCCCGTGATGACCAAATCGGAGCTGATCGACCGCTTGGCGGCGCAGTTCCCGCAGTTGGTGGCTAAGGATGCCGAGCTCGCGGTAAAGATGATCCTGGACGCCATGGCGGAGAGCCTGGCTAAGGGAGAGCGCATCGAGATCCGCGGCTTCGGCAGCTTCGGGCTCAACTATCGGCCGCCACGCACGGGACGCAATCCCAAGTCCGGCGAGCGGGTGCAGGTGCCGGAGAAGCACGTACCGCACTTCAAGGCCGGCAAGGAACTGCGCGAGCGCGTCGACTTCAAAGACGCCGGCAAGGGTTGATGATGACAGGGGGGTGCGGTGAGTAGCCTGGGTCGAGCGCAGCGAGACCCGGGAACGGCGTGACATCCGGCCTCTGCCCCGGGTTTCGGGCGGGCCTCAACCCGGGCTACAGCGGTACCCGATGACACTCCTTCGCTGGATCGTCGGCGTTACCGTCTTCCTCGCGCTGCTGTTGCTGGCGCTGCAGAACGCCGATAACGTCGCCGTGCGCTTCTACCCGTGGGAATCGCGGCCGATTCCGCTGATCGTTCTGCTGCTCATCGTCTTCGCGGTCGGCGTCACTCTGGGATTGCTGATCGGTGCGGTTCGGGTGGCGAGGCTTAACCGCCAGCTCAGCCGGTTGCGCAAGGAGCACTCGGAGCATTTCAAGGCCAGCGCCGTTCCGCCGGCGGGTGGCGGCTGAGGTTGGCAGGGGTTCCAGAGCGTGCCGGATCTCGAGTTCTGGTGGTGGCTCCTTCCCGGCTTCGTGCTGTTCTTTGCGCTGGGCTGGATCGCGGCGCGAATAGACATTTCGCATCTGCTGCGTGAGTCGCGGGCACTGCCGCTGTCGTACTTCCGGGGGCTGAACTTCCTGCTCAACGAACAGCCCGACAAGGCGATCGAGTCTTTCATCGAGGTGGTCAAGGTTGATCCGCAGACCATCGATCTGCACTTCGCGCTGGGCAATCTCTTCCGCCGACAGGGTGAGATCGATCGCGCCATCCGCATGCATCAGAACCTGCTCGACCGCATCGACTTGCCGGCAGACAAGCGGCAGGTCGCGGTGTTCGAACTCGCCCAGGACTTTCACCGCGCGGGATTGCTCGACCGCGCGGAGGAACTCTTCATGCGGCTCGACGGCAGTCCCTTCGAGCTGCAGTCGCAAGGCTTCCTGCTGCAGATCTACGAGCAGGAAAAGGACTGGCAGAAGGCGATCGCGGCAACCCGCAGGATGGAGGCGCTCGCCAAGCTCCCGTACTTCAAGGAGATCGCGCACTACTGTTGCGAGCTCGCCCAGAATGCGATGCTGCGCTCGCAGTTCGGCGAGGCGCGCGCCTGCATCGATCAGGCGCTCGCCGAGTACAAGCTGTGCACGCGCGCGACCATGCTCCTCGGGGACGTCGAGACGCAGCAGGATCGGCCCGCGGCGGCGATTGAGGCGTGGCAGCGCATCGAATCGCAAAACCCCGCCTTCCTCGGCCTGGTTGCGGAACGGCTCGCGGACGCGTACCGAAAAGTCGGCGACGTCGCCCAGGGCATTCGCGTGCTGCGCAGCTACCAGGACCAGTACCCTTCGCTCGATCTGTTGACCACGCTCTTCAACCAGATCCTCACCCACGAGGGCGCCGAATCCGCCGCGCAGGCGATCAAGGAGGAGCTCACGCGCAACCCCACGCTGCTGGGGCTCGACAAGCTCCTCGAGGCGCAGCTGATGGCGGCGCCAGCAGAGCGGCGCAACGATCTCGAGCTGGTCAAGAACCTTGTCGGCCAGCACATCAAGCGACTGGGGATGTATCGTTGCGAGCAATGCGGCTTTCGCGCCAAGCAGTACTACTGGCGTTGCCCGGGGTGCAACAAGTGGGAGACCTATTCTCCCAAGCGCACCGAGACACCGGACGGATTCGCATGAGCACGCGACGGGAGGCTTTAAGGTGAGCGCCGGCGACCCGCGTGTCATCGTCGCGCTCGACTTCGCGGAGCCCGGCCGAGCGCTCGCGCTGGTTGACCGGCTGGACCCGGCGGCGTGCGCGCTCAAGGTCGGCAAGGAGCTCTTCGTCGCCGCCGGGCCCGAGCCGGTGCGGTGGATGATCGAGCGCGGATTCCGTGTTTTCCTGGACCTCAAGTTCCACGACATCCCGAACACCGTGGCGCAGGCCTGTGCGGCCGCCACAAGGCTAGGCGTGTGGATGATGAACGTTCACGCGAGCGGGGGCAGGGCGATGATGCAGGCCGCGCGCGAGGCGGTCGCGCGCACCGCGGCCGAGCGCGCTCTTCCCCGTCCGCTGCTCATCGCGGTTACCGTGCTCACCAGCCTCGACGGGCGCGATCTGGCGGAGATCGGGATGATCGATTCCGCGAAGGATGAGGTGCTGCGACTGGCGAAGCTCGCCGCCGCGTGCGACCTGGACGGAGTGGTCTGCTCCGCTGCCGAAGCCGCGGCGCTGCGGCGCGCCCTGGGCCCGCGATTCAAGCTGGTTACTCCGGGAATACGGCCGGCCGGCGCCGCGTCCGACGATCAGGCGCGGGTGGCCACTCCCGAAGCCGCGCTCGCCAACGGCGCCGACTACCTCGTGATCGGGCGGCCAATCACGCAGGCGGCCGACCCGCCGGCTGCGCTGCGCGCCATCAATGCCTTAGTCGGAGCGCTGGCATGAAGATCACCATGATCGGTACGGGCTACGTCGGTCTGGTCACCGGCGCCTGCTTCGCGGAGGTGGGCAACGACGTGCTGGGTCTGGATGTCGACGAGCGCAAGATCGCGGTGCTTCAGGGCGGAGGCGTTCCCATCCACGAACCGGGCCTGCCGGAGATGATCGGGCGCAATGTCAAGGCGGGGCGGCTAAAGTTCACCACCGACCTCGATCAAGCCATCGAGCACGGCGTGCTGCAGTTCATCGCGGTGGGCACGCCTCCCGACGAGGACGGATCGGCCGACATGCGCCACGTGATCGATGCGGCGAAGAACATCGGTGCGCGGATGAGCGGCTACAAGGTGATCGTCGACAAGTCGACCGTCCCCGTCGGAACCGCGGACCGCGTGCGCGAGACCATCGTCGCGGCGCTGGCCGAGCGCGGCGTCGACATTCCCTTCGCCGTCGCGTCGAATCCGGAGTTTCTCAAGGAGGGCGCGGCGGTGGACGATTTCATGAAGCCGGACCGCGTGGTCATCGGCGCCGACGAGGAGCACGCGATCGCGCTGCTGCGCGCGGTGTACGCTCCATTCCAGCGCAATCACGAGCGGCTGCTGGTCATGGACGTGCGTTCCGCGGAGCTGACCAAGTACGCTGCCAACGCGATGCTCGCGACCCGCATCTCCTTCATGAACGAGATGGCCAACCTCGCCGACGAGCTCGGCGCCGACATCGAGCACGTTCGGCAGGGCATCGGGTCGGACCCGCGCATCGGCTATCAGTTCCTGTATCCGGGAGCAGGCTACGGAGGTTCTTGCTTTCCGAAGGACGTGAAGGCGCTGCAGTTCACCGCCCGCAAGCATGGTCACCCGCTGCGAATCCTGGCCGCGGTCGAGGCGGTCAACGAGGCGCAGAAGCTTCGCCTGGTGGAGAAGATCATCACGCGCTTGGGCGGAGATCTGAGCGGAGCCAAATTCGCGGTCTGGGGACTAGCGTTCAAGCCGAACACCGACGACATGCGCGAGGCGCCGTCTCGCGCAATCATCGGCGCGCTCATCGAGCGCGGCGCGCGAGTGGTCGCCTACGATCCGGTGGCGGTCGACGAAGCCAAGCGTGCGTTGGGAGCCCAGCCTGCTCTGGCATACGCCGGCTCACCGCTCGACGCGGCGAAAGGCGCCGACGCGGTGGTCGTGGTGACCGAATGGAAGGAACTTCGCAGCCCGGATTTCGGCGCTCTCAAGCGCGTGCTGCGCCTGCCGCTGCTCTTCGACGGACGCAACCTATTCGATCCGAGGCAGGTGCGCGAGGCCGGGCTGGAATACTTCGGCATCGGCAGACGTTGATGGCGACGCCGCTGCGACGGTTCTCCGACTTCAGCGCCGCGGTCGCCAAGACGCGGGTGCTGATCGTCGGCGACATCATGCTCGATCGCTATTGGTTCGGAGAGGTCGAGCGCATCTCGCCGGAAGCACCGGTGCCGATCGTGAAGATTTCACGCAGCGAGGAGCGCCCGGGGGGCGCCGCCAACGTCGCTCGCAACGCGGCGGCGCTTGGCGCGCAGGTGACGCTCATCAGCGTGGTTGGCGACGACGAGGCGGGCCGGTCGCTCGAGCGATTGCTCTCCGAGGAACGGGTGCGCACATCGCTGCATCGAGATGCGTCGCTGCCGACGACCGTGAAGCTGCGGGTCGTGGGCCGCCAGCAGCAGCTGCTCCGGATCGACTTCGAGACGCTGCCCTCGCACGAGGTGCTCGCGACCAAGCTCGCCGACTACGAGAGCGCGCTGGCGCAGTTCGACGTCGTCGTGTTATCGGACTACGGCAAGGGAGGCCTCGCGCACATCTCCCGCATGATCGAGGTTGCAGCGGCGCGCGGGACACCGGTGCTGGTCGATCCCAAGGGCGAGGATTACGCCCGCTACCGCGGCGCGACCATGCTCACGCCCAACCGAGCCGAATTCCGCGAGGTCGCGGGACGCTGGCGCAACGAAGCCGAGCTCGCGAGCAAAGCGCAGGCGATGCGTGCCCAGCTCGCGTTGAAGGCGCTGCTCATCACCCGTTCGGAAGAGGGCATGTCGCTCTACACCGATGACGGGGCGAAACACATCCCGGCGCAGGCCCGCGAGGTGTTCGACGTTTCGGGCGCGGGCGACACGGTGATCGCGACGCTGGGCACGCTGCTCGGTGCCCGCGCCGACCTCGACAACGCGGTGCGCATCGCGAACCAGGCGGCAGGAATCGTCGTCGGCAAGCTGGGCACCGCGGTCGTGCATCCGAACGAGCTCGACTGATGGTGAAGGCCAAGACCGCGTACAGCTGCACCGAGTGCGGCGGTCAGAGCGGCAAGTGGCAGGGGCAATGCCCGCATTGTGGCGCCTGGAACACGCTGGTCGAGACCATCGCAGCGCCGCGAGCCTCGCGTTTCGAGGCGCTCGCCGGCGGCGCCAGCGTCGTGCGGCCGCTCGCGAGCGTGGAGCCGGCCGTCAGCAGGCGGGCCACCACCGGAATCGAGGAATTCGATCGCGTGCTCGGAGGCGGGCTGGTCGCGGGAGGGGTGATCCTGCTCGGTGGAGACCCGGGCATCGGCAAGTCGACGCTGCTGCTGCAGGCGATGGCTGCGATCGGCGCAACCCGGCGCGCCCTCTACGTCACGGGCGAAGAATCGGCCGAGCAGATCGCGTTGAGGGCGCAGCGCCTCGGCCTCATCAATGCCCAGGTCGAGCTGCTCGCGGAAGTGCAGCTCGAGGCGATCGTCGGGGCCATTCGCACGCAGCGGCCGGAGGTCGTGGTCGTCGACTCGATACAGACGATCTACACCGAGGCGCTGGAGTCCGCACCAGGTAGTGTCGCCCAGGTGCGCGAATGCGCCGCGCAACTTACCCGCCTCGGCAAGCAGTCGGCGATCACGGTGATCCTGATCGGCCACGTGACCAAGGAGGGCGCGATCGCCGGCCCGCGCGTTCTCGAGCACATCGTAGACACCGTGCTCTATTTCGAGGGCGACACCCATTCGAGCTTTCGCCTGGTGCGCGCGGTCAAGAATCGCTTCGGAGCCGCGAACGAGCTCGGCGTGTTCGCGATGACCGAGCGGGGGCTCAAGGGAGTCGCCAACCCTTCGGCGTTGTTCCTGTCGCGACATGCCCGACCTGTGTCGGGAAGCTGCATTCTGGCCACGGTCGAAGGCTCGCGGCCGCTGCTCGTGGAAGTGCAGGCGCTGGTCGATCCGATGCAGGGGCCGGCTTCCAGGCGCCTGGCGGTGGGACTCGATCCCCAGCGACTTGCCCTGCTGCTCGCGGTTCTCCATCGCCACGGCGGGGTCGAGACAGGCAGCCAGGACGTGTACGTCAATGCCGTCGGGGGGGTGCGGATCGCCGAGCCGGCAGCCGATCTTGCGGTGTTGATGGCAGTCAATTCATCTCTTAGAAACAAGCCATTGGCAATGAAATCTCTTGTGTTTGGCGAAGTCGGTCTGGCGGGCGAGATCCGCCCCGTGCAGCGTGGCCTGGACCGGCTTCGCGAGGCTGCAAAGCTAGGGTTCCGGCACGTGCTGATCCCCGCGGCGAACAAGCCCAAGCAGGCGATCGATGGCCTCGAAATCATCCCCGTCGAGCGGATCGCAGAAGCGTTGGAGTTGCTCCAAGGGTGACGGGTCGGGAGCGAAAAGGAGACTCGGGCCGTGACAAGCGAAGCCTCGATGCGAGCGATGGTCCTGGATGCTCCGGGGCGTCCGCTTCGGCTGGCTTCGCTCGAGCGGCCTGCTCCCGGACCCGGCGAGCTGCTGCTGCGCGTGCGCGCTTGCGGGGTTTGCCGAACCGATCTGCACCTCATCGACGGCGAGCTCCCCAAGCCGAAGCTGCCGGTGATTCCCGGCCATGAGATCGTCGCCGAGGTCGTGGGGCACGGTGCCGGAGTCACTGGCCCCGCTCTCGGCCAAAGGGTGGGCGTGCCGTGGCTGGGCGCGAGCTGCGGTCACTGCGCTTGGTGTTCGGAGGATCGCGAAAACCTCTGCCCCGATGCGCGCTTCACCGGGTATCAGCACGACGGCGGATATGCCGAATACGCCGTCGCGGACGCCGCTTATTGCTTCGAGCTGCCGGCCAAGTACCCCGACATCGAAGCGGCCCCGCTGCTGTGCGCAGGCCTGATCGGCTATCGCGCCTATCGTTGCGCCGGCAATGCAGCAGCGCTCGGCATCTACGGTTTCGGCGCCGCAGCGCACCTGATAGCTCAGGTGGCGATCGCCCAGGGCCGGCGCGTGCTGGCGTTCACGCGGCCCGGAGACATGGACGCGCAGGCCTTCGCGCGCGAGCTGGGAGCAGCCTGGGCTGGGGGCAGCGATCAGGCGCCGCCCGTGCCGCTGGATGCGGCGCTGCTCTTTGCCCCGGTCGGTTCCCTTGTTCCCGCCGCGCTCGAGGCAGTCAAGCCCGGCGGGACCGTCGTCTGCGCCGGCATCCACATGAGCGACATCCCGGCCTTTCCCTATCGCCTGCTCTGGGGCGAGCGCTGCGTTCGGTCGGTGGCCAACCTCACCCGGCGCGATGCTCGGGAGTTCCTCGCCCTGGCGGAAAAGATCCCGCTCGCGGTCCACGCGCAAGCCTATCCGCTCGCCGACGCAAATCGCGCGTTGGCAGACCTCCGGAGCGGGCGGATTGCGGGCGCAGCAGTGTTGACGATGGAACACTGAAGGCGTGGAATAGCACGAAGCATCCATGACGCCGACCGGCGTCACCTTCCGGTCATCCTGAGAGGAGTGCACCATGCCGACCAAAGCATCGTCCAAGACTTCCACCCGTTCGCGCGCCCGCAGACCGAGAGCCAAGGCACCCAAGGCAGCGGCGTTCGCGCCTTCCATGCAGTCTGGATTGCGCGACTTGCCCAAGATGGCGAAGGCGATGACCCCCGAGCAGGCATTCGAGCTGTACAAGGCGAACGCCAAGATGGCGCTCGACGTCATCAGTGCGGCGATCGAAAACACGGCAAAGCTGCGCAAGCTGCAGTTCGAGGGCGAGGAAGAGGCCCGGTCGATGCAGAAGAAGGCGCTGCGTCACGCTGCGGAAGCGAGCGATGCGCAGGCCTTGATGGCGGCGGGCCAGAGCGTCACCCAGGAAGCAGTCGAGAAGTCGATGCGCTATTGGGGCGAGATGTTCGAAATGATCGTCGAGATGCAGAAGCGCCTTTTCGCATTGATCGAGGAACAGATGGCAGGAGTGCCCGGCGCCAAGGAAGCGAAGGCGGCGATGGCCATGATGCCGGACCTCAATCAGGCACAGAACCTGATCAAGGCGATGCAGGGGGTGATGTCCTCTGGAGGCTCGGCGTTCGAGTCGATGCAGCGGGTCATGGGAGACTTCACCCGCATGGCCCAGCAAGCGGTGCCTGGGCTCAAGCGTTAATACCGACCTGCGGAGCGGGCTGCCGCCTCAGAGCGTAGCAGCCGCGCTCGGCGCGCTGCAGACGTGACTTGCCGGCTGCCCCGCAAGGGGCAGGTTCTGCCCACGGATGCCGATGGGAAGGCATCCGGACAGCAGCATGCCTAGACAGAGGCAGAGCAGCGTCTTTATCGCCTGGCACATACCCGTAGCCTGCCACAGCAGACATCGGTGCGCCAGAGACCCCTAGCGATCTGTATCCCGAAGACGAGTTCAAGTGTTGTCGCGGATTCCCCAGAAGCCGCCGCGCGCTACAATCCCCGCCGAACAGATCCCCGCAGCGCTTTCAACACACCCTGGTCCAAATCCCGAGGTAATCGAAATGCGCCGAAGAACATTTGTTGCCTCCGGGCTTGGGTTGATGACGGGCGCCGCAAGCGAGGTGCTCAGCGGGCTGATCTCGACAGCCCTTGCCCAGCCCGCGCCCGCGCCTGCGCCTCCCGCGCCACAGGGGAAATGGATCAGGCTGGCGCCTCTGCCCCAGGGCACGGGGGAGCTGCTCGCTGTGGCGGTCAACGGAAAGCTCTACGCATCCCAAGGACTCCTGCCGGGGTTCAAACCGGCGGGGCTGGTGTACGAATATGATCCGGCGAGCGACGCCTGGGCGCAGAAGAAACCGATGCCCCATCCGGTCCACCACGCCGCCGTCGCCGCGGCGAACGGGAAGATGTACGTCTTCGGAGGATTCGATCTTCCTGCGGCGGGGCCTCCCGGCTGGAATCCGGTCAATGACGTCTGGGAGTACGATCCAGTGACGGACGGCTGGCGCGCCCGCGCCGCGATGCCGACCGCGCGCGGCGGCGGCGTCGCAGCAGCCGTGGGTGGAAAGATCTATGTGATCGGAGGGGCGGGGCCCATGCCGGATGCCAGCTCTCCGACCATCCGACCGAGACAGCCGCAACGCTCGCTCGGCACCGTAGAGGAGTACGACCCCGCCACCGACACGTGGCGTGCTCGTGCGCCGATGCCGACCCCGTGCAACCACATGGGAGGCGAGGCGGTGGGAGGCAAGATCTACGTGATCGGCGGTCGGCTGAGCGGCGCGTTCATCATCGGCTACCCCGGGAACATCAACCTCGTGCAGGCCTACGACGCTGCGACTGACTCTTGGGCGACCAGGGCGCCGATGCCGACGGCGCGCAGCGGGCTCAACACGGCGACCTTGAACGGCATCATCTACGCGGCGGGCGGCGAGGTGCAGGACGAGAAATCCCTCGCGGCGTTTCGCGCGTTCGAGGCCTATCACCCGGCGAGCGACACCTGGTGGCAGTTGCCCTCCATGTTGCTGCCCAGGCACGAATGCATCATGGCCGCTCTGGGCAATCGAATCCACGTCGCTGGTGGCTCCGTGCAATCGGCTATCGTGCCGTTGCCCAAAGGCCTCGCCTTCGATACCGATGCGCACGAGGCGTTCGAGGTCGCGTCGTAAGCGCGATCGATTCGATCCAGAAAGTTCCGCGATGACGAGACTCACGCTGGACCTCGCTCTGCGAGTGATCGCGGGCGCATTCGCCAAGGGGGCCGAGCTCCGATGCGTGCCGCTGACGGTGGTGGTGCTCGACGCCGGAGGTCACGAAGTGGCCGTGCAGCGACAGGATCGCTCGGGGATCCTGCGGGTGGACATCGCGCGCGCCAAGGCGTGGGGTGCGCTCGGCATGGGCTACTCGAGCCGGGAGATCGGCGAGCGTGCGCAGAAGGCGCCAGGCTTCTTCGGTGCGCTGGGCGCGGTCAGCCAGGGCCGGATGGCGCCGGCGGCCGGCGGAGTCCTGCTCTACGACGAAGAGCGAAACGTCATCGGAGCCATCGGCATCAGCGGCGACACGTCCGATCGCGACGAGGAATGCGCCATTGCTGGCGTGGCCGCGGCAGGCTTGCGCGTGTAATAAGTCGCGAGCTGAACCCCCGATAGACGCCGCCTGTGATGTGGAAGTGGCGGTTGACGCGCCATTCCACGACCGGTTGACGTGCCGCTCGGCGTTCGCGCCCAGCAAACGGGAAAGGTCTACCGCGTTGGCCTCATCTTCACCACGTCCCCAGTCTGGGAGATGGCTCGACCCGAGCCGGTCGACCCCAGCGCCAGAATATTTGTGGGGGCCTTGCGTACCCTCGGCTATGTGGATGGAACGCACGCGACGCCCGTGGCAATATGGCTGTGCAACCGCGTCGCGTTAGCGCTTCGGGAAGAATGCCGAAAGCGGCGCGCCGCCGGACTCTCATGGAGGTCATATGGATCCCTTATCGTTGCAGTCGCTGGCCGATTATTGGTCGCAACCTGTGGTAGCCACCAATGTCGTGATCTTCTTTAATCTGCTTGGCGCCCTGATCCTCGGGCTGCTCGTGGGCTACGAACGCGCCTATCACGGCCGCGCCGCTGGCATGCGGACCTACGGTTTGGTTTGCATGGCATCGGCGGCGGTTACCGTGATCTTCGGCTCCCCGGACCTATGGTATGGCGGCCACGCGACTATGGCGGCAAGTCCCGATCCTTCCCATGTGGTCCAAGGCATTCTGACGGGCATAGGTTTTCTTGGAGCCGGAGTCATTATGAGGGAGGGTCTTAGCATTCGGGGGCTGACGAGCGCAGCCTCGATCTGGTCATCGTCGGCGATTGGCGTGTTGGTGGGTGTCGGATTCTACGGGGCGGCTATATTGCTCACCGCACTGTCTGTCATTTGCATGATTTGGGTGTCGCGGCTCGAGCGCTGGTTGCCGTCACGCGCGGGAGTAGCGATCGCAGTGCGCTTCAAGAAGAACTTCCAACCTCGCGAGGAGGTGTTGCGCAAGGTGGCACGCCAGCGTGGGTATGACATTGCCGAAGGCTCGCTGTCGATTGACTACAATGCTGAGCAACCCGAGTGGCACTATGTAGCGATCGCGTCGGATAACAAGAAGGGTTCGTCGGTTTCCGAGTTGGCTCAGATGATGTCTTCGTACGAAGGGGTAGACAGTTTTCAGTTGGCTCACTGTCGCCACTAGGAAATCACACCGCATAGGGCGCAGGTGAGAGAGGAGACTGGGCCAAGGTATCAAGTATCCGGGAGTCACCGCCGACATCGAATTCGACAAGAATGGCGACCTGACGAAAGGGCTGTTGACGATTTTCGTGGTCAAGAACGGCAAATGGGAGGTCGTCAAGTAGGACGGCTCGGCGGGCGCCGACCCGGGCGCCGCCACTCGCCTTACTCCAATCGCAACAGCTTCGCCGCAGTCTTCCCGGCAATCAGGTCGCGCTCGGCCGCGGTCAGCGAATCGAGCCGCTCGATGTCGCCCAGCGGGTCGGCGAGCCCCATGTCGAAGCAGTAGTCGCTTCCAAGAGTTACCCGATCGGCGCCGACCATGCGAATCAGCGAGGTGTTGATGTCGGGGTTGTGGCCGATGGTGTCGTAGGTGAAGCGCCTCAGGTAGGCGCTCGGTGGCGCATTCATGTGGCGAAGCTCGGGGCGGACCTTCGTCCCCCGGTCCAGCCGCCCGATGAGCCAGGGGAAGGTCCCGCCCGCGTGTGGCAGGTTGAACTCCAGCTTCGGAAACCGGTCGAGCACGCCCCCGAAGATCAGAGACGCTGCGGCGACGCCGGTGTCGTAAGGGTTGCCGAGGAGGTTGCGCAAGTAGTACTGCGACGTCCGCTCGCGGCCGAGGGTGTCGATCGGGTGCAGAAAGATCGTCCACCCTAGATCTTCCGCCTTGGCGTAGATTTCCCAGAAGCGGCGGTCGTCGAGGTTGGTGCCGTTGACGTGCGTCGCGAGGTACATCCCGCGCATCCCTGGTAGTGCCGCGGCACGCTCGAGCTCCTTGAGCGCGAGCTCAGGATCCTGCATCGGCAGCATCGCCAGCCCAACGAACCGGCGCGGATGCTGCACGTGCGCTGCGCTGGCCGCATCGTTGTAGCACTGCGAGAGCGCGAGCCCGAAGGCTGGCGAGGCCCAGTAGACCATCGGCGCGGTGAGGGACAGCGCGTGGACGTCGACCCGCTGTCTTTCCATGCCCTTCAGGCGCAGGTCGAGATGGACGAACTCGTCGTCGAACGCGTTGACGATGCGCTCGGTACGGATGGCGTAACCCTTGTCAGTGCGCTCGAGCTTGGCGCCCTCGGCTGCTCCGTCGCGCTCGAAGAGCTTGAGCCACTCGGCCGGATACCAGTGCGCGTGGATATCGACGACGCGACAGGGAGGCGCCGCACGCGGCGTGTGAACGTGCTGATCGGCGGCGTCCGCGGTCATGATCGAATCGCGTGAGGGCGCGCGCTCCCCGACACCGATGCCGAAAGCTTATGCCTCGGATGATCTTCGGGCATGGGTGAGGAACGTGAGCGGCAGCGTATCATAGCCGCGAACGATTCGCTTCGAGGAGCAGGCCATGCTCGAACTCGCTTGCGCTTTGCGAAATCTGCGTCCGCGATGCTGGGGCACGGTTTGCCGCATCGCGATGCTCATCGGCGCGGCGATGTCGCCGATCGTCGTCACCGCGCAAGCGACCGAGCCCTATCCAAGCCATCCCGTCAAGATGCTGGTGCCGTACGCACCCGGCGGTGCCACCGACATCATCGCGCGCCATCTCTCGCCCAAGCTTCAGGAAGCGCTTGGCCAGCCATTCGTCGTCGACAATCGTGCGGGCGCGTCGGGGAACATCGCCCTCGATGCAGCGGCGAAGGCGCCGCCCGACGGATACACGCTGCTGGTCGGTAACGTGTCCACCAACGCGATCAACGAAAGCACTTTTGCCGGCGTGCTGCAGAGCAAGCCCTCGCGCGATCTGGTAGGCATAACGAAGCTGGTCGAGATTCCGCACGTGATGATCGCCGCGACGTCATTTCCGCCCAACACGGTGGCCGAAGTGATCGAATGGGCGAAGCGCAATCCGGGGAAGCTCAACTACGCCTCTGCCGGGATCGGAACGTATCCCCATCTGGACATGCTGCGCTTCGCCAAGGCCGCGGGGATCGAGGTGACGCACGTTCCCTACAAGGGCGGCGCATCGCAGATGCTGCCGGCGCTGATGTCCGGAGAGGTGCAGCTAGCGTTCATCAACCTCGCATCCACCATCGAGCAAGTGAAGGCCGGTAGGGTGAAGGCGATCGCGACGACGATGCCGGCGCGGCTGACAGAGTTGCCGTCGGTTCCGACCATGGCCGAGCAGGGCTTCGCCGGGATCGGCACCAACGCTTGGCAGGGGTTATTCGCGCCCGTGGCGACGCCCAAGCCCATTCTCGACAGGCTCCACGCCACCGTGGTCGTGATCCTGACGCGCCCCGAGATGAAGGAGATGCTCGCTCGGCAGATGATGACCGTGGCAGTATCACCTTCTCCGCAGGCGTTCACCGACGAGGTCAACCTCGAGACGCGAGCCTGGTCGGAAGTGGTGAGCGAGCACAAGGTCAAGATCGACTAGCCGGGGAGCACGCCGTTGCCCAAGCCGCGTAATCGCGGATCGCAGCCGCGTTACGACCTCGTCGTCGAGAAGGATCTGGAGATTCCGCTGCGCGACGGGGCGCGGCTCAAGGCCGACGTGTTTCGCCCCAAGGGGCGAGGGCGCTTCCCGGTCATCATCAACCTGGGCGCGTATCAGAAAGACAAGCTGTGGGTGCCTCCTGCGGATCTCGAGGAAGCGCCGAATCCGTACATGAATTGGGAGACGGTGAACCCGCTGTGGTGGGTGCCACGGGGTTACGCCGCAGTGTGGGTCGATGGCCGCGGCAGTGGCAAGTCTCCCGGCCGAACCGATCCCTGGTCGCCGAGCGAGGCGTGCGACTTCTACGACGCCATCGAGTGGGCCGGCAGGCAGGCGTGGAGCAGCGGCCGCGTGGGCTTGAGTGGCGTTTCCTACTTCGCGATGACGCAATGGCTGGTGGCAGGCCTCAAGCCTCCCTCGCTCAAGGCGATGATCCCCTGGGAGGGCGCGGCTGACATGTACCGCGACCTCGGCTACCACGGCGGGATCTTTTCCTTCGGGTTCGTCGTCAACTGGTACAACAACCACATGGCGCACCACCTGCTGGGCAAGCCGCAGGCGAGCGTGCCGGATGCGTTCTCCACGCCATGGGTGTGGGAGTACATGCGCTACAACCTCGATGGCGAGTGGTACCACGGACGCCGCGCATCCTGGGAGAACATCGAGATTCCGCTCCTGAGCGCCGGCAACTGGAGCGGAATGGGCCTGCACTTGCGCGGCAACACCGAGGGCTACCTGCGCGCGGCGTCGAGGCACAAGAAGCTTCGCATCCACACAGGGACGCACTACCACCCGTTCTACTCGGCCGACGGCCGCCGAGATCAGCTGCGCTTTTTCGATCATTGGCTCAAAGGGATCGACACCGGGATCATGCGCGAGCCGCCCGTAAAGCTCCTGGTCCGCAAGGGCGGCCACGGCAACGCCGAATGGCGCTTCGAGAACGAGTGGCCTGTCAAGCGCACGCGCTGGACCAGGTTCTATTTGCGGGCCAGGTCGAGCGCGGGCGGCGATGCGAACGGGACGCTGGGCGTCGAAGCGCCGCGGCGGTCCACGTCGGTCTCATACCCGGCGACGGGGATGACCAAGGCAGGCGTCGCCAGCGCGTCGTGGACGTCGACCGCATTGGCCGGAAGCTTGCCTGCGATGGGCGTCTCCTTCGACACCGAGCCGCTTGGCGAAGACACGGAGGTGACCGGTCCCATCGTGCTGGTGCTGTGGGTCTCGAGCACCAGCGAAGACATGGACATCTTCGCGACCGTTCGCAACATCGCGCCCGACGGAAGCGACGTGTTCGAGCTGGGCCAGCAGGGCCAGCCGATCCCGGTAGCGAAGGGCTGGCTGCGCGCGTCGCATCGCAGGCTCGATCCCGCGCAATCGCTTGCCTTTCGTCCGTTCCATGCGCACTCCGAGCGAGACTGGCTCAAGCCCGGCGAACCGGTGCGCGTCGAAGTCGAGATCTGGCCGACGTCGATGGTGTTCCGCAAGGCTCATCGCATTCGTCTCGACATCCAGCCGCGTGACGGCATCGGCAGTGCGCCATACACGCATTACCAGGCGGACTACAATGCCGGCGCCGAGAACACGGTGCACACCGGCGGCAACCGGGCTTCCTACCTGCTGCTGCCCATCATCCCGCGGCGTTGACACCACCGGCGCGCCTCGATAGCGTAGTGCGCGGCCAATCTGCCAAAGACCAGGTCAGGAGAGGGCGATGGAAATCAAACGCATGGGTTTTCATCGGTCGTCCATTACCGTCCGCTAACCTCCAGCAGTCCTCGATTTCCCCTTAGTAGGTGAGCGACATGAAATCCAGAAGGGGCCGCCTACGACCGTTGTGTGCCTGAAGAACCGATGGACGGTCACTCATAGCCCAGCAGCCAACTTCAGGAGCCGATACCACCCGAGGTTACGATGCTCAGATCCCTCGCGGTCCGTGGCGCGGGCAAGGATTTGGCGCGCTCGGTTGAGATCGTGTATTGCGAGGAATCCGGTAGCCGCGGCCGCCGTCAAGTATTCAGTCTCCAAAGTAGTCGCCGCTGCTGGCAACAGGCGGTCGGACATAGTTGCCATGCTCTCTACATCGCGTCGTCCCACGGCGGCAAACAGCTCGATCCACTCCATTCTTTCTCGCGGCATGCGCGCAATGCATTTCGACGCGCCTACACGGTTCCATAGTGCGTCTGTTTGTCGAGGAAGTAGCGCTGGATTGATTGTGGCGGCGAGCGCCACGATGCTGTCCCAGTTCGTTTCGACACCTTGAGGGTCGGGGCAATCCTGCATTAGCAAGAGCAGCAATCGCACTTGCGGCCCCATCGGTACGTAGGCCAGCTTTTCATCGTGGGTTGCTCTGTCGTACGCCATGACAAATGTGAAGATCCGCTGCGCATCTGTTTCACGTGCCGACGCTTCCGTCGACACGGGTTGAAGATCAGGCGAGGGGGGGTTCAGCAGAGGCGCGCGCCGTTCGAGGATTTCGACCAAGGGGATCGGTGCGAGTTGCAGTTGAGGCAACGATTCCGCGTGCGTCGCCTTGAATCGAGCACGTGCGGCCAGATTGTCGACGACGGGGTAATAGTCGGAGTTCGCGGTGGTCGATTGTCGGGAGAACAATACGCGAATCGTATCGCGCCCGGCCAGGCGGCGGCGTTCGAGATCGTCTGCGTTGCGGAACCCCAGTCTCGCCAATTCCCTGGCGAGGTCGGGGTAGCTGAAAACTTCCTCCGATGCATGCTGCAATGCCCCACTCTTGCGCGCTACGATCACGACATCATCGTCAGCGGACGCGTATATCGCATAGTCCTCAAAGACGGCGTTCAGGGCGGTGGTGATCGCTGCGAGCAGATCGTCGTCGAACTCATACAACTGGATCCACTGTCCGAATACGCCGTCTTCGTTCAGGTACTGAGTTACGTGCCGATAAAACTCTTCGGTGAACAGCGAAGAAACGCCGGACACCCAAGGATTGGACGGTTCGGAAACAATTAGGTCATAGCGACGTTTGCTTCGCGCGAAGTACGATTTGGCATCGTCGATGATGATATTACTGCGCGGATCGTCGTAAGCACGACTCACCACTGGCCGGAAGTGTTGTGCGCCGCGCACCATCATCGGTTCGATTTCGATCGTGTCGACACGCTCCAAACGTGGGTCCATTAGCAGCGTGGACGTTGACATCCCCGAGCCGAAGCCGATGACAGCGGCTGTTTTTGCGCCCGGCCGTTGCGCGAGCACCAGCGTGGGAATGAGGGCCATGGTGGGCTCGTCGAACGCGACCTCTTCGGCAGGGCCGCCTACGAAGATAGCGGCATCCGGCTTGCCGTTGGTACGGATCGAGACCAGGTTGTTGTTCTCGATGACGGAGATCGTTGCCGTTTTGCCGTCCTGGTTGAACAGCACGCGCTGGTCCTCAAAGAGGGTGGCCAACCCCGTTCGGAAAACGCCCGCGACAGTCTTGCGTGCATCGATCTGGAACAACCGCGGTGACGCGAGCAAGAGCGTCGCGGATACGCTCGCAACCACCGCGAACCTCAGCCGCCGCTGCCTGCTCGGTCGGCCGAGCCACAAAAGCAACAAGCCCAGACCGATATCGATCGCCGCGCCGTTGATCAGGCTGCCCTTGATGCCGAGCAGGGGCAAGCCGAAGTGCAAGACAAGCAGGACGCCGACGATGGACCCGAGCGTGTTCCACGCGTAGACGTAGCCAACGCTTCGCTCGCCATAGCCGCCCCGCAGGAGCAAGAACGTGATGAGGGGTAATGTCATTCCCGCCATCACCGTTGGCGGAAGCATGATCGCCATCGCGATGCCCGCACTGCCCACGTTATAAAGCACGTATCCGGCATCATTCTTGGCCAAGGCACCGATCATCCATGCCGTGACATCGAATGACACATCGTAGAGGGGGAGACTCAGCAGGGCGAGCACACCCATCGCGATCTGGACTCCGGCAAGAAAACCTTTCGGATCGGAGA
>Ga0187778_10000210_pt1 | contig 42044 bp, 35 predicted proteins | sample 1015_Q2_SP5_20_M_FD_132418 | JGI IMG/M metagenome (GOLD analysis project Ga0187778, IMG submission 132418) | Tropical peat soil microbial communities from peatlands in Department of Meta, Colombia - 1015_Q2_SP5_20_MG | ecosystem: Environmental > Terrestrial > Soil > Wetlands > Peat | place...
GAGAGATCATTCCGAGTCGGCGGACACCGTTACTCGCACATCATGGATCCCCGCCGCGGCTTCCCAGCCGAAAACGCCGTTCAGGTCACCGTCCTCGCACCGCGCACCATCGATAGCGAGGTCTGGGCCAAGCCCTACTTCATCCAGGGAAGCGCGTGGACCGCGGCACACAAGCCGAAGTCCTGGCGTGTGCTCTACTGCGAAAACATTCTCGGTACCGCATGCTCCTGGGTCGAGTAGGCATTCCCTGTGGAGTGTCTTGGGAAAACACGTATCCGTTGGGCTTGGTCGTCGACAGCGATGGCAGCCGCAACTTCTGGGCAGCTTCGACGATCCTTAGTAGTCCAACTCAATCGTGATCGAGTCGTTGTAGCTGACACACTGGCGTTACAATGCTAGTTGTCGATTTCCTAAACGATTGAAAATAGGATAGCTTGTGGCAGCCCGACCTGTAAGCCGAATTCGCCGGGCTGCATTGCAAACAGACAACTTATTATTTGCAATCAGTCGCCGCGAAGTGTCCATGATGTCAACTTTGGCAGTGACGGCGGGTTTTGCGTCACACCGGCGTCACAACTTCAGTTCCAGCTCATCCCCGCATGTCGGTATTGAATTCCGTTTAGCTCGTTATTGGGGAGTTGAGCCGAACAGATTTCGTTTTACCCAGGATGCGTGCGTAGAGTCGCAATCATTTGGATCTCGCGGTTGCCAATAGACACAAGGCTCCAAAGGCTACGTTGGCGGCTACAAATGCCGTACTGCCGCTCGGATCAAGCAGTGGCGAAACCGCTACTCTATCCGCGCCCACAAGCTTGATGTTGTTCAGTTCCCGCAATAGTAAATTCACTTCATGCCTAAGAAGGCCCAGTCCTCTTCGTCGTTGGTACCGGGAATAAATTATTCAAAGATCCATTCGTCAACGCACAATGAAAGCAATCGATAGCAGGATTCCAAACGCGATACCCTGCTTCATCTCCGACCAGCCGAGTTGTCTCACGTCGAGCCGTTCATGCCCTAGAAAGAACCACCGTGTCCCTCGAACGAGTGCAGGAGCAAACGCGAGAATGACCAGCGGCCGAATGTAGTGCAATCGCACGCCAAGCACGAGGGCCGCTAGCAGCAAGACCTGCACCAGAAAAAAGAACCTGCCCTTATCCAACTTGTCCCGCAATGTGCTGGCGCGGGCCGCGTGAATCCGCAATTGCACGAAGTGAATCTGGTTCCAGGCGAAGAACCAGTTTGCCGCCCATAAAACAAACGCAGGTAAATCCAGACGTCCCGTGCCGAGGTAGTAAGTGGCCGGGGCGGTAGCGGTCAGGCCGACTGCGCCGGCCAGCTGCGACACCATGCGAGCCTTGTGGCCAAGCGTCCGAAGCACCACTTGGGCGACAAACGCCGCGGCAGCGACTACTCCGATGATCAGCAACTTCAGATTGCGCCCGCCCCACATCAGGCCGACGAGGCAAGCCGCCGACGCGACCGCCAAAACCAGCGATGCCGTGAACGCGGCCCAACGTTCCCGCGAGGTCCGCGCGGTCATCGGACCTGAACCCAGAAGGCTTTCGACCGGCGTCCGGAGCCAGAACAAGAACAGTGCAGCGGCCACGAATAACAGGAGCGGCCAGAAGTGCTGCGCCGATGCCAAACCCGCGGCCACACCCGTGAACAGCGGAACCAGCATAAGGCCCCATGCGCCGTGTTCGCGCGGAACAATCAGGGCGCGCGTGCGTGCCATGCCGGCTGCACCTTCGACGCTGGCCATCTCAGTCATCTCTGCCATGATATGGCCTAATTTTCCCCCGGCAAAGCGGCCAACGCTGTGACATAAGTCATCGTGGCACTCGCGCCGCTCTTCTAGTCTGCATTCTGGAGAGAGCCATGAGTGAATTGATCGACAATCGGGCACATCGAATCGCCATACTCAAGGACATCATCAAGCACCTGCACTCAGGCGCTGCGCCGGAACTCGTCAAGGACCGTCTGCGGGAACTCGTTGGGCGGACCGACGCCACAGAAATCATGGCCATGGAGCAGCAACTCATGGTCGAAGGAATGCCGGTTGAAGAAGTGCGCTCCATGTGCGACTTGCATTCCCAGGTCACGCGCGACGTGCTGGTTCAGATCGCCCCGCCGCCGGCGATTGCGCCGGGCCACCCGGTTGATACCTTCCGCCGCGAAAATGCCGCGCTCAAAGGCCTCATCGCTGCCATGCGCGGAACTTTTGCCGAGGCTACGAATCTCGACGCCAAGGCCGACGTCAGGGAGCTGGTGTTTCGTCTGCGTCAGTTGGCCAATGACCTGATGGACCTCGACAAGCACTATCAGCGCAAAGAGCATGCGCTGTTTTCCTGCCTGGAACGGCACGGAATTACCGGCCCTTCCAAGGTGATGTGGGCGAAAGACGATGACGTGCGCAAGCTGCTCAAGCAGATGAATCAGTCAGCGCACGACTGCGTTCCGATAGCCCCTGCGGTAAAACGGTTTTTCGCGCAATCTGCGCAACCGGCTTTGTCTGCCATCGAAGAAATGATCTCTAAGGAAGAGAACATTCTTCTTCCCATGGCGCTGCAGACCCTCACTGACAATGAGTGGGCCGAAATCTGGGCTGCCTCACCGCAATACGGCTGGTGCCTGGTCGAGCCCCAGACTAGCTATCAGCCACCTGCGGCGGCAGGAGCGGCGACCAGCGCCGTCCCCAAAGAGGGCACCATTATGATTCCGACCGGCCATGTCACAGTGGAGCAGTTGGTCGCGGTGCTTTCGACCCTGCCCCTCGATCTGACTTTCGTGGATGCCGAAGATCGGGTCGCTTTTTTCAGCGAGGGCCCCGATCGAATCTTTGCCCGCAGCAAAGCCATCATCGGCCGGAAGGTGCAGCATTGCCATCCGCCGCGAAGCGCCGATCTTGTCAATCAGATTCTCGATGATTTCCGCTCCGGCCGGCAGAATGTTGCCGAGTTCTGGATCAGCTTTCACGGCAAGTTCGTGCACATCCGCTATTTTGCCGTGCGCAGCCAAGACGGCACGTACCTGGGTACCGTGGAACTCACCCAGGATCTGGCTCCCTTGCGGCGGCTTTCCGGAGAACGCCGGCTGCTCTCCTATGCAGCGGCGAGCTAAGGAGACTCTGAACAAGTGTGGCGCGGACACTCCTGTCCGCGCACAAGTTTGGATTCTGCAAGACTGTGGGACCGAAAAGAGTTCCCCTAACGCTTGCATTTTCCCGGGAAGTACGATCCCAACAGCTGGCAAGATTTCGAATCCAGGTTCATTTTGGCGATGTTCGCCCGGAACTCAATGCCGTGCTTGGATTCGTTGTAGATCTCAATCTGCAGGTGGTCGGGACCGAGATGGCACTTCCCGCAGTTTTCCGGCTGACGAGCAACCGCTGAGCTGAACGAGTTTCGCCCGTGACAAGCGGCAAAGGTGCCGTGGCTGCCGTCGGGGTTCACTCGCCCGATGGTGGGAAAGGGCTATTCCGCGCGCCACCTGCGCCACCTGCCATATGAGCGCGACCGCGAATCAGCCGCTGACGCACGATGCGGGCGCCCGCATCAGCGTCACCCTTCGGCCTGTGAGCAGCAAGAAGCTGGAGAACTGGGAGAAGCGCCGCGCCCATGCATTGCTCGAATGGGCATGCCGCTGTGGAGAATTTCTACAAGCAATACGACAACACCGTAGATCTCTACAACGAGAAATTCGCCAAACCAGCCAAGACCATCATGGATAAGCTCTAGGCTGCCAACAAGCTCACCAAGACTCCGTTCGATGAGAAGGTCGGGTGGACCTACTATGAACTCTCGCATCACCAGGGCCGTCGAGTCCGCATGGGAACGGCTATGATAGGCCACGATTACACGCTGTGGCACGGCTTCTACGAGGTGGCCAAGGCGTTCTACACGGAATTTACCCCGAGGCAGAAGCGCTGATGGCCGGCGTCACCTCAGAAGTCATGAACACCCCATTACACCAATGGACAAAGGGCCTGAGCAAAGAGCAGATTCAACAGCAACTCGATTTCTGTAAGAAACGGTATAAGGAATAGGATTGCATCTTATCGCTCGAATCTCCGGGAAGCGGCCCTCTGCAAAACGTGGTCTGCCTTGTGCCGGAGGCAGGCGAAATGGATTGAAAGAACCATGAAAAGAAAAGTCATTGTTTACGAAAAACCGACATGAAGCACATGCCGTGAGGTCAAGCGTGTCTTGACTGAGAAAGGGGTGGACTTTGAGAGCGTTCACTATATCGAAAAGCCGCTCTCGGCCAGCAACCTGAGGCAGCTATTGCACAGTGCTGGACTGAAGCCGCAAGAAGCCTTGCGCAAGAACGAACTTGCGTATCAGGAGCATGTGGCTGGTAAAGACCTGAATGACGCGCAACTGATTCAACTGATGACCAAATACCCTGAGCTTATTCAAAGACCCATCGTGGTACATGGCAAGAAGGCTGTGCTGGCACGGCCCATCGACAAATTGAGCGAACTCGACATCGTATAGGCGGAATCGAGACCTTGGCTAAGCTGTGTCGTGCCTCCTGCTCTGAGAGCCTCACAGGTTCTCGCAGGCGGAACGAAACAGAATTCAGGCAGATTGAAGCGGAGCGGTCGCCGACCTCTCCCTGTGAAGGAACTGTACCAACAGATCCATCAACAGCGGGAATCCTGGCGCTTCGGTCTTATTGAGCTTCTGAGCCGCCGTGGGCAGCCAATTCAGTAGGTGACGTTCTAGGAACTCTGACTTCGCCCTCGCCAGCGAATCCCTACTGGCTTCGTCCGATGTGTTTTCCTGAGTGAAGCTCACGGCGGCGACAAACTCCAGTTGAGTGACTAGGTAGTCGGGCACACCGGTTGTTGGATCCGATTTGAGCCCGAGGACATCGTAGAAGTACGTGTTTTCAAGAGCAATTTCCTGGGCCGGATGGCTCTTGTCATGAGCCGATTCGAATAGCGGGACTATCGGCTCCGGAAGGCCCACGTCAAACAGACTGATATATGCCGATTCATAAAGCTCATACGTCGGGAACCAGCAAAATTCAGCCACTTTTTCGTCGCCGCCGAGATACTGCGCCAAGTCTCTCAGGTCTGCTGAGATGGATGGTTGCGCGAGAAACTCATAGCACTCCTGCGATGGTGGAGAGAAAATACGAGCGAAAAAGCGGTAGAGATCGATTTGCTCCCAATTCATCGATGCCGCTGTGTGTTGGTGGGTGGCAACGTCCAGCATGAATGAGTCCTTGCCTTCCATTTACTCCAGGAACTGCCACACAGAAAAATACTTGCGTCCGTCGCGATCCTTCTGGCTTCCATTCCAAACCGCGAACGCTACCGGTGTGCCAGCAGCAAGATTCGGCAGCACCAGCGTGACGTTCCACTGGCCATTCTGATAGACGGCGTTTGCCAGAAAGCTTTGACCAGTCCGATGGGTCGTGCTTCGTCCGTGCGCTTCCATCAACATCGCGCCGCGCGTCGCATTCCAGTAATAGATCTGAACCGGATGGTCGGGATCTCCCATCTGTAGAGAAGGAGACAGATCTCCCGCCCTTGCGTTCGTCGGGAACATCACAGCTGCAGCATCGAAGAAGCGGTCACTCGCCTCGGTCTGCACCTTGTCGAAGCGCGTCTCAGGGGCCGTCTTCGGAACTTCCGGCAGCGCGACTGCATCCTGGGTGGGGTCGTGCCAGACAAGGTGGACAATCAGCTTCTCCTGAGCGCGGATGCAACGGACATCAACGATTGGAATCTCCAGCGCAGCGGGTTCGTCGGTATCATAAAGTGGAGGGGTCCGATTCAGCGCGACACGCTTGGGCGCGATCTGGCTCCAGGCAGTGGCGTCCCGTTTCAGAAGACTGTCGACCGTCGCCGACGATGTGCTGACCGGCAGGGATTGCAGACTGGCTGGCTCGGTCTGAGTTTGCGCGAAGACACAAAGGGAGAGGAGGCAACAGGCAACAATTCTGAACAATAATGAGCGAATTCGCATTCTCTCCTCCTACGTCTGAATCTGAACAAGCTGGGGTCGGACATGAAAACGTGTTTCCGCGTCGCGGCCGATGAGCAATTGCAAAATCTCGCTGCGGCCGCCTTCCTGAGACTTCATCAGCTCGGCCTCCAACCGTTTTAGAACGTCCTTTACGTCCTCGCCAAAAAGATAAACGAGATAGTCCAGTGGGATGCGCGGTTTCTGCAGAAGGCTCTTGCCGTAGTTGTCTCGTTTCGGAGGATTGAAGGGTGGAACATAGTAGACGTTCGGTTGCGTACCCTTCTCCGGGAAAAGGGGTAACGCGATCTTGTGCACAAGCACGAGCTTGTGGACTGGCGATTCCGGATCGTCGAGCAACCCCACAAAACGCAGGCGCCCCGGACACTGCGCGGCGCAGGCATTGACCTGCCCTTTCTCTAGACGGGGATAACAGAAGATGCACTTCTCGGATTTTCCACTCACCTCGTTGAAGTAGATCTTCTTGTAGGGACAGGCCTTGATGCAGTAGCGGTAGCCTTGGCAGCGGTCCTGATCGATGACAACGATGCCGTCTTCTTCCCGCTTGTAGATCGCTTTTCGCGGGCAAGCTTCCAGGCACGCGGGATAGGTGCAGTGGTTGCAGATGCGCGGCAAGTAGAAGTAGTAGTTCTCATCTTCATTCCAACCACCGACATCTTCATCCCAGTTGACGCCGGACTTCGGCTCCGGCGAGGGCATGACGGGCTGCTTCTTACCTTCGTAGAGGCGCTGCTCGTAGTTGTACTCCCAGGCGTGACCGTAGTCGTCCATCGTGGGCAAAGGGCTGGGCTGTAGCGAGCCATCTTTCCATCCACCGCCGATACGATCCCATTGGCGCGGATACCCGAGGCCCGGACGAGTCTCGACGTTGTTCCAGTACATGTATCCGGTACCATCGCGGTCGGTCCACAATTTCTTGCAGGCAATGGTGCAGGTCTGGCAGCCCAGACATTTGTTCAGATCCATCACCATCGCATATTGGTGCTTCGACATGACCGCCTCTCCTTAGACCTTTACCTTTTCCACTTCCACTTTGATGTCGCGGTTGTTGCCCGTTGGCCCCCAGTAGTTCAGGCGGAAGTTCACGTGGCCATAGTTGCCGATCAACTGCGTGGGTTTGATCTTGATGTAGGTCAGCGACTGCCAGCCACCTTCCTTGAAGCCGAGGTACTTCTCCCAGCCGTGGTACATGGTCACGCGGCCGGGCTTTTCTCCCGGCAGGATTTGCAGACGGCACACACAGTGCCCAACATCGTTGTGAATGCGGACCCAGTCGTTGTCCTGCAGGCCGCGCTTGCGGGCATCGTCAGGGCTCATGTAGACGATCGGACCGCCGCGCTGTAGTCGCAACATCCCACGGTGGTCGCGCCATGTGGAATGAATCGACCAGCGCCCGTGCGGTGTGTTCCAGTAGAGCGGAAACTTCTCCGGGATCGGCTCCTTGAAGGTCGGCAACTGCTCGCCGAGATCGATATACCAGGGATGGTCGATGTAAAACTGCTGGCGTCCAGTGAGCGTCCGCCACGGGCGTTTCTTTTCGACCTGATGCTTGAACGGAGTGTAGGCGATGCCTTCTTCGAGATCGCTGTTCCACGATTCGGGATCGGTCGCCACAAATCTCTTGGGCTTCTCCTGAAGCTGGGCGTAGGTCATTCCCTTGGTCTCTTCGGCGTTGCCCAGAATGAAGTTTACGGCCTGTTCGTCGCTCTGAATCGCGCCCTTGCCTGTCCAATCGTGTTCAAGTTGTGTGAAGTCTCGATTCCACTCAAAGGCTTCATCGTGAAACGGCTTCAGGCCTTCCTTGGTTGCTATTTCGGCGATCTTTGCGGCGAGGGCCCGGAAGATATCCCAATCCGTTTTGCTCTCAAATAGGGGCTCGCAGGCTTTGCCGAACGGATGAATGTAACTGTGGCAATCGGTCGAGTTGATGTCTACTTTCTCGTAGTAACTGGCTGCGGGCAGCACGACATCGGAGTAGAGCGCGGTCGTGTCCATGCGGTAGTTGATATCGACGATGAGGTCAAGATCCTTCCACAGCGAGGATTCCAGAATCTCGTTGCCCTTCGCCTGATTCAGGTAATTCGCGCGCCAGATGATCATGGCCCGCGGTTTCTTGCCGTTCTTCGGCCAAAGCGGCATCCAGTCATTCTTGACCGACTCCTGGATGTACCACTCAATCGGTTTGCCGTTATAAAGATGCGGATCTTTGTTTGTGGAGTGGACATAGCTCCAAAGCGTTGTGTTCTGAAAGCGTTGCTTCTTTCGAGTTTCAGGGAACGCCAGTTTGAAGAATCCCTGCTCCGGCCAAAGCCGTTCTTGTCCTACGTAGTGATTGAAACCGCCGCCGTTCTTGCCGACGTTACCGGTCAATGCCACCAACAGAATGAAGGACCGGTTCGTCAGGTCATTGTGGAACCAGTGGTTTGTCCCCGCGCCGTGGATAATCATTGCCGGCTTCCGTGTGCCTAGTTCCTTGGCAAACTGTTCAATCTCATAGGCGGGAAGCCCGGCATGGGCAGCGACTTTGTCGAGCGGATAATTCGCGAGTTCTTTCTTAAGTAACTCGTAGACGGTCGTGACTTCGGCGGTCGTGCCGTCGATTAGTTGGACCTGGAATGTGCCCGTGAGCGCCGGATCAACTGCTTCCAGCTGAATCGTCTTTTTGTCGGAGCCCATCGACCCCGGAGCTGGTATGGGTTTCTGCTGCTTCGTGTCCCACAGGTAGAAAACGTCTTCCTTGCCGCCTTTCTTCATATCCGATTCGCGCAGGAAACGCTTCCTCCCAGCCAGGACTAAGAAAGGAAGATCCGTTTGCTCTTTCACGTAAGGCGCGTCAATCAGATCGTGGTCGATTAAGTACTTGGCAACACCCAAGGCGAGGATGCCGTCCGTGCCGGGATGGACCCGGAAGTACAGGTCGGCGTGGATCGAACTTGAGTTGTAGTCGGGCGAAATACAGACAATCTTCGCCCCGTTGTAGCGAGCCTCCCAGGCGAAGTGCGCGTCGGGGATGCGCGTCTGCGAAATGTTCGAACCCCAGAGGACGATGTACTTGGAGTTAAACCAATCGGCGCACTCGCAGGATTCCGTCTGAACGCCCCAGGTCAACGGTTCGCCTGGAGGCAGGTCGCAATACCAGTCGTAAAACGACAGGAAGACGCCGCCAATGTAGTGGGCCAGTCGCGAACCAGCGCAGAAGCTGACTGGGCTCATCGCAGGAATCACACTGAAGAACGAGTTCGTATCCGGTCCGTAGTTATAGATGTTGTCGAGGAGTTTCTCCGCGACCATCGTGAGGGCTTCGTCCCAACTGGCGCGGCGCCACTTGCCCTCGCCGCGTTCGCCCGTGCGAATCAGCGGATAGCGCAAGCGTTGTGGGCTGTACACGTATTCCGTGAAGCATCCGCCCTTTTGGCAGCCACGTGGGTTGTAATCTGGCAGATCGGCATTGATGCGCGGATAATCCGCGGCCTGCTCCTCGCGCACCATGACGCCATTGCGGACGTAAACCTTCCACGAGCAAGAACCGGTGCAATTGGCCGAGTGCGTCGAGCGAACGACCTTGTCCCACGTCCAAATCTTGCGATAGAAATCCTCCCAGCCGCGAAAAGGATACGACCGGAGCGGATCGAAGTCGCCCGTAAGCGTGGTCAGGACCGGCTTCTCGTTGCGCGAGCAGCCAGGCAGAACCACGCTGGCCGCGGTGACAGCCGCAGCTTGCAGGAATCCGCGCCGCGAGCAGGGTTTGGCCGTTTTCTCATAGTCGCTCATTGTCTTTCTCCGCCACGCGTTGTCGAGTTCGTGTTCTGTGCCATCGCTCGCTGTTTCGTTGGTTCTCGCAGCGACCGCAAGTACGCCAGGATATCGGCGAGGTCCTGATCGCTGAGTGCCGCACCCTCGGCGCGCTGAAATGCCGGCATCGGTGTTCTCACGCGTCCAAAACGAATCGTTCGCAGAATAAGGTCGTCACTCGCCGCCGATTGAAATACCGGATTGCCAATCTCGGGAGCGATTCCACCCCGTCCGCTCATCCCATGGCAGCCCTCACAATTTCTCAGGTAGAGATCAAGGCCGCGCGTATCATCGCCGTGCAAAGTCAGGGCGGGTGACGGCGTGGGCGCCGGTGCACCGTTTCGCAAATATTCAATGACAGCCGAGACCTCTTCCGGCATCAGTCCGCCCGCGTGCGCGCCCCAGGCCGGCATCTGCGTACCGGGACGGCCGTTCTCGACATTCGTCAAAAGATATTCTTGGGTTGCCGTCGTGGCCAAGGGAGCACCGCGAATCGCCGGGACAAAGCGTCCGAATTTCTTGTCCCAACGGGTATAGGTTCCGTTGCCGTGGCAGGCGCCACAATATTGCTGATACACCTGCTCGCCGGTCAGCGGTGTCGGATGTAGCGCGCGATACTTTTGCTCGATTTTGTCCGGCGCCAGATAGCTTTCCGGCACGTCGCGCTTCCATTGCGAGAGCATGAAAGCCGTTAACGCCTGCGCCTCGCGCTGGGTTACGGTTGGGTTGCGCATCTGGCTGTCCGGCACAACGCTGCCCGGGTCGCGGAAATGCGCAAGCTGCCAGTTCCATATCGTGTGTGGTGGCTTGAGTAAGCTCATGATGAGCTGGTGCTTCGTCTTGGCTCCTTCATTGTCGAGGGCGGGTCCAAGCGTGCCGCCCCGTCCACCGAGCTTATGGCATGACCCGCAACTCTTTTCCCGATAAAGCTTGATTCCTACAGTGAGCAGCGGAATCTGCTCGGGCGGCAGCCTGTTCGCGTCGTGGCACGTGACGCAGGTCGCCTCCGTCATCTCCTTCGGCAGCAGCGGATAATCCCAGAACACGTCGTCGGCTTTGGCTTCGCTGAACGTCAGGGCCGCGCCTTGCCCGTGATGACAGACCGTGCAACCGAAGCGATCCACGGGATGTTTGTCGAGAATATTGCCGGGATGAACTCGGTGCGGCTGCTCGACATCGGTCATGCGTGGATCGTCAATTCCGTTGTGACAGCTGACGCACCGGTCTACGGCCCCAAGCACCGGGACGCTGACTTGCTTCATCTCAACTCGGAACTTGGCCAGCAGCTCACGGCCCCGGTCGTCGGTCGCCTTTTGCCGCAGAATGTCCTGATACTCGCGCTGCATCACTATCCATTGCGCCAGGTAGTTCTCGCGAACAGCCGCGCCCACAAGGAACACGATGGTCACCGCGCTTGCCACCAGCAGGAGCCAGCGATAAATTCGAGAAGGATCGTTCATCGCATTCTCCTTCCTAGTGCACCGGCCATTGCGAAGGCCACCAGTAGAAATGCCAGTTGGGCCCGCGATGGACCGTGGCAAAGTAGGTCAACAGCGTGAAGCCGACCAGGAAACAAGTGAAAAGCGACACCGCCGCAAGCCGCACCGAGTCTCTCCTTCGAAGTACATACAACGACCACGCAGCAAAGATGAGCACCAACAAGCTGCCGGGATTGATGGCAATGATCCAGAGTTGATGGATGTTGGGGACCCAATTCCGGAGCCATCCGTAGTTGACTGTGAAGGCGAGCATGCCGACCGTGACAGCAAGGGAAAAGAGCAGAGACTGCCAAAGCACCGGCTTTTCACTCTTTGTTCCAAACCAGACACCTTCGCCGCCTGGCCGCCGGTCGAGGAAAGGAATCAGAGCCAATCCAACCACGACGATCATGGGGATCAACACCCCTCCAGTAAAGGCGGAATACGAAACCAGTTCCTGAAGTCCGAGGAAGTACCACGGGGCCTTGGCCGGATTCTCTGGAATCGCTGGGTTCGCCAACTCTTTGAGTGGCGCATCGGAGTAGAACGAGAGAATGACTGTCGTCGCCACTGTGACCATGAAGACGGCAAGCTCAGCCCAGAAGAGGTGCGGCCAGCTCATGACCGTATTCTCAGGTCCGCGATTTACAGGTGGACGCTTCCCTTTCACGAGCGCCATCAGTCCGTAGGTTTTGGTTGCCAGCGGCTGAAAGACCGGCCGTTTCTGCCCGCCCCATTCCGCAATTCCGCCGGGCGCGTCTTCTGGCTTGGCGAGGCCGCCATCTTTGCGAATTCGCCAGAAGTGGACGCCCATAAGGGTGACCAACGCCAGAGGCAGAACGAATACGTGCAAGACATAGAAACGGATTAGCGAATCCTGGCCGACAACGTTCGCTCCCAGCAAGAGCCGTTTCTGGAAGCCACCGGGATCAAAGAACTTCGTAATCCCGATTGCGTCAGTCAACTCTCGCGGCGAGTTGGCGATGTTCGAACCAATTGTGATAGCCCAGTAGGCAAGCTGATCCCAGGGCAACAGGTAGCCGGTAAAGCTCAATGCCAAAGTGATGACCAGCAGTCCTAGCCCCACCAGCCAATTGAACTCGCGCGGCTTCTTGTAGCTGGCGGTGAAGAACACTCTCGCCATGTGCAGCAGGACTGTAAGCACCATCAACTGCGCCGACCAGCGGTGGATATTGCGAATGAAGCGACCAGTAGACACGGTGAAATGAATGTCTTTGATCGACTGATATGCCAGGTCGGTAGATGGCTTGTAATAGACCATGAGAAGCACGCCCGTCACGAGAGTGAGAATGAAACTGGCGGTGGCCATCAGTCCGAGTCCAAAGGTGAGCGTGGGCTTCAGAGTACGCACGTGGACTCGCACGCTGTGAATGTGCAGAAAGAGGTTGTGAAAGGTGGCCTGTGACTCTTCACGTTCCGACTCAGGATTCTTCCCCAGGCGGAAACATGCGTCCTTCACGGTTTGTGGAAGCTGGCGAAGGTTCTGAACAAATTCTTGAGGCGCAGTAGCCACGATCTTGTCTCCTACACGCGGTAGCGCGTGCCCTCCGGAACTTCGTTATCTGCATTCACCACCAGATCGCCATTGGCCGAGCGGCCGACCTCAAGCCATGGGAGCGGCCTAGGAGCCGGTCCGCCTACAACCCGACCACGGCTATCGAATCGTGAGCCGTGACACGGACAAGCAAAACCATCCTTTGTCCGGGCTACCGTGCACCCCAGGTGCGTGCAGGTACTGGTAATTGCATAGAACCCCTCGTCATCGCGGAACAGAACTAGATTCTGGTCGGCAAACGCGGTTTCCGTGCCTACCGCGAACTGCTCCGGCGGGCCGAGTTTGAAGCGCCGCACCGGACCGGGCAAAACGGAGGGGTTCGGAAGGCGCAGGATCCCTGCGACTGCCGTTCCAATTGCGGCCAAGAAAGTTCCCATCGAGGCAAGGCTCAGAAAGCTGCGCCGATTGACGGCGGGAGGCTTTAAACGGGACATGGTTTCCACTCCTGCGTGAACTTGAATCGCTCCATGGTGATCGCCGCGACGGGACAGCGCTGTGCGCACAAACCGCACCGAATGCAGCGCTCTTCGTCTTTGATAATGGCGGAGAGATCGGATGGAGCCAGCGACAGTTCTCTCGCCGCTTGCTCCAATTCAGGCGTGAGCGACAGCCGGTCAAACGTGACCAACTTCAGGCACACGGTGGGGCAAACATCAACACAGCCACCGCAGAGAATGCACCGTTCTCCATCGAAAATGGTGTTGACGCCGCAATCCAGACAGCGCCCGGCTTCGGCCTGCGCCTGCTCTTCGTTGTAGCCGATTTCGACCAGAGCGGTGGCACTCTTCAGCCGCTCTTCGGGAGAAAGCGTTGGAATGGGCAGGCGCGGACGACGCTCATAATGCTTCTCGCGATGGTATTGTTCGATGGGAAAATGAAATTGGATCTCTTCAGACTTGATTTCCTGTCCGCGCAGGTAGCGATATACAGAGCGGGCCGCCTGCTTACCGCTGGCGATCGCGTGAATCATGAGCCGGGGCCCATAGGCAATGTCGCCGGCAATGAAGACTCCCGGCGCCGATGTTGCGCAGGTTGCCGGATCGTTAACGATCTGTTGTGGCGATCGCATCTCGATCCCATCCCGCTGTGCATCAATAAATGACAAGTCGGCGGCCTGTCCGACCGAGAGGAGCACGGTGTCTCCTTCGATTTCAGTTGTTAGCGACTCGTCGAACTTCGGGGCAAACTTTCTGTTCTCGTCATAGACCTGAGTGCATCGCGCGAACCTCACTCCGCGCACGAACTTTTGGCCGTTTTCTTCTCGCACCAGAACTTCCCGCGGCCCCCAACTGTTGTGGCGAGTCACGCCCTCTTCGTGCCCTTCCAGGATCTCGACTGTATCGGCGGGCATTTCTTCCAGTGATTCCAGGCAGACTAGATTGACCTGTCGCACTCCCGCCATGCGCGCCGCCGTACGTGAGACGTCGTACTCCTCCTGGCGCAGCACGGTGCGGGCGACGTCATATGCCACATTGCCGCCACCGATGACGATCACGCGTTGCCCAAGTTCGACTTTCTTGCCGAGAGAAACGTCGCGCAAAAAATCCACGCCACCCCTCACGCCGATTGCGTCGGAATTGGGGATCGGCAAAGCGCGTGAGCGCTTGGCACCGCACGCGATGATGACGGCGGCGTACTCGCTGCGCAGTTGAGAAAAACTGACATCCTTACCGACCTGCGTGTTGCAGCGGATCTCTACCCCAAGCGACTGAATCACCGCCACTTCGGCGCGGATCAGTTCTCGCGGCAAGCGATAGCCGGGAACACCCGTATAGAGCATCCCTGCAGGTTGCGGCTCCATTTCAAAAATGGTGGGGCGGAATCCCATCAATGCGAGGTCATGACCGGCGGCCAGTCCGGCCGGCCCGGAGCCAATAATGGCGATGCGCTCTCCAGTAGGTTTCGGGAACTTGGTGTTTGTCAGCAGGTCGAGCAGGTGGCTGAGTTCTTCAAGATCGTCGCAAGCGCGTGCCTTGGTATTGCTCTTTAGGTAGGGGGCCAAATCGCGACCGGGGTCTGGCCGCGAGTCACTGCCGAATTTCTCGCAGGCGAAGCGCTTGAGGGCGCGAATGGAGATCGGTTGGTCGATGCTTCCCCGTCGGCATGCAGCCTCGCAGGGAGCGCCACAAATCCGTCCACAAAGAGACGCCAGGGGATTCGGACCACGAGCGATCAAATATGCCTGCTCATAATCGCCCTCAGCAATGGCGCGCACATAACCGCGCGCATCGGTGTGGACCGGACAAGCGTACTGACACTTGATCTGTTCCCGCCAATAAAGGTGGTCCGCAAGCCGGACGTTGTATAGAGGTTGCGGAGACTCCACTGCTCTCTCCCCTTAGTGGCTGCGAAGCAACATTTCACGTTAAGTCCTTCATCAAGCGCAGGCTATGACTAAAGTCACGGTGAGTGGTGGTTCAGCGACGTATTCTGTGTTCTGCGGACTCTGGGAGTGACTATATGCCTATTCAAATCGGAGCAAAGTCGCACAACTTCAGCGATCCCACCGGCCTCTTGTATGACTGCCACCGGCGAGTGGAGATGTTCCTCGGAATCTTGGAAGCAGTCGGCAAAATAATTGACCAGCCCCCCAGCGAGGAGACAACCCGTGCCCTGCAATCGGCTCTGCGTTACTTTGCAGAAGCGGCTCCCAAACACACTGCCGATGAAGAGGAGTCTCTCTTCCCACGACTACGACAGCTAAGTGATCTGGAAGTTGGGTCGGCCTTTCTTAGGCTCGACCGCTTGGAAGCCGATCATCGCTGGGCTGCTCCGCTGCATTCAGAGGTGGAACAACTGGGAGCGAAATATCTTTTCCGTGGGCCTCTCTCAGCTCCCGAAGTTGACAGGTTCCGCGCCTCGGTCGCAGATCTCATCGCCATGTACCAGCAGCATATTAACGCCGAAGATGAGCTGATCTTCCCCTTGGCAGCGCGACTATTGTCTGAGCACGAAAAAAAAGCCATTGCGAATGAGATGGCAAAGCGGAGAAAACTGCGGTCGATTGATAGCCACCTCCTTTAGAAAACCGTGATACAGTGCGGACCCTACACCGTTCCTCCCACTGGCTCCGCGCGGAACCGCTCAGTCTCAATCCATAGGAGGGTATGAAAACCGGAGCGATTAACGCGAGGCACTTGGTTTTCGTGGCCGTGAGGCGAAGTCGCGTCACAATGGAAGGCGTCGATTTTCTAAACCATTGAAAACAAGATAGTTTGTGGCAGCCGGACCTGTAAGCCGAATTCTCCGGGCCGCGTTGCAAACACGCAAGTTATTGAAGACGAAAGACCAGGGAGTGTCAGTAAGGTCAAGAAAAACCAGGTCGTCCCTGTCTGGTTCCGGGAAATGGGCATAATTGGGGGTGGGAGATGGGAATCGAATTCCTAACCCGGCAGCAAACGAAGGACTTAATGAGCACGGTCGGCAATAATGCGGTGTTTCTTCCCGCATGGATAGCGAACAAACAGGGCGCACTGATGAAAAGATATTTTCTTCTGATTGTCTTGGTGCTTTCCTTTTCGTCGGCCGCGATATGCGGTCAGTCACCAGGCAAGCAAGACAAACACGTCGTCGATCGCTCATCGCCAACAATTCCAATACCGATTCACGGTGTCACGGTCGCTGATAACCGAGACATCAGAAAGGACAAATACCTGAATGACGTACTCGAGTCCGTGGGCAATCTGTCTTCGGTCCCCACTGTTCGCCTGACCTATAAGCTGGAGGGGACCGATAGCAATAAAGGTGCGAGAGCCAGCACATACCTGGCAGCGACGAAAGCGATATCGAGTAAAGCCTACATATTCGCGGAGGTCATCGACTCGGCTTATGAGTTCTGCTTCATGGTCGCAGATCACGAAGCACGCTGGAACGAGTACGTGTCCACTCTTGGAGATTACGTCGATATATGGGAAGTCGGAAACGAAATCAACGGCAACTGGCTCGACAATTCCGATCCAATCCCGATAAAAGGTCAAACTTGTCCCTGGACAATTCCAAACACAACCGACAAAGATGTGATCACGAAGATGATCAATGCTTATCACATCGTGAAGAATGCGGGACAAGCAGCGGCCCTCACTCTTTACTACGAGCCCAACCCAGCATGCACCACGAGCATGGGGCCTGCGTACGATCCGATCACCTGGGCGACCCAGAACATTCCTTCTGATATGAAAGCGGGATTGAATTATGTCCTGCTCAGCTATTACCGCGACAAATGCCTGAATTTCAACCCTGATCTTGCGGCGTTATTCACCCAATTGCACAAGATATTTCCCAACGCCAAACTTGGCATGGGGGAATGGGGCTACAGCAAAGGCAGGCCAAATAAAGCTAAGCTCACGAAGCTGCTCAACGAGGGCTATGCCTTCCATCCCGATGTTCCGAACTGGGTTGGAGGTGTGTTCTTTTGGGAGTACGGAACTGATGCTGTACCCTACAATCCCCAGCCCGGATCTATTTGGAACGTGATAAATACAGCTCTGAACAAGCAATGAAAGTTGCGATCGCCTGCCGACTGTACAACGCTCAACAGGAGGCTTCGCAGATCCTTATGATGTGCTCCCTCCCAATCCAGAATGTTCGTAGGTAGCTGAAAAGAAAAGCACGTGGCAGCCGGCCCGTGATCCGCTCGAAAACAGGAAGGAGATTTCTGCTTAAATGCCTGAGGAAGGAGTTGAGGATGATCTTGCGCAAAGTCGGCTTTTTGCTTTTCCTGATGCTGACCGCTTCCGGGGCAGTCGAGAGTTCTGAAACTCCTTTCGAGATATTCAAGGGATTCGAGGGAAAGTGGGCGATTCGGTCGGGGCAGACGACCCTTTCCATTGAGATGACGTACGAGAGCGGCTCCAAGGGCTCGATTGTGACGGAGCAGTTTGGCAAGGAACTATCTGTGTTCTATCGAGACGGCCAAAGCCTGTTGATGACACACTTTTGCAACGCTGGCAATCAGCCACGGTTGCGACTGAGGGAGAATACCCGACCTGGAGTCTTTGAGTTTCAGATGTTCGATATCACAAACTTGCAAAGTGCGGATGCGGATCACGTGGAGAAGGTCATTTATAAAATAATCGACGATAAAACGATCGACCTGGAAGTCGTTTGGAATAATGGCAAGTCGGAGGAATCAGAGAAATACACCTTGACCAGACTCGATCCGGAAAAGCACGTTGGTAATTGACAGCCGCGCCGTTCTTCGGCGTGAGCTTAATCCTCCAGAAGCCCCTTGTATAATTCGCGTCCAGTTCCACAGTTTCCAAGAGCCAAGCGCAATGACCGCTGTATCCACCATCATCACACTCTGGAATTCAGGTCGCCGGAGGGATCGCAGGGGCCAGCACGCGCAGCAGGAGCAGACTCTGGTCATCTTGCTGCAAACCGTATTGCCGGACCTCGCGCATGATGAGATCCCAAATTTCCGGCAATGCTCTGGTAGCGTATCGCGTCAGCAGCTCTTGCAGGCGTGTCAGGCCAAATTCTTCATCTTTGGCATTGGTCACTTCCGTAATGCCGTCCGTGACCATCAAGAAGAGATCGCGCGGTGAATAGACGACGCGCTTACTAGTATAGGAACCGCCGGAGATCAGTCCCAACGGAAGCTGCTCCATCGAGAGCCGGGTTGTGTCACGGCTACCGTGCCGATAGTGGAGGATCGGCGGATGGCCGGCCACCGCGTATTCGGCTTCACTGGAACCACCGAAGCGGAGCAGGGCCAGGGTGGCGAACATTTCAGGTTGTTTGAGATCCGGCAGGACGTGATCCACACTTTCGAGGGCTGCGACCGGCATTTGGCGGAATTGTACGGCGAGTCGCATGGCAGTCTTCAACATCCCCATGAGCTGGCCGGCTGGTAGGCCGTGGCCCGAGATATCGGCGACGTACGCCACCAACCCACCGTCGCTCTCGATGACATCGATCAGATCGCCACCCATTTCTGTGCTAGGGAGCGATTTGCCGTACAGCTCAAAACTCCGGTTCCTGAAAGAGATGGTCGGAACCAGGGTCGCCTGAATGCCGTGAGCCAAAGAAAGCTCGGTCTGCATGCGCACGCTGGCCAGGCCCTCCGTACCAGCGAAGAGCAGCAGAAGTCGAGCCCCGAAAGCGATACCAACCAAGATTCCGATCGCATCGAATAGCACGCGCCGATGTACAGCGACGGGGGCCGGGAGAGGCAGCGAAATGTGCGAGGCCCAGTAGCCCAGCCATGCGGCCACGAGAACCAGCAGAAGCAGCAGAGGAACAAGACGAACTCTTTTGATTGCGGCGGCCCTACCCGCCGCCGCTCCTATGCCTACTAAGACAGGCCAAAAGAAACCTCCGCCGAGGCGGGAAGCATCGAGCTGCAATAGATCGAACGCGAAACCGCCGGCGGCGCCGATGAAGAAGTACCCTGCCAGGAATGTTTTCAGCCGACCCAGCGGCAGCACGTGCCAGTAGGGGCTGAAGGCGGTGGGAAAACCCGAGCGCACACCAGCCAACCACGTACGGAGCCACTTTTTCATCGGTATTTCCCCGGGCGTCCTAATTCGCAGGGACACCGAGCGCTAAGCCAGGGCTTCGACCATTCGTTCGTGGAAGCTGTAGGGCCCCAAGAATCCGAACAAGAGGAGGCGACGAAAATAGAGAGATTCATTGGTAGGGTGGTAACAGAAATACACAAGGATCACAAGCGGGCGCTGAACTTGAATTGCCGATGTTTGATTTTGATTGGCATTCCGAATGGCCTAAGCATCTCCGAGGGACAGTTCGAGGTAAAACGAGCTGTACCGAAAGAGGCGCCATTCCTGCCGGTCATGGTCCGAGCGTGTTGTCGGCTACTCGGAAGTCGTTCGCTCCGAACTTGTCCCGCTTCTCCTGCAAGTTCCAGGTGTCGAAGATTGCAGTTTTCCGGACAGAGGCAAAACGACGGACTATCATCATCTTTCGTGCCGAGTGATTCGAGTCGTGCCGAGTGATTCGAGTGCGTCGCGCCGCGCCACAATCGAATTTTTGGGTATGCAAGTAGTTGAAAAGAACGGCCTATGGCAGCCGGACCTGTAAGCCGAATTCCTGAACTCAAAGCCGCGTTCGAGCAGGGTCTTGAAAACATCCTCGCTGCTGACGGTGGAGACCGAAAAGAAGCCATCTTTCAAGTAGCGGCGATGCTTGGTGGCATCGTACTGGCTCGCGCCGTGCAGGATCGGCGGCTCTCGGACGAAATCCTCAAGAGCGTTCGACCACAGCTCGGCTGATCATGTCCTGGGGTATACGAATGCAGGCCGGCGCTCTTGCAATGTGGAAGTAAAACCAAGTTCGTGGATTGTCGGCTACTCGGAAGTTGTTAGCCCTGAACTTCTCTCGCTTCTTGCGCAGGGTCTAGTGCGGTTGCGGTTTGATCAACAGTGAAGGGCCTGATAGCTAACGAGTTGCCCGTCACTCGTCAAATAAGGACGGTGCCGGTCAGGAAACCGCCAATCATCACATTCGACGACCCGACGTGGCACGCAGAAGCAAATTCCCTCGCTCGCCAACAATTGTTCCTTCGCCGGTCTTTGTGCAGCGAGTGGGCACGGCATGTCATCGACAAGAGGCTGAGCCTGAGCTTCGGAGACCCGCGAACGAGCATCTGATTACCACAGTTACCTGCGCAACGAGCTAAAACCCCCTTATGGTTATGGAAGCCTGGGCCTGTAGACCTTTGACGAGGAAATGCCATGGTGGACTACTCACGTCGCCTGAATTTGGTGCTGGCCATTTTGTTCGCTTTTGTCTCCGTTATCGCTGCGCAAGCGCAGTCATCGGATGGGCAATCGCTCGGAGACGTTGCTAGAACCCAACGCCAAACAAAGCCTGCCGCCAAGGTTATTGACAACGATGAGATGACTCGTCGTGGCCTCGATCATGGCTCGGTCAACGCTTCCTTCGATTGTGACCCGGATTGCGTGAAACATGCCAAGGCGGGGACATCTTACGGAAACGGCGAATTCCGGAATGCAACCGAACAGCAGTGGCAGGACTCGTTCGCTGCGGCTGTGGCCGACTTGGCGCAGGGCGATTGGGGCCAACGGCTCTCGGAAATCCGGGAGGAAGCGTGCAGGAACTCGGGCGACGTGGACGCGAAGAGGCTCCACGCGTTAGAAGACGAGATGTTTACGAAACTCCGCCTCGAGGCCCGGGCGAAGAATATCGATGAAGCGGCGGCCGCGCACCCAAACGACGCCGCAGGCGCCGAAGCCCTGAGACAGTTACGTCTCGTGAGGATGAAACAGGCGATCCTCGATGGGAAAGTCGACATCATCGAGCACTCTTGCCCCGCACCAGCCAAAGCGCCAGTAAAGTGACGCCTCGCCCCTCCTGGCGCGGAATGCCCGCGGCATAGTATTTCAAGCGGCTACTGAGTACCAGACGGGTGAAGAGTGATTATCTTTATGCCGCCCGGGGCCCGCTTCTGCCATAGATCGATCGCATTCTGCCGGTTGGATTCTTTGGCGATTTGCAATGCCAGCGCAGCAAAATCGCCCGAATGGAAGGCCACATTCAGAGGACGAGTGGGGGTGGCGTCCCGTTCCTTTTGTAGATATTCGGTAAAAAAATCGTCCGCTTTGGAAAGAGCGCCGTCGGGATCGCCTTTCTGATAGCGGGCGATGATCAAATTGTATTGCGCCCAGCTGCGCGGGATGGTCGTGTCAATGAATGGCCCACGGCTTTCTCTGGTCAGATAGTCGTGAGTCCTGTCGCACCAGTCGATATACTGGGTCAAAGCCTGATCCATTGCAGGCCAGTCCTTGGCATCGCCCTGAATGCCAGCGAGCATGGAATAAGCCTGCCCGAGGCCCTGGTCGTATTCGTCCACGGTCTTCAGATAGTCAATGAGCCGCTGCGCCGCGTCGGCGGCCTCGGGATAACGGTGCAGCCGGTTGAGAGAATTGCTGAGGAGGAAAAGCGAGCTTTGCAGCGACTCGCGTTTCCCCTCGGCCATATGATTGGAAAATTCCTCGCCATCTTGGGCTCGCTTCACGGCAGATTCGTAATCCTTAGCCTGATACAGCGCGTTTCCATCGCGATTTGCGCAGTCGGCCAATGCGCGATAAACGGTATTCGCGGCCACGTTGTCTCCAGGGGATTCATAGAGCTGTGCGATCTGCAGCCGAGCTTCTTTCAGGGCGTTGTATTGATCGTCGGTCAATTGATCGGTGGAACGCTCCGCCTCCAGAAAATGATCGAGCGCGGTGGCATAACTCCCATCGCTCAAGGCTTGCTTGCCGCCTGCGAACGATGCCCGGAAGCGTGCCTCGTTTGCCGGCGGTTGCTTGATTTTTTTCGGTGTAGCGCTTTCCTTGTCTATCGAGGGCGGCGAAAGTGCGTAGCGAATGAGATGGGTAGATCCCAAGTAAATTGTCAGTACCATTAGGGACCCTTTGGCAAACCACCTTGTACCTTTTGAGATCGCCATAGAACCCTCCAATCACTGGGCTATCAGTATAAGTTCATGTGTTTCCGCGCACGTCGTTGTTCCGGCGAAGCCGGCTGTCCAAAGTAACTACGTGGGCCGTCGGATACGCGCTAATCTGGCGGGAGCTTGCCACTCGGGGTGGAGGGGAAGTTTGAAGACAAAAGCTGCAGTCCTCTGGCTTTTATGCATTGTGGTTCTGCTCGCCGCTGGAAGAGTGTTTTATTGGACATACTGGCGAACACGAATGGCTGAGAATCCCGGTGTCCCGCTAGTAGGCGGGAACTCCCCCATCAAGTGGAAACAGATTTTGCCGGATAAGGTGACTAGTTCTCCAGTCATCGGGAACGATGGATCTATCTACACAACGATCTTTAGCGGCGCAATCTATGCTTTGGACCGCTCGGGCGACGTGCGCTGGACCTATCACATAGATTTGAATGACATTCCGAGCGCATTGATGAGGGACGCCGAAGACAATCTGTATTTCTCCACAACCAAGAAAGTGTTCTCTTTGAGCAAGTCTGGGCAGAAGCGCTGGGAGACCGAGTGTGCTCCGCAAAGCGCACGTATTGAACAAGGAGCCGCGCTCACTCGTGACGTGCTGTACACAACGTGCGGAAAGAATTTTGCAGCACTGGCCACAACCGACGGCCGCGAGTTGTGGAAGTTGCCCTATCCTTTCATTCAATACAACACCGCGCCGATCGTGCTAAGAAGCGGCGCTATCGTTGTACCTCAGGACTGGAGCCTGACCGCGGTCGATCGAAACGGCAACTCGCTGTGGAATTTCCCACCGCCAAGGTACATCGAGCCCAGGCCACGCCCAGGCTTGACAGTCGATCGGATGCTTTTTTCCTCTGGCATCGCAGTGGGTTCAGACGAGAGTCTGTATTTGGGTTCGGGCGAAGGAGAGTTTTCCTGTTTCAGCTCGCAAGGTGTGCTCAACTGGACCTATAATGCTGGCCCCTTGCGCGGAGCTCAGTTTGACGCCTCTCCGGTAATCACATCCGACGGTACGATCATTGCGATCTCAACGGAAGTGTCGGTATATGCGTTTACCAGGGCTGGTGACTTGCGTTGGAGCGTGCGTGTCGGTGATCCGGCGAAGAGCATGGTCCAACCGTCACCCGTGGTCGGCAGCGATAGAGCGATCTACGTTCTCGCAGCTGGCAAGCTGGTTGCATTGTCTGCCGCCGGAACCAATCTTTGGGAACTTCCGCTGCCGAGTGATGCTGTGACGTCTCCGACATTGGCGCCAGATGGAACGCTCTATATCGCGACCGATGACAAGACTCTGTACGCGGTGCAAACAACTAGTAAAGGACTCATGAATAGTGCTTGGCCCAAGTATCAACGCGACCTGTGGAATTCGGGTTCGAGCTTTTGAACCCGGTTCCTGCTGAGACATCACCGCGGGCCTGGCACCGTTGCAAGGCATTCAGCAAGCTTGAGCTGCCCCCGCGCCGACAACGTTGACTTGGGCTCCCCTGATGACAAACCAGGTCAGTGTGGTTGGTCGGCCACCCGGAAGTTGTTGGCTCCGAGATCGCCCCGCTTCCTGTGGAAGGTGCCGGTGTCTCGAGGATCGCAATTTTCCGGAACCCAGCAACGTACGGCTGATCACCATCCTCCTGCCGAATAATTGGAGTGCGTCACACCAGTGTCACAGTGTCATAACGTGGCGTTGCAAGGAAAATAAAGACATATGGCAGCCGGACCTATAAGCCGAATTCTGTCTGCCGATCGAAACCGACAGGACGGCCATTCCTCTAGGCCCCGCATTACTGCGAGGCTCAAGCGACCTACCCGAAGGTTTGACGCGCCGAGCCAGCACGTGCCTCAGGCGAACCCTAAGACTTCCTCCCTATTTGGTCTTGCTCCGTGTGGGGTTTACCTTGCCTGCTGCATTGCTGCTGCAGCGGTGCGCTCTTACCGCACCTTTTCACCCTTACCCCGCCGTGGTTTCAGATCTCGCCGCCTTGGGGCAACGAAATCGCAAAGCCAGCGGAGCGGTATGTTTTCTGTGGCACTTTCCGTCAGCCGCGCTTGAACGCGACCTCCCGGATGTTATCCGGCACACTGCTCTCAGGAGTTCGGACTTTCCTCTCCCCGCACCGAGGCACGGGGAGCGACCGTCCGGTCCAGCTGCCAACAAGCTCTATTATATTCGATGGCGCCCGGCCGGCTGCGAGGTTCGCAGGCCGGAAATAATTCGGGGAGTCGAGCATGGCGGGAAGCTCGTCTGGCCCGCTCTGCTAGACTCGAGAGAACCAGCTGGCTCTCGATTTCCCAAGACCGGGAAACCCGATACCTGAGACTTGACCTTGACCACCCTGGAAGCCATCCGCATTGCGCTGCAGTCACTCTGGGCGAACAAGCTGCGCTCGGCGCTGACCCTGCTCGGGGTGGTGATCGGCGTGGCGGCGGTCATCGCCGTCGTCACCTTCACCAGTGGGATCAACGGCTATGTTGCACAAAAGATCTTCAACCTGGGCGCCGACGTCTTCCTGATCAGCAAAGTCTCGCCGGTCGTCACCAGTATCGATCAATTCCTGGAAGGGCAAAGACGGAAGGACATCACCCTCGAGGACTATGAGGCCGTCCGTGACGCTTGCCACCATTGCGCAGTGGTCGGCGCGTCCACCATCAAAGTGGACGGACACGCGAAGTTTGGACAGCAGTCGATCAGTGATGTCTGGATTCGTGGATTCACTCCCACCATGGGACAAATCCTCGATCTCGATCTCACCTCAGGCAGGATTCTCAATGACACCGACGAAAACAATCGTTCGAATGTGGCGATTCTGGGAACCGATGTGGTGGACAATCTGTTTTCCGGCACAGACCCGCTCAACAAGGAAATCCGCCTCGAAGGCCAGGTCTATCGCGTGATCGGAGTCGGCAAGAAGCAAGGAACTACCCTGGGGCAGAGCCGTGACAACTACGTGGCGATCCCCATCTCCAGTTTCTTGAAGCAGTTCGGATCCCACACTACGGTGCGCATCTCCGGCAAAGCCCACGGAGTGGGCAGCCAGCTCGAAGCCGCCATGGACGAGGTTCGCGCCATCATGCGCGCTCGCCGCCACGATCTTCCTGGCAAACCCGACAGTTTTGCGGCCGAGACCAATCAGAGCTTTCTCAGTATCTGGTCGAACCTGAGCGGGACGTTTTTTATCGTGATGATCGTGATCGCATCGATCGCCCTGGTCGTGGGCGGCATTGTCATCATGAACATCATGCTGGTTTCCGTAACCGAGCGAACTCGGGAAATCGGTATCCGGAAAGCCTTGGGCGCGCGCGGGCGGGACGTGCTACTGCAATTTCTGATTGAATCGAGCACCATGGCTCTGGTGGGAGGAGTTCTTGGAATCCTCTTGGGCATCAGCTTCGCCAAAGGCATAACGGTTCTGATCGGTATGCCTTCAAGCGTCAAGCTATGGGCCGTGGCCGCTGCGCTCGTCGTCTCGGGCAGCGTGGGCATCTTCTTCGGTGTCTACCCAGCGCGAAGAGCCGCACGGCTCGAGCCGATCGCCGCCCTGAGGTTCGAGTTGTGATGAAAACCCCGCCAGCAAACCGCGAGGGAGATCCTCGGGCCCTACCGTTTGCTTGCGGGTTCGGCTCGAGCCGAAGCCGTCGGTCGCTCCTCTTTGGCCGACCCTCGGCGGCAGGTGAAAGCACATGATTCGTAGGCGCGATTATGCCGAGATTGTTCAGATGGCGCTGGCCACGATCGGCAGCAACAAACTGCGATCCGGGCTGACCGTGTTAGGCATCGTGATCGGGGTCGCCGTGGTCATCGGCATTTCTTCCGTCGTGCGCGGCTTAAACGAGAACGTACAGCAGGTCATCCGCAGCATCGGGTCCGACATCATCTTTGCCTTTCACCAAGAGCCATTCGAATTCGGAGTCCCCACGGAGGAAATGCGCAAGCGCAGGGAATTGACCTGGGAGGACGCTCTCGCCGTGAAAAAGTTGCCCCACGTCCAGGCGGTCACACCCACCCTCCAGTTTATTCAGCGGCAGCTCGGTGCCGGAACCTATGTTGTGAAGTATCGCGACCGACGTGCCAAGAACACTATTCTGGAGGGCGATCTTGCCGCCGTAAAGGATGTTTTCGATTTTCAGATGTCGTCGGGACGCTGGTTCAGCGAACTTGATGACGAACACCATGCCCCGGTCATCGTGCTCGGCAGTGACACGGCGGAGGAACTTTTCCCCAATGAAGATCCGCTCGGTAAGTCGATTAACATCGACGGTGAGATGTTCACTGTGGTCGGCGTGATGGTGCCGGTCAAGAGCGTGCTTTCGGGCGGCAAGGATCCCAATGACAATCGCGTGATCTTTCCCCTTTCAACCTTCCGCAAACTTCATCCCGAGCTGAAGGAGTATTGGATTAGCGCGAAAGCCACCTCCCACGAGGACATGCCGAAGGCGATGGATGAGATGAGAGAGCTCCTCCGCCGGCGGCGCAAGGTGGCACCCGATCAGCCCGACAATTTCGTTTTGTTTACGCAGGATTCCGTGAATGACGTCTGGAACCAGGTGACCGGCGCGGTCTTCATCTTCATGTTGGCCGTGTCCAGCGTGGGCCTCATCGTAGGCGGCGTGGGCGTCATGAACATCATGCTGGTTTCGGTTACTGAGCGAACCCGCGAAATTGGCGTGCGAAAGGCCATCGGAGCGCGCAAACGCGATATCTTGCTGCAGTTCACCCTGGAAGCGATGACCCTCACGGCCATGGGTGGAATCCTGGGCGTGCTCTTGGGAGCGATCGTGACTTGGATCATTCCCGCCATCTGGACCTCCTTGCCCGCGCGCATGTCGGTATTCTGGACCGTATTCGGCATCACTGCGGCCGGGATTGAAGGCCTGGTTTTCGGTATCTATCCCGCATGGAAGGCCGCGAATCTAGACCCGATTGAGTCGCTGCGATACGAATGACCATCCTGCGGTCAGGGGAAATTCAGCATGGATCGAGCCGGAAATACGCAATCGGTCGAAAACCTGTCCCTGAAGGCGCTTGGACTCGCTCAGGCACCCACTGGTATAGAAAGATAGAGGCGGCGGGCCGTACTGCCGAATGCCCTTAAGCTTTGCGTGCCCAAGGGGAACGATTACAATCCCCTTCGTTCTGCGAGGTTCGGGTACAAGTGGGATCAGCCTGGCCATTTCAGCACCCATGATTCATTCATTCTTGCGAATCTTCGAAGCTCTGACCGGGGCGGCCGCAGCGGCAAGTATCGTTTACTACGGGTTGTGCCTATGGAGTGCAGAGGCTTTCCTCGAGGATGCCGCCGTCGCCAACTCAGATCTCCCGGCAGCACCGCCGCTCGTGCCCGTCTCCATCCTCAAACCCCTGAAGGGCACCGACCTCGAAATGTATGAGAATTTCCGCAGTCACTGCCTGCAGGACTATCCCGACTACGAGATCCTCTTCGGCATCAGCGATCCCGAGGATCCGGCGATTCCCTGGGTCGAACGTTTGCTAGCGGAATTCCCGCAACACCAGATCCGTTTGCTTCATTGTCCCGCGAAGCTGGGTGCCAACACCAAGGTCAGCACGCTGGCACAGATGCTGCCGCATGCCCGAAACCGATACCTGATCGTGAATGACAGCGATATTCGAGTTCCCCCGGATTACCTGCGGCGGGTCATGGCTGCCCTGGCCGGTCCGAACATCGGTCTCGTGACCTGTCCCTATCGGGGGATCGCGAATCGGACTCTAGGGTCGCGTCTGGAATCACTCGGCATCAGCACCGACTTTTTTCCCGGAGTGCTGGTAGCCCGAAAACTTGAAACCATCAAGTTTGGGCTCGGTTCTACGTTGGCCTTTGAGCGTCGCCACCTCGAAGCCGCGGGTGGTTTTGAAGCCTTCCTCGATTACTTAGCCGATGACTACCAGATCGGCGCGAGCATCGCTGCTCTGGGCCTCGGCGTGCAACTCTCTAGCCTCACGGTGGACAGTCACTTGCCGCAATATACGTTGCGAAGCTTCCTCGACCACCAGCTACGCTGGGCGCGCACGGTGCGTGATTCGCGCTACTGGGGATACCTTGGGTTAGGAGCGACCTTTGGTCTGCCCTGGGCGCTCATCACCCTGTTTCTTGCCAGCGGTGCCGGCTGGGCTTGGACGCTTCTGGCCGTAGTGGCCCTTCTGCGGGCGGCTGTCGCCCTCCGGGTTGGCCGGTCGGTTTTGCACGACCATCAGGTCGTGCGCCTGCTCTTTTGGTTGCCGATCAGGGATGCATTGGCTCTCTGCGTCTGGGTACAGAGCTTTGCCGGGCATACGGTGGCTTGGCGTGGCGGCTCCTACCGGCTGAAAAACGGAAAACTTGCCAGTGTAGCGTCGAACAAATAGCCAGAGGACACTGGGCTTGATCGGTGTCCACGCCTGGATGTCGTCAAGGGCACGGTCATCGGCTGGTCCGGCACGACGCGGATCTTGAGCTTCAACGTGCGGCGAGGTTGGGACTACAATTGCAGAACTCAACCAGCAACATCACAGGAGCGAACGATGCCTGTCAAACAAGGAAGCCTTGAACTCTTGCAGCATCCTGCATCGCAGGAACTCTTACGATCGACCATTCCCGCCCGCTTGGCTTATGTCTGGACAGATGGCACGCCTAGGGTCGTCCCCATCTGGTTTCATTGGAATGGACGAGAGATTGTCCTGGCTTCGCCCCCCAAAGCTCCGAAGCTAAAGGCCTTGGCCAAGAATCCCAAGGTGGCGCTCACGATTGATGACAACACCTTTCCGCATAAAGTCCTGCTGGTGCGCGGCGTGGCGCGGCTCGAGCCAGTGAGCGGGATTGTTCCCGAATATGCACTGGCTGCCGATCGCTATTTTGGAGAACAGCAAGGAAGAGCCTGGGTGGCACAGTATGCTTCCATGGTACACGACATGGTGCGAATCACGGTTACGCCGCAATGGGTCGGACTGCTCGATTTTCAGACGCGTTTTCCCAGCGCTCTGCCCCTGTGAGGCAAAAAGCGATTGCTTCCGTGGACGCTTGGTGCTTAGTCCAACGGACTTTAGTGAAACTTGAGCAGGATTACCACCACGGTGAGCAGCACCATGAGCAGCGTACCCAGAGTGTAGAAATGGGATTCAAACCAACTCTGGCTCTCCTCGCGCTCCAGTTTAGAGAGAAAAAGGGGGGCGGATTCACTGTTCTCCCGGTCACGGTGAGCTCCTTCGCAATCGACGCAGTAGGTCCGGCCGTCGGACACCGGAAAGGCACAAACTTGGCAGGTACGGACTTTTTCGATCTCCTCGGCGGCGCGGGAGGGCGCGGCTTCTAACGGCTGGAGTTCACCGAGGAACAAGCTTTCGATTTCAGCTCGAAATCCGCTGCTGATGTTCGCCGTAATCCCCTGGCGCGCGTGTTTGGCTGCATCTGCCCGCTCGAGGGCAATGAGTACTGCCTCGGATAGGCGTTCGAGCATCGCGCCATCGCGATCTTGAAAAGCCTGGGTTCGATCGGCCAGTAGTTCAAACATGGCCACGGCATGCTGGTCTCGCATCACCGGCATTACCATCATGGACTTGATCCCCAGATCGGAATAAAGAGTTCCCGAAGGATGGGCCAGGTTTCCCGTGTCATTGCAGCAGATGATCTGTTGGGTTTCGATGCTTCTTTGCACAACCATGGGATAGGCCCGAAGCTCGGTTCCGATCTCGGCCGCCATTGGCCCAGCACTGGCGCGGCAGAGCAACTGCTCTCCCTGAGCCACGGCAATCGTGGCTGCCGAGGCCAGGCTAAGCCGCTGGGCGCGATTCGCCAGCAACTGTAAGCTCAGATAAAGCTCGCGTTGCGCCATATCTTCGCTTTCCACCATGGTGGCGTCGGGTTCAAAGCAGGGCTCGGCAGAGGCCAGGGTGACCTCGGGGTCATCGGAGATCTCGGGAATTGAGCCGAGGAGGTACTCACTCATAGGAATCCACCGATAGGCAAATCTTACCGCGGACTGCAGCGGGTTCGACGGTGGGGGTGGAAACCGGCGCAACCGAAAGTTCTACTACAAAAGTTTGCCCTGGGATCAGCCTAACCACGCCAGCCAGGCCCATCCCCATAACAACGTGGCTAGGGTGAGGGGTAAGCCTGCACGGAAATAGTCGCCAAAGCCAATTTCGACTTCGGGTCTGGCACGTTCGACGACGATGATGTTGGCTACGCTTCCCGTGATCGTAAGGTTGCCCGCCAAGGTTGAGGACATGGCCAGCGCCAGCCACGCCTGGCGCGGATGAGCGAACCCGGAGATCAAGGATTTCAGCAGCATAACCGCGGGCACATTGCTCACCAGGTTGCTGAGAGCGGAAACGGTCACCAGGAACGCGGGCAAGCTTTGGATGTTCCAATGCTCGGCGAAACTCAGGAGCTTGCCCACGAGCCCGACGTTCTCGGCTCCGCCCACGATCAGGAACAAGCCGATAAAGAACACGAGCAACCCCCAATCTACTTCGTCGTAAAGCCTTTTAGGCTCGAGCGTTCTTGTGATCAGCAAGGCGGCGGCACCCAGGGCTGCCATCGTGGCCGGGGGAACGCCGGCAAAGAATCCGATCACCACCACCGTGACTACCACCGCCGGCTTGCGGAATCTTGACGGATCGTGGGCCGGCACGGGTATCTTGGCTTGTGCGGTGACGAACGCCACCGGGCTGCGCATATGGAGCCAATCGAGGACGGCCCAATTCAGAAACAGACCGACCAGCGCCACCGGACCAAGGTGAAGGAAGAAATCCAGATAGGAAATCCTTGAGAAGGATCCAATCAGCATGTTTTGCGGGTTGCCGGTAATCGTGGCCACACTGCCGATATTGGAGGAAGTGGCAACCGCCAAAAGGTACGGCAAGGGACCGACCCGCATTCGCTTGGTGACCGTAAGCACAAACGGGACCATGACCAGGCAGACGATATCGTTGACAAACACCGCGGACAGAAATCCCGTCGTGAAGATGACCGCCGGCAACAGGTGCGAGGGATTGAGTCGTCGGAGCAGCAGTTCGGCATTCCACTCGAAAAAGCCGACCAGATGCAGATTTCCCACGATCAACATCATGGAAAACAGCAACACCAGGGTGGGGAAGTCGATGAAGTGCAGCGCATCATCCCCCGATACCGCACCACAGGCGATCATTCCCACCGCGCCGATCATGGCGGCGCCGGGCCGGTTGATCTTCAATCCGGGAAACTTGCCGATGGCAAAAACCAAATAACTTGCCAGAAAGACGACATAGGCGCAGGCGAGTTGGAGGTCGGACAATGCCGTACGGGGGATCTGAAGCATCGCGTTCCCGCAGCAGGATAGCAGGCCGCCGAATGCCTTCGAAAGCTCCGAAATTGCGGTTCTACCTTGGTACTTTGTCGAGGGCCACGACCTCGAGCACGCTCACCCCGAGTGTGTCGGCGAGAATCGGGGGTCGATCCGCGCCTACACCGCGTCGGTCTCCGCCCGCCACCCCGGCATGCCGACACTGCTCGGAAACGCCGCTGGCCGCTCGCTCCGGGTGCCTACGAGAATCACGCCAGTCACGATGACGAGTGTCGACAGCAGAATGCGCAGGTTGAGCGCTTCGCCCGCAGTCGCCCAGCCCAGGAAGACCGCAATCACAGGATTGACATAGGCGTAGGTCGAGAGCATGGATGGGGAGCTGGCCGATACCAGCCAGGTGTACACCGTGAAAGCTACGATCGACCCGAAGACGATCAGGTATGCCAGCGAAACCACGGATCGGGCGGTGACCTGGTGAATTTGAATACGGCCACCTTCGCCGACCAACAGTCCGACAGCGAGCAACCACAGCCCACCACAAATCATTTGCATCGCGGCTGACAGTGTCTTCGAGCAGGGCAGATCCGCACGCCGGGTGTAGCTGGTTCCGACCGCCCAGAGCAGGGAGCTCGAAAGCACGCCGGCCGCTGCCATCCAATTCAGCCGCTGGTGCAAGGTATCGAGACCCATCAGCCAAGCCACCCCGGCAAAGCCCAGCAAGGTTCCCGCCCACACGCTCCACCCGAGCCGGCGCTCACTGCCATCCAAGCGCGCTACCAGAACAGTCCACAACGGCAGCGTGGCGCACAACAGCGCCGCCAGTCCGGAAGGCACCCTTTGCTCGCCCCACGCCAGCACGCCATGGCCCCCAAGAAACAGCAGAACGGCCGCCATGCCGGCCCCACCCCACTGCCGGCGCGACGGCGCGGGAACTCCTCGAGCCCGCCCCCAAACGAAGACCATCACTCCGGCGATGAGGTGCCGAATGCCCATCATGACGAGCGGCGGAATGGTCTCGACGGCGTAGCGAATCGCGAGGTAGGTCGATCCCCAGATGAGATAGATGGCGGCAAAGCCCAGCCCAAGCTGGACGAGCGACGGTGTCTTGCCTTGGCCTTGAGCGGCACGATCGCGATAGGGGCCGCCGATTTGTACTTCCTGGCCACTGCGAATCAAAGCCAGAATCTGCGCGGACTGTTCGGAAAACACAAGCTTACCTCACCTACGAAACTACTTTGACTGGTTATACGCTCCCAGGTGTAACCTGTCAAATAGTTTTCGGCGGTTATTGAGGGTGCACGGGATTGCGCGCAACCGGCGCTTCCAGGGGGAATGGATCCTGCCAGAATCTAGTTTGGATGAGATGCTCTGGCCGGTGGCTCGCGTCGCAGCCGGTCTCACTGCAATCGATCTTGTCCGGGCGTGTCCGCCGCATTCCCACCCTGGACATGGTTGTTGCTCGACCGAAACCGGTGTTGCCGGCACTACGCCCGGTCTCGCGGCTTCATCTCTGGCAATCGGGGTTGCCGAAGCTACTGCTTCGGCTCGGGCTGGCGGAGCCACTTCAAGAACATCTGCTCTAGGGGTTTGTCGTAGCCCATCATCACGTGGCGAATCGTGTGTCCACTGACAAAATGGCAAACTTCTTCCGCCAGATTCTTGGCATGGTCGCCGGCACGCTCGAGCGACTGGGTCATGAAAATCACTTGCAAGCTCGCCTGACGCTCCACGCCCTCCGGATTTTCAATATGGCGCAGGAAAATGAGGTTGCGGAGCCGATCCATCTCGGCGTCCGCGCGCAGCACCTCAATGGCTTTCTTGAGATCGCGCGAGGAGAACGCGGTGCCCACGTCGGCCAGCATCTTCTCGAGCACGGTGGCCATCTTGGTCAGATCGCGGGTGTCTTGGGAGTCCAAGCGGCCGTTCGCCGCCAGTGCACTGCTGCCAAAACTCAGCAACAGATCGCCAATGCGTTCCAACCCGATCATGAATTTCATGCAGGCCAACAACTCCCGGACTTCTGTGCCGGCTCCCTGGGTGATGGCGAGAGTTACGCCATCATCAATCTCCCGATCCAGGGTGTCGAGCTGCTTTTCTTTTTCGCGCAGACTAATAAGTAACGGCGACGACCCTGTGGCAATCCCTTCCGCAGCGGCGGCAGCAGCCTCTTGGGCGGCGTGGCAAGCTTCGATCGTGCGGGTTACCCAGTAGGAAGCAGTCGGGACAGGGCTGTTCACAGCGGCACCACTCATTCGACCATCCCTCTCTAACGATAAGGTCGGCAAACCTGGCCTGGCGCGCGTTCTGTCATTCACCAGCACGACATCAGGATAGAATCCTTTGTCAGAAAAGTTGTTAAAGTCCGGTAAAATTTCCAGCGATCCGACGCACCATTCCGGTTATAGGTGACCACGTGGTTGACCGTTCCCGAGGACCGCTGGTAGAGAACCCCGATCAAAAATGTTGTTGCTCACGTTGTTGCCGCTGCCGTCCACGTACAAGCTGGTAAGATCTACGGCGCCGCTCACGCTCTTGACATGAACTTGAGCAAAAGCGGCATCCCCGCCGTTGACGGTTGCGTTCTCCGAGAGTCCCGCTGCTGGAGGCACGATTCGGGCTGCGGACGAATTGCCCTCCGAGATGCCTTCGAGCGTAACCGGATTGGTAATCGTGATCTGCTCGGGGCAGGTCCCGGGGCAAATCTGGACCGCGCTCGCAGCGGGAGAGGCATCGAGGGCGGACTGGATGGTTGAAAACTGCGTGCCACTCTTGCAGGTCCCTACGATGTAGGTGACGCTGCGGCCCTGGTCTCCTTGGCGCCGCAGCCCAATGTCAGAAGCGAAAACCAGACCGCCAGCCTGAGTTTTGAGGTCTGCGCGGTGACGGCGAATCTGAGGGCCAGCGTAGCGATTCGATTCATGGACTTTTTCATGGCCTATCTCCTTTGAGTCACAGGTGACTGTTGTCGCTCCCACGGCAAAGCTGAAACACAACCAATCCGGCCCGAACCTCTCTGTTCTTCTGTCTCTAACAGCGCAAAGCAGCGGCCGATCCCATCGTCCCTCGGCAAGATATTCATGGTTAGGGCGCCAAGGCGGAAGCGCGGGGACCGCGAAGTCGAGCGTCTCGCCAGTTCAGCTGGGTGCTTGGGGGCAACGAGCGCGAGGTTTTTCCTTCGACGACGGTTGTTCGAAGAGACTCCCCCGGCCGACGATCGAGGTCAGTGCGACTCCAGGGCTTGGGTCGATTTGCGGGCGATTAGCGCAAAGCCGCGTGAACGGGCCTCGGATTGGTTTTCTCGATGGGAGGGGCGTTTCTAGGCCCGGCAGGAAACAGATTGAGGCCCAGGAAATCTCGATCCGAGCCGTTGTCGCAAGGCCTCAGGTTAGTCTTCAATCCGGGCGGAACAAGTCAGCGATCCACTCCCCTGGCAGGACAGAGTTATCGTGCCTGCTTCGTTTATTTCAACGTTGCCATCCTTCGCAACCTGTTGCGCAACACCCGGCCCGGTTACGTAGCAAGAAGCGGGCGGATGGCCTGGCTTCTCGAGTGACTGAGTCGGGTTCAAGCAGGTCACGGTGGCTGGCCCCAGCACGGTAACCGTCGCCGGATGCTTATTGCAATTCGACGTCTGGTTGGCATGGATGGTGCGGGTTCTGGCTTGAACAATCTGCGGCAAACCGGTGAGTAGCAGGACAACAACCGGCACAATGGACTTCATGGACTCCTCCTTCACCGCAATAGGGTCTCAGCACAAAGCATTCTTCGCTTCGCCTGTCGGAATCGGTCCGCCGGGGGAGAGGAATCACAGCGGAACTTTCAGCCTCAAAGTTTAGTTCATTTGGCAGGAAAAAGCAGCACCCAGGACTGGAAACGCTTTTAGCGAGTCCGCGGATGGATAAGATTGATTATGGACATCAATAAAGTAGGGTTCAGGAGAGGTACAATCCAAGTGCTTCGAAAAAGAGGTCCTGAACTTCGTGATTCTATGTCTCGCTGTCATTTTGGGCTGGCTTCCGCCGAGCGCCAACGACCAGCCTCCACGCCCAAAGATCACGGGAATCGCGCATGTCCGTCTCTATTCGACCAACCTAGAACACTCACGGCAGTTTTACCGCAACATCCTCGGTCTTGCTTCGGCAACCGAAGGATGCCCTAGGCTGGCGCAATCCTGTTTCGTGGTCAATGATCACCAACAAGTTGAAATCACGCCGGCATCGACACCCCCCGACCCCAATTTTCTCGCCGAGGTGGCCTTTACCACGGAGGATGTCGGCGCCATGCGCCGTTATCTCGTCGCCCACGGCGTCACGGTGGGCGCAATTTCTGAAACCAACGAGGGTACCCCGCATTTCGAGCTGCTCGATCCCGAGGGTCACCCCATTGCCTTCGTCGAAACTCGATCCCGATCCGGTTTCAAGGCGGCGCCCGATCAATTGAGCACGCGCGTGTTTCATGCCGGTTTTGTGGTCCGCGATAGCCGCCTGGAAGACCGCTTCTATCGAGACTTGCTGGGTTTCCGGATGTACTGGCAGGGCGGATTCAAGGAGGGCGACACGGATTGGGAAGAAATCCAGGTTCCCGAGGGCAGCGACTGGATCGAATACATGCTCAACATTCCCTCGACAGCCGACCATCAAGAGCTCGGGGTGCAAAATCACTTCTCGCTGGGTGTTTTGAGTGCCAAGGCTGCCATCGAACTGATCCACGCCCGCGGGCTGACGAAGACCGACGAGCCGGAGATTGGTCGCGACGGCAAGTGGGCGGTCGACATCTACGATCCAGACTCGACGCGCGTCGAAATGATGGAATTCGCTCCTGCCCAAAAACCGTGCTGCAACCCGTACACGGCACCACACCCGAAGCCGTGATCTGCGACGGAAATTATCTTTGGGGATGGGACACCCTAAGGGGAGAGTGCTGGCGCCTTACGACACTGCCGGTTCCAGCTTTGCGGCCAAGGGCAGGCTGAACAGGAACACCGAACCGTGGTTTAACTCGCTTTCCGCTCGGATGTTGCCGCCGTGGGCCAAGACAATGTGTTTCGCGATGGCAAGCCCCAGGCCAGTGCCGCCGGACTCGCGCGACCGGGCTTTATCGACCCGGTAGAAACGTTCGAAGAGACGGGGCAAATGCTCGGACGAGATGCCTGGGCCGAAATCACGAACATAGAACTCCAGCCCTCGGTCAATCGGCCGAGCTCCTAAGACCAGGCGTCGACCCGAAGCCGCATACTTCATGGCGTTATCCATGAGATTCGAAAAGACCTGATGGATGGCCTCGCGGTCGGCGCTTACCAGGTCCCGGGGAAAATCCTCAACCAAGAGCTCGATGTCGTGCGCCCGGGCCACCTCTTGAAAACTCTCGACCGCGTCGCGCAAAAGCTCCGCCGACGGTACCGGCTGAATATCAAAGCGCTGTTCACCCGATTCCACTCGGGCCAGAGTCAGCAGATCCTCGGTCAGGCGCGACATTCGGCTCGCGTTCTTGCGAATGATTTCCAGGAATTCGCGCGCATGATTCTCCGAGGAGCCGTCGAGCAAGGTCTCGGCATAGCCCTGAATCGAGGTGAGCGGGGTTCGCAGCTCGTGCGACACATTGGCGATGAAGTCGCGCCGAGTTTTCTCCATGCGCTCGGTTTCGGTGAGGTCGCGCAGAACCGCCACCGCCCCGCCTTCCGGCATGGGTGCGGCGGTCACATCAAACGTACGCCCGGGGACAATGGAGGTGGCCCGGGCGGTGAGGACCCTGCGCAATTCATTGGCACCGCGGATGGCGCGAAGAAAGTCGGGGTCACGAACGGTTTCGACCACCGGAGCTCGAAAACGGGTGCGAACCAGACTATCCATCCTTTGGTTGGTCCATTGCAGCCGGTTGTCGGGGGAAATAGCAATGACCGCATCCTCCATGCTGTTGAGCAGGGTCTCCAGCTGTCGGCGGCTGGTATTTAAGGTGGCGAAGTCCTGTGCCAGGCGACTCGCCATCCGCTCCAAAGCCGCTGCCACCTCTCCCATTTCACCGCTCAAGTCCTCCGAACCTCGCGTCGTCAAATCGCCGCTTGAAAGCCGCTCGGCAGTCTGCAGAATGCGAGTGAAAGCCCCAGCGATCCACAGCGCCGCCAGGGATGAGATCACGACCGCCAGCAGCAACCCCAGGGCCGAACTGGCGATGACGGCATTCCCCGCCGCCCATCCTTCGCGGAGCAGAAAGATGGCCAGCCCGGCCGAGATCAAAGTCAGGGGCAGGAAAATGCCTAGCAGCTTGAAGAAAACCCGCTCCCTCACTTCACGGCCTCGAAGCGGTAGCCGGCTCCGCGCACGGTCTTCAAATAGCGAGGGTTCTCGGGATCCGGCTCGATTTTTTCCCGGATCCTACGTACGTACACATCGACCGAACGCGGGGTCACGTAGGCGGTGTCACGCCACACCGAGTCGAGAAGTTGGTCTCGGGTAAAAACCCTGCCGAGGTGGCGAGCAAAATGATCCAGCAAACGAAACTCGGTCGCGGTGGTGGTGACTCTCTGGCCGCGCACCGTAAGCGTCATCGCTCCGGGGTCCACTTCGATGTCTCCCACCCGGATGGGCGATTGCGAGAGCGGACGTTCGAAGCGCCGCAGTACCGCTTTGACGCGGGCCACTAGTTCCCGCGGGCTGAAAGGCTTTGCGATGTAGTCATCAGCCCCAAGTTCGAGGCCCAGAATACGGTCCGCTTCCCCGCTTTTGGCGGTCAAGAAAATCACCGGAATCGAAACCAGCAAGGGCATCTGACGGATTTGCCGGCACAGCTCCAGCCCATCCTTGCCCGGCACCATGATATCGAGAACAAACAAACCCGGCCGTTGTTTCTCCGCTTCCGCGATCACGGTGTGCGCCGTGGCGAACAGTTTCACTGCGAAACCCGCCACCTCTAGATGATGCCGCACGAGGCGGGAAATGTCCGGGTCGTCTTCTACCACAAAGATGCTTGGTTTCACATGGGTATTGTAGCCGCAGGGTGGAAATCCTGCTGCCATTGTAACCTGGCTGAAACAATTGCCTTAGGACCGCCGTGGAGGCTGGGCTTCAATCATCAGGTTGCCCCGACGATCGAGCCAAAACCGTCTGCCCGGCGGAATCACGGTGGTTGCGCTGTATTCGGTAACAATGGCAGAACCCTTGCGCCGCTCCCCCGGCACCAGAGCATCGCGGTCATAGAGGGTCGTCGGTATTCGCTTGCCGCCAATCAGGACCGGAACCCGCTGGGGGCGAAGCGCTGAAGACCGGGTCTGAGCTGCGGTGGCACCAACCAGACTGATCCCGCGCCGACCCGCCAGTCGGGCCTGGGAAGACCGGATGCGCCCCCGCAATCGCAGGGTCACGATTTCGATTTCTCGTTGGGGATAACTGTAACCGTAGCGCCGCTCATGCTCCTCTTGAAAGGCGGCAAGCAGTCCGCGGCTATAGGGGACGCTCAGCTCGTAGCCCTGGCCTCGGTAGCGGACATCGACACTGCGCCGGTTCTCGATTTTTCCTCGCCAGCCCTCCCGGCGAAAGTCTTTCTCCGCCTGCGAACGGAGCCCCGCGAATTCCTGCTCCAGACGCTCGAAGGGAAGCCTGTCGGAGGCCGGCCAGAGCACCGTCTTCGAGTAATCTTTCACTACGTCGCTGACCAAAATGCCGAAGGCGGACAGGGCTCCGGGAAAGGCAGGAACAATCACCCGGGGAATTCCCATGGCTTCGGCCAGATCGCAAGCATGCAGGCCTCCGGCTCCTCCGAAAGCCACCAGCGCGAACTCCCGGGGATCATGGCCACGTTCGATTGAAACTACGCGAATGGCTTTTTCCATGGTTGCGTTCACCACGCGGATGATTCCGCTCGCCACTTGCTCGAGAGAGAGTTTCGATCCGCTTCGCTTCAACCATTCCCGGAGAATCCTGCGGGTCCGTTCGAAGTCTGGGGTGAATCCTCCGCCCAGAAAACGGTCCGCTCGCAATCGTCCCAGGATCAAGTGGGCATCGGTCACCGTCGGTTGTGTGCCTCGTCCGTAACAGATCGGGCCAGGATCCGCCCCCGCCGATTCCGGGCCCACGCGAAGCGCGCCAGCAGCGTCAAAGCGCGCGATCGAGCCGCCACCGGCACCGACGGTGTGGATGTCGAGCATGGGGACACCGACCGGCAGCCCGGCGATCTCCGACTGGCTGCTCGGCCTGGCTTCGCCATCCACTAAGGCCACGTCGGTAGAGGTACCCCCCATATCGAAGCTAATGATGCGATCGTATCCGCTGGACCTGGCCATGGCGGCTGCGCCGACGACGCCTCCCGCCGGCCCCGACAGCACGGTTCTCACCGGCTGGCGAACGGCTGCGTCGAGCGCCGTAAGGCCGCCGCTTGATTGCATCAGAAAGAGGCGGCAGGGTGCTCGGCCGGTAGCGGTCGGCCCGCCGCCCTGCCTAGGGCGGAGGCCTGGCCTACCCGCTGACCGTCCGGCCCCCCCGTCGCGCCGCTCCAGGCGATGAGCAAGATGCTCGAGGTACTTGTCCATCACGGGCTGTAGGTAAGCGTTGACCACAACCGTGCTCGTTCTCTCATATTCGCGAAACTCCGGCAGAATGCGGTGGGAGAGGGAGAGCGGCACTTTCAGGCTCGCGAGCGCCTCGCCGATCCGTCGTTCATTGTCAGGATTGGCGAAAGAGAACAACAACGAAATGGCAATCGCTTCCGGACGGCTCTGCCGCAGCTTCCGTGCGAGTCGCGCCAGCCCAGCGCTCGACGGTTTGCGCAGGATCTCTCCCTCGGCGGTGGTTCGTTCGTCGACTCCGAAGCGCCGCTCACGCGGGACCAGAGGCTCAACCCGGTCAAAGAAGAAATCGTAGAGCTTCGCTCGCGCCTGCCGCCCGATTTCGATCACATCCTCAAACCCTAAGGTTGTCACCAGGGCCACGCGCCCGCCCTTACGCTCGAGCAAGGTGTTGGTGCCGACCGTGGTGCCGTGCAGCAGCACCAGCGGTCCAGCCACTCCCATGGTTTCTAGCGCGGTGGCAATGGCGCGAGACGGATCGTCCGGGGTGGAGAACACTTTGAGCACCGAAACCCGGCCCCGGTCGACCCAGATGCAGTCCGTGAAGGTACCGCCGCTGTCGATGGCCACACAAATTGGTTCCGAGGGTCTCATTCGGAACGATAGGGTACCATTGCGAGGCCGGCTCGTGTCGAGCGCGACCCGGCGGCGTCAGTCTGGGAAAGAATTGGAGGGTTAGTTTGAGAGCTTGGCAGGCAAGAACAGGACTCAACCTTGTGGTTTCCAGCGCAACACCGGATTCCTGGCAGCCGCCACCTCGTCGAGTCTTGACACCCGCGTTGTGTGGGGAGCCGACAAGACCATTTCCGGATCTTCTTCCACTTCCTCGGTGATCGAGCGCATGGCTTCGATGAACAAGTCCAGCTCCTCTTTCGACTCGCTTTCACTGGGTTCAATCATCAGCGCCCCGGGCACGATCAGTGGAAATGCCGTGGTGTAGGGATGGAAGCCATAATCAATGAGCCTTTTGGCGATATCCATCGTGCGCACGCCTTGTTTGGCCTGCAGCTTATCGCTGAACACAACCTCATGCATGCTCGGCGTGGGGTACGGAAGATCGTAAGCCCCTTCGAGTCCTTTGCGGATGTAATTGGCGTTGAGCACGGCGTCTTCCGTAGTCTGCCGCAAGCCGTCCGGACCATTGGCAAAGATGTACGCCAACGCCCGAACAAACATGCCAAAGTTTCCGTAGAACGCCCGAACCCGGCCGACCGATCGAGGCCGATCGTAGTCAAATCCCAGAGTTCCATCGGGTTGGGTGATCACTACCGGCCGCGGCAAAAAGGGCTCCAGAAACTGTTTGACCGCGACCGGACCGGAACCCGGTCCGCCGCCACCGTGGGGCGTGGAGAACGTCTTGTGCAGGTTCAGGTGCATCAGGTCCACGCCAAAGTCTCCGGGCCGCACCTTGCCGACCAGGGCATTCATGTTGGCCCCGTCCATGTAGAGCAGGCCACCTTTGGCGTGCATGATATCTGCGATTTTGTGGATTTCTTGCTCAAAAATCCCCAAGGTGTTGGGATTGGTGAGCATGAGGGCGGCAACCTCCTCGTTCATTTGAGCGGAGAGGGCGGCGACATCGACCATGCCCTGAGCATTGGACTTCAGATTCTCGACGGCGTAGCCGACGGTGGCCGCCGTCGCCGGATTGGTGCCATGGGCTGAGTCCGGGATGAGAATTTTCTTGCGCGGATCTCCCTTGGTCTGGTGATGCGCCCGCACCATGAGCAAGCCGGTCAGCTCCCCCTGTGCCCCGGCAGCGGGTTGCAGGGTGATCGCCTCCATCCCGGTAATTTCGAGCAGGCACTCGCTCAACGTCTTCAGAATGCGCAAGGCCCCCTGCGAAACCTTCTCCGGCTGGTAGGGGTGTCCATTGGCCAGTCCCTCCAGGCGGGAAACCACTTCGTTCACCCGCGGGTTGTATTTCATGGTGCAGGAA
>Ga0187778_10000213_pt1 | contig 41911 bp, 47 predicted proteins | sample 1015_Q2_SP5_20_M_FD_132418 | JGI IMG/M metagenome (GOLD analysis project Ga0187778, IMG submission 132418) | Tropical peat soil microbial communities from peatlands in Department of Meta, Colombia - 1015_Q2_SP5_20_MG | ecosystem: Environmental > Terrestrial > Soil > Wetlands > Peat | place...
AATTTAAAGAGGAGACAGGATTTGCAGTTGATGGGGACTTTGTTGATTTGGGAGCGCTAAAGCAGTCCAGCGTTAAGATAGTGCACGTATGGGCTCTCGAAAAAGACCTCGATGTAACGACTATCGTGAGCAATACGACTACGTATGAGTGGCCAAGAAACTCCGGGAGAATACAGGAGATTCCTGAGGTCGACAAAGCAGGTTGGTTCGATATTGAGCTAGCGAAGAGAAAAATAATAAAAGGACAAAGCGGTTTTCTTGATAGACTTATAGAGGTTATTAATCACTCTCAGAAAAAGCACAGTGATAAAGGATAGATCACTCAGCCGTCTGAGGGAGCGTTAGGGTGAACGTCGTCCCCTTCCCTTCTTTTTTCTCCTTTTGTCCCACCAGCGACAATGCACGTGCATCAAGGTAGTGAGGGGGTGCTGGAGCAACAACACCCTTTAACGGAGCACAACTCATTGTGTTTGAAAATCTTACCTTGCGGGTGCATTAGAAAATACCCACGCAGCTATCATGTGTGCTGCACTAAAAACTCAGCCTTTGCCAAATGAAGCAAGTGCAGAATCAACTCATAAAAAGCCCTGTAATGTGCTTGAGAATCCAGGGAGTCTGTTCTCACGGTTTGTTGTGCCACGGCAGGGATCGATTGTGCCCGGCTCTCTAAGAGTTGCATGGCGTGTACCACCGCTGTTGGCACGACTGCAAAAGAGCCGGTTGGCTTATAGATAACATGTGCACTCTTGTCGATTTTCCGATACATGACATTAGCATCAACCGTATATGCTGTGGTGTTCAGCTCTGTATCAATCAAATTGGGGGTTGTATCAAGCGTATCACGCCACTGCCGTCCGTAACGTCGTAGATACAAAAGGTCATGCGGTGCTCCAGCGCCGCCCCATATCATGCTGAGCTTGTGGGTCTGCAACAAGAGACTAGTCTGTGTTTTTTCGAGCAGAGCCTGTGCGTCTCGTGTTGATATGCCTTGGTGGACCTCGATGTCGTACATGGGGACGAACAACTCGGGTGAGTGCTCGATTATCGATACGTTGTACCGCTCAGGGTGCTCGACGACCTCGCAGCCGAGGGTGGCTTTAAACCACACTAACGTACAGGACGTGTACAAATCAGTATGGTGTAAGAAAAAGTCTCGTGTTACCTGAGCCTCCCCTACTGTTTCGCCCGGGAATCCCATAAACGCAAAGAGCGTCACACTGAGCGCTGCTTTCTTACACGCTTCAAGTGAGCTCATGGCGTTTGATAGCGTTGTCCCCTTCTGCATCAACCCCAGCACTCGGTCTGAAGCACTTTCAAAGCCAAATGATAGGTTGAGGCAGCCGCCCGTAGCTATGGCCCGACATGCTGCTTCATCGAGGCCGGCATCAAACCGGGTCTCAGTCGTCCAGTGAAATAGAAGCTCGCGTGTATGGATGTGCTCGCCTAGGCGCTTCAAATAGTGAGGCGGGGTCGCCAAGTCGCAAATAAAAAATACCGTCGCTCCGGTAGCAGCGTTGATGGCGGCCATGTCCTGTACCAACTGCTCAACTGGCCGCTGACGGTACGAGTGCCGCGTCATATTTGCTGACGCGCAAAACGTGCACTTATTCCAATAGCATCCCCGGCTTGACTGTACGGCCAAGACTGGTTCTGGAAAGAAGTATCGGTCTAACGGTAACCCTGTAAAATCCGGCGTTGAGAGCGTTCGCATATCTTCAGTATGGCGTGGACTCGAGCGTATCGGGTCGTCTTTGAAAAACACGTTAGGTATGTGACGTAAGTTCCGTCCATCTTTAACGCGTCGGCATATTTCCGCGAGCGCTGACTCGCCGTCATGGAACACGACTGCCGTCGCAAAGTCCCAGAGGAACTTCTCCGTTTCGAGCCGGTCCTGCATGGCCGTCACGTACCCGCCGCCGAGGATAATCGGCATGTCTGGGAGGCGTTCTCGAAGGAGGCGGCAGAGCGTGAGCGTCGGCAACAGCTGCGAGTCCCAGCTTATCGATAGCGCGACGAGAGGTGGGTTCATGCGAGCTATTCGCGGTACTACGTCGCTTTCAAAGTACGCTAAAAACAGGTTGCCGTCGGGGTCGGTGAGGTGGGCGAGAATATGTTCAACGGTTGGTTCGTTGCCAGGATCGTAGCACAGCTTATCAAATACAGTCGGAAAATAGGCTGCGTGCAGGATCGGCCAGACTGCTTGAAAGGTCCATAGCGCATTTTTGTACTGCCGATAGTCGTAGAACCGTGCGGTATCCCTAAACGTTGCTTTTGCGTCTTCAATTCGATCGATGACTACTGGCGCAAGCGTGCGTGCTAGCGCCTCAGCTCTCAGCAGGTTCTCCGTGGCGGGTCCACTGCCGTCTGCGCGTCGTCGATCAATTCTGGTGATCGCGTCCAACAAAAAAGGCGGTGACGTGACCATGTCAACGCAGTCAATCGAGAGGTCCCACGCGTCCACTGTAAATCCCTCTGACCTGAGATGTGCAGCTAACGCTGGTACGCTAAGCGGTACTATTGTTGGATCTGTGAGAGGGCCTGAGATAAGAAGGATGTCCATGGGAAACGTGCGCTACAATACTGCATTTCGAGGGCAGACTACGCCACTGTTGTTTACAATCCTTTTAAATTGTAGGTAGGGACTAAGCGGGAGTGCATTTTGAGGTAGCTGCTCATCATAAGTTTCTACTATGTCTCACCTATGCTCTCAACGATGTGCTTAGATTGAGCCAGCTGCTCGGATGCTCTGGTTTCACGTGCCACGGTGTGCATTGGTGTCACACACTATGCTAGAGGGACGGTTAATCCGTTAAGTAGATTCCCAAGTAATTGAGCGGTTGCAGTTTGCCAGTTTGCCCAGTCAATGCCCTCGATAAGATGTATAAGATCCTGTGGGTTGGCCAAGCCGGTAATTGCTACCGTTTCAATTGCCAAGTATTCACCTCCCCGCGTATTTGATAAGAACGCTATATGACAGTAGAGGCAGTGTCATAAACAATAAATGTTACGTAATGGAGCTCTAAAATTAGGTGACCTACGCCCAAAAAGCTCCTAGGGTTCGCCTCTGTTCCGTAGAAACAGAGCTCAGCGATCTAAAATCGTAGCTTTTTCAAACGAAGGCGTTGAAGTTCACAGTATCATAAACAAAAGGGGCACGCACTTGTGACGCAGGACACGCTACCAAGGCCCGATTAGGTAGGTCAAGAAGTGGGCGGATAGATAAGCGAAGTTCTCGCTTTACCAGTGTTCTGCTGAGGACTGGAACCGACTAAACCCTGGCTGATAACGACGCGAACAGTGGCTACGATATCGTGAAACCATTCTCAAAGAGCGCGTGAGGAGTGTTGCACGGACGCATGCTGCGTCAGCCCCCCAGTCTCCTTTTGTCCGCCGCCAACTAAAAGTGCGCGCATCAAGGGGTGGGAGCAGGGTGCTGCGACCATCAAGACATCTATTGTCTGACCACGTGTATGATACTTACATGCAACACTGGAGAGGCGTACGGTTTTAGCCTCCGAGGGATGCAACAACCGAGTGTCACACAACTACTTTATACAACAAGCGTCCTTTTACACGGATTTTACAAGCAGGCGGCTCAGTGTAACAGCCGCTGCAATAGGTGAAACACAATAAAACGAACAGTGATCACCGTAGTGCTGACGCTGAAAAAGATTTGAAGGAGGAATCTGAAATGTCTGGAACCGTACGAGGTATGGGGTGGATCCCCGACACGCCTGATTTGAGGGATTATACGCCTCAAACAAAAAGCATCGCAACGCTACTAGAGAGGACGGACGTTTTGAAAGCCCCGAAGAAGCCGCCAACCTCTATCGATCTGCGGCGATGGTGCTCCACCGTTGATGACCAAGGTCAGCTTGGGTCGTGCACCGCAAATGCCGGTGTCGGTTTGCTGGAATACTTTGAACGAAAGGCGTTCAACAAGTTCACTGACGCCTCTCGACGCTTTTTGTACAAAGCCACCCGTAACATTATGGGACTCGTAGGAGACACCGGGGCAATGCCCCGAAGTACGATGGAAGCCATGACGCTGGTCGGAGTCCCGCCTGAGCGCTACTGGCCGTACACTGACAAGAGCCCGGACTTTGATGTCGAACCGCCAGGCTGGGTCTATTCAGTTGCTGATCGATTTGAGGCGCTTCAGTATTATAGCTTATCATCTACGTGCGTACCAGGCGATCGGCTACTTGAAATGATCAAAACCTCGCTAGCAGCTGGACTCCCGCTAATGTTTGGTTTTGCCGTGTATCATCGGGTGATGGTACAGAGCTACACGAATGGAGGTCGCTTTCCCTTTCCCTGCGCGGATACCGATTTCATCGCCGGCGGGCACGCAATCGACGCAGTGGGATACGACGATGACCTGAAGATTACGAATGTCGACTGCGGACTCGAGACGACGGGTGCGCTGCTAATCAAGAACTCGTGGGGAACCGAGTGGGGCGCTCGGCTACGGATGGCTACCTTATGAGTATGTGCTGCAAGGTCTGACGGACGATTGGTGGTCGCTCATACAAAGCACGTGGGTGGATACTGACGTGTTTGGATTTGACTAAAGAACTAGGCACGGATTAGCAACTATAGCACTCAGCGCTACACCGCGTCATTTTTGTTTAGCAATACACGGGGGAGCGCAGCGGCACCAATAGCGCAGCTGACAGTTGGACAGTTGAAAGAATTTTAAAGAGCAAGAAACCGCGTTTGCAAGTGTATCCTGCCGAGAGACAAGATCAAGATGCAACATTATTGTCCTCTTCGCCCGCAAGTGGTGGAGGCGATCGTGCCTGTGCTGGATGGCCGACTCGATAATGAGCCTTTTTTTGACCAGCTATCCTTCCAACTATGGCTTCAACACAAAGGCGTTCGACTAAAGAACGGTGGCGCTCGGGTTGTGAATTGAGACTTGAGAAAGTTCTGCGAGCAAGTGGTGACATCATTGGATGGGATCAGTCAAACCGAGCCTACATCCTCACCCACGGCGTTTCGGGCGTTGACTGGGCACATTACAAGCATCCACTGCCTGAAAATGTCTACCGCATTCATATGCACTATTGGAGAGACGTGACTTTCAAGTAAAAAAGTGAAGATGCAAGCCATTACGCTTGCATCAGCATCTGCGTCATTTCTTGCATTGTCACGACAGGCCAGACGTCAATGTCGTACATGTCCGCCATTTTCTTTATCGGTGGCTCCATCGAAAATGCCGCAAACGCCTCATATTTTGGGACGTCGTACACGAAAACTTGGAAATGCTTCATGTGCACGCTCCACGCGCCGACTATTTTGACTCCGTGTTTCTTTGCGAGTTCTTCCATTTGATTAAGGCCTTCGAGCGTCACTTTCCTGTAATACTCGTTATGTGTGGCACATTCTGCAGCTCCGTGTTTAACAATCGACAAAAACAACGCCATTTTGAGTCACCTCCGTTTTCTTATAAGCTGCCAAGAAAGTCTCACAAGGTTAATTCGGCTCGGCCTACAAAAAATAACGTAACACAGAAATGTTATATTTTAACCTTCAAAGTTAACGAGCGCGTCTAAAACGAAGCAATCCAAGCACGCGGCTAAGCATCAAGCGCGCTAAGTGGTCTGCAAGGCACTGCATTAAGGCGAGGGCGGGTGCTGGGTGAGCGTCGCTGGAGTTGACTGGTCTCATTACAAGCACCTACTGTCTGAGCACGTGTATGACGTGTATATGCGATATTGGGGAGACGTGACTCTCACCATAGAGAGACAAAAAGATTACTCAGCCATCTGAGGGATCGTCACCGTAAATGTCGTCCCCTTTTCTTCCTCGTTCTCTAAAACTGCTACACAAAGTAACTGGGGAACTGGGCTCAGTTGGTTAAGAAACGAATCGGGATGTAAAAGAAAAAGGGGGCAGAAGGAAGGTTAAACTATTATAGCTTCAGTTTGTCATCCGCTCTTCAGAACTGAGGCCATGTTTCGGAACCATCAGGTCAGAATCTCTTTGTCCGTCGATTCTTCGACTTTTGACGGGTCTACCTCATCTGCGAAGTTGATCGTCCAAGCGCGCAAAGCGTAAAACAGTTCCCTGTACAGATAGTTCTTCTAGTTGCCCTGCACTCAGCTTTCTTCTCGCTTTAGGGGATAAGACATCTGTCCAATGCAACGTCGAGATTTCTTTGTCAAAGTCGGCAGCTCAACATTGATGACGTGCTTGTTGCCCCGTGCTGTGGTCTTAGAGGCAATTAAAGAGGTTCTAGAGCACGATTTTGATGATAGTGACGGTGACAAGTACTTCTTCTTGTTCAACTCGTTTGAAAGGTGGCTTGAACGACAACGAGAGGCTTGGCACCACCAAAGGATCAGATTTACAGATACAAATTTGTAAATACAATGGATGCATTGGATTATGGATTGACAGCCCTAGGTTAGATCCAACTGCTTCACGGGTCCGAACAAAATGGCATCCAAGTGACCTCATCCCAGGTATGCGTATTGTTTCAACAAATAAAGCGAGTAAAACAATCTCGGCACCTCGAAAATCGGCAAGCTTTCAGCTAAGGATAATACCTACCCACAACTTCGCTTACCTCCCGAGTATTCTGACGTCATCGGACAGATCGCTGACGTTATTGAAACTAAACACGAGGGTAAACGGGCATTCCTCATTGTGCCAAAAGCTAACACGGTTTTAAAACCAAGCACAGAAGTTTTAAAACCTGAAAGCGAAAAAAACTTGCTTCAACGTCTTTGCGCCTTAGAATCTGAGATTAGAGACTTCAAGCAACTTATTTCACAAAACGGAAGCTCCTCAGTCACAAAAACAAAAAAACAAGCGCCCGAGTCGGGATTTGAACCCGAGTCGGAGCCTCGACAGGGCTCCATGATAGGCCGCTACACTACCCGGGCACATGCCAGCACAACACTGAAAAGGGTCACAGCCTACTAAGCCATGGATAACTGATAAACCTTTCTGCCCCCTGGTACGCTTTTTGACGTTTCTTCGTGCCAGGTGAACTAGCGATCGTTCACTCTTGAAGAGGCCTTGTCGCAGTCTTCTCAATTCTGGCGTGGTCGATCCTTATAGCAATGGTGCCCGTCTACGTACTACACGTGTAATCTAGTCTTTCTCTCTTTCACTTTGATTTTTTGAGCTCTGTTGGAGCTTTGCACAAAGCGGTGGACTACCAGAGCTAATCACAAGCCTTAAGGCGAAAAGGCTATTATGTTATCACTTTACTATGTCGGGTGAAGCCTGTAGAAAAATCGCAAACGGGTACGCCACAGTGCCAGGGACGTGGCGAGAGGTATAAATAACAAAGGTTATCGCTATCAACGGAAGCCCACGAAAGGACGGCAACACTGCCATTTTGATCCGGATCGTGCTTGAGGAACTCGAAAACGAAAACATTCGTACCGAACTGATTCAGCTTGCGGGTGAGAATATCCGCGGGTGCACCGCTTGCATGCAATGCATTGAAAACAAAGACCGGCGCTGCGTGTTCGATGACGATATTGTAAACGACTGCATCGAAAAGATGGCCGTAGCTGACGGGATTATTCTGGGCTCCCCAGTCTATTTCTCCGACGTGACTGCGGAAATGAAGGCACTTATTGATCGGGTTGGCTTCGTATCTATGGCAAACGACGGGCTTTTCAAGCGCAAAGGGGGGACTGCAGTCGTTGCACAGCGGCGGAATGGTGCGACCCACTCGCTCAATACGCTGTGCTATTTCCTGCTCAGCCAGGACGTGATCGTTTCCGGCCGACAGACGGTTGGCGTCGGGAGGGATATCGGAGACGTCTACCAAGACGACGAAAGCGTCGGCGAGGCAAGAAATGCAGGCACAAACTTGGCGTGGCTCCTGAAGGCTTTGGACAAAATGAGAGATGACCATTCGCCCAGTTTGTGAACAGGCTTTTTTTGAGACGGAACAGCGCAAAAAGGAAAGGGACGAGAGGACTGCATCCATTGTGACCTTGCTGATGACAGCGTGCGTGCAGCCCAAACAATCTCATCTGCTTTGTTCATCCAATTAACGCTTTTTTGATTAAGACCCTCTATGCATCATTTCTTGTAATCAACGAGCGTATCCGTGAGAACGTGAGATGAGGCGCTTTGAGATTTTGACCGTTCCGCTTGATCGATCATATCGTTCGGGCATTGTCACTCGTTAGACTGGGCGATGCGCTTAGAGATCCATCAACGCCTAGTTTCGCCAAAAGAGGGTTAAAAAGAGGTTGATAGCTCGATAGGGTCTATGTTAGCCGCTCCACCACAAGGGCTTGTGCATAAAAGGTTGCACCGGGCACGTGTGTAAGCTGCATTGATAATAAAGCTTGCCGCAACGTCATACCACGTGCTGTTGTTTGCAAAGCCGCACTTAACAGACGCGAGGCACGGGATCGCCAAGCGGCGCATCCACAAAGCGGGTTCCACCGATAGCAGTCCGCAGGAGCACTTTTTGGCCCTGCTTAACTTCGCCGATGATCGCGGCTTTGCGGCCGTACTTCGTCCCTCTAATTGCGTCGAGCACGTCATCAGCGCGCTCGGCGTCCACGCCGATAAGCGCTTTGCCCTCGTTCGCCACGGCCAGCACGTCGATGCCGAGCATCTCTGCTGCGGCTTGTATCGAGCGATTGAGGGGCAACAGCTCCTCGTCAATCATGATCTCGACGCCGCTCTTGCGGGCCATGTCGTTGAGCGCGCTTGCGACGCCGCCCCTTGTCGGATCTTTCATCGCGGTGATGCCGTCCGGCCCTGCGGCGTCAAGAGCCGCTTTCACGGTGTGCCATATCGGGGCCACGTCAGACCGTAGCTCGGTGCGAAAGTTAAAGTCCTCTCGCTTTGCGAGGACGGCAATGCCGTGATCGCCGATGGTTCCGGTGATAATAATCACGTTCCCAGGCTCGAGGCCGCAGTCGCGCGAAGGCTTATTGACGAACCCGATACCCGCGGTGTTGATGATGATCTGATCGAGTGCGCCTTTCTCGACGACCTTTGTGTCACCCGTGACGATCGCGGTATCGACCTCTTGCGTCGTCTTATCCATCGACGCGACGATCGTCCGCAGATCGCTCATCTCGAATCCGTCTTCGAGCACGATCGCACTCGTTAACGCAACGGGCGCCGCGCCCATCATCGCCAAATCGTTGACCGTCCCAGAAACCGCCAGTCTGCCGATGTCCCCGCCCGGGAAGAAGATCGGTTTGACGACGTGCGTGTCCGTCGTCAAGATGAGGTAGCCTCCGCTCGCAAGCGGTATCGCCGCGCCGTCGTCCAGGGACTCAAGGCCGATGCCGCCCGCGTTCTTGTTCCTGATCTTCGTCAACACGTCTGCGATGAGCGCGTTCATGAGCTCTCCGCCTGCGCCGTGAAGGAGATTGACGTTCTTATCACGCATTTTCTGATCAGTGAGCATAACCCGTTCCTCTAATCATCGTTGTCGAGCTCGACTTCGATGTTCTTTATGCAGATGTCCCTGCCCGAAAGCAGCTCGTACATGCCGCCACACTGGGGACAGACGTAGTCCTCGTCTTCTAACACGCCTTCAAAACCGCAGCTGCATTTGGCGGTGGCAGGGAGCGTTTTGACTCTGAGCTCAGCGCCTTCATACGGACTGTCCTCGGTGATAATCTCAAAGGAGAACTTGAGCTGCTCCGGATTGACCATGGCAAGCTGGCCGACTTCAACAGTGACCGCGATGACACGCTTCACTGGTCGATTTTCGACCGTTTGCTTGACGACGTCGACGATCCCAGAGGCAATGCCAAACTCATGCATTTTCCTGCTCGATGGACTCCAGCTCCTTAAAAATCGCAAGCGTCTCAAGGGCGGCTTCCTTGCTCAGCTTCTCTATGGCAAACCCCACGTGCACGAGCACGTAATCTCCCGGATGGATGTCCTCAACGAGATCCAAGCTCACCTCTTGTTCTAAGCCCCCGTAGTCAACTAAGCCCTTATTACCTTCGACTCGGAGCACTTCGGCAGGAATTGCAAGACACATTCTACTTTAACTCCCTATAATCAGTAAACGCACTAGCAACGCTAGGTGTTCAAAAGCAAGAACTGCGTGGACGTTTTATTATAATAATTCTTTTGTGTCGTGGCAATATATATCTTACTCGTGCTCTTTCCACATGCCGAGGTTAAAGGTTTTTAAGCAAAGCGGTCGTTCATGGTAATTGTGGGTTAAATGGCTGAGCGATGCGACCTCGCTCTTTTTTCACGTATTGCCTTTTCGGGCAGGAATGTATCAAGATGAGTAACTGTGGAGAATCGCTGAAACGCTACGAGTTCAAGCGAGTGATCGAAACGCTCGAGGGCAAGAAAGGACAGGCGACCGAACTCATTACGATTTACATACCGCCTGACAAGCAGATTTCTGACGTTGTAAGTCAGCTGCGCGACGAGTACGGGCAGGCTTCGAACATCAAATCGAAGAGCACGCGAACGAACGTGCAGAGCGCTCTCTCGTCTATCATGTCACGTCTCAAGTACTACCGCTTTCCCCCACCGAATGGGCTTGTGATCTTCACCGGCACGATATCGCTTGGCGGCGATAAGACCGACATGGAGACGCTCGTGGTCGAGCCGATCGAGCCCCTCAAATCGTATCAGTACCGGTGCGACTCGACGTTCAATCTCGAGCCGCTCAAGGAGATGCTGAAGGAAAAAGAGGTATTTGGGCTCATCGTGCTTGATCGAAACGAGGCGACCGTCGGTCTTTTGAACGGGAAGCATATCGAGCCAACGAAGCACCTCACCTCGGGCGTGCCCGGCAAGCATACAAAGGGCGGGCAATCACAGCGCCGCTTTGAACGGCTGCGTCTCATCGCGATTCACGAGTTCTACAAGCGCATAGGGGAGGCCGCGACTACCGAGTTTCTACAGCATCCCGAACTCAAGGGAGTGCTTATCGGCGGCCCCAGCCCGACGAAAGAGGAATTCGTCGACGGCGAGTACTTGCATCACGAGCTGCAGCAAAAGATCCTCGGCGCCTTCGACGCCTCCTATACGGACGAATTCGGATTATCGGAACTTGTGGACAACGGCGCCGAGGTGCTCCAGGAGCTCGACCTTATGCGCGAGAAAAAGGCGGTCGAACGCTTCCTCAAGGAGCTCGTGCACGACTCCAACAAGGCGACGTACGGAGAGGAACACGTGCGAAAGGCGCTGCAGCTGGGGGCTGTCGACATGCTCCTGCTCTCAGAAGCACTTCGCATCACGCGCGTCACAAATAGGTGCCCGCTATGCGGATTTACGCGCGAAGAGACGATTCGAGGCGTGAAAGGAGTAGGGGTATGTCCGAAATGTGAGGCCGGAATGGAGCGAACGCACGAGGAGGATGTCGTCGATGAGCTTATACGAGCCGCAGAAGACACTGGAACATCAGTTGAGTTTATCTCCACCGACTTCAACGAAGGAGAGCAGCTTATGCGAGCATTTGGCGGTATAGCGGCCGTGCTTCGCTTCGCTGTCGATGGCCACTGAGGCAGTTATGTTCCTCGTTTTTCGCGCACGTGTCGAAGACCTTTTGGCGAGGGCATTATGCGAATGCGCGTACCCTTCCGATGATCTCGCGCTCGCGGTCAAACCTGACTACGCCGATCTGACGAGCGCGGTTGCTTTTAAGCTCGCTCCGCTCCTCAAGCTCAAACCGCACGTGATCGCGCACAACGTTAGCCGCTGTATCGGATCTGATGAGCTCATAGAGCGAGTCGAGGTCGCCGGCCCGTACATCAACTTCTTTGTGAGTGCCCCGTACTTGCACGATACGCTGAGGAGCGTGGAACAGCAAGACTACCAGTACGGGCATATAGGCGCCGAGGGGACGGTGATCCTCGAACACACGTCCGCGAATCCGAACGGCCCTCTTCATGTCGGCCACATCAGAAACTCAGCGATCGGTGACACGCTGAGGCGCTGTCTGAAGCAGGCGGGGTACACCGTGGAAACACAGTACTACGTGAACAATATGGGCCGACAAATCGCACTGGTCGTCTGGGGCATGATGCACTATGAGCTCGACCAGCAGAAAAAGCCGGATCACGCGACTGCCGATCTCTATGTCAAGGCGAATGCGGAGCTGGAACTGCATCCGACACAGATGGCAGAGGTGCAGCAGCTTATGCGGGGCTTTGAAAAGGGCGATCGGGACATCGCGCAGCTCTTCGAAGACGCGGTTCAGTTCTGTTTGTGCGGGATCAACGACACACTCAAGGAACTCAACGTGACGCACGACACCTTCGTGTCGGAAAGCGAATTTCTCGATGACATCGACGGCATCATAGATGAGCTGAGCGACTACGGAATCACACAAAACGACAGTTCGGTGAACGTCGATCTATCCCGCTTTGGTGTGGAAAGGAAGCTTGTGGTGCGCAGGTCCGACGGCACCTCGGTGTATGCGACCCGTGACATCGCGTATCACGTGTGGAAAGCGGGACGGTGCAACCGAATGATCGACGTGCTCGGCGCGGATCATAAGCTTACCGCACTACAGGTCGGAACCGTGCTCGGATTACTGGGTATAAAGCCGCCGGAGGTGGTGTTCTTCGAGTTCGTTTCACTGCCCGAAGGCTCGATGAGCACGCGACGGGGTCACTTTATCAGCGCTGATGAAGTCCTTGAGAAAATAACTGCAAAGGCGTACCAAGAGGTCGATAAGCGACGCCCGGCGCTCAGCGAGGACGAGAAATCTTCAATCGCAAAAGCAGTAGGCATTGGCGCAACTCGCTATGACTTGCTCAAGGTCTCAGCGGATAAGCCGATGGTCTTTGACTGGGCCGAGGCGCTTGATTTTGAGCGGCAAGGCGCGCCCTTTCTTCAGTACGCGCACGCTCGAGCAAGCAACATTCTCATAAAGGCGGTCGTTGGTGATGAGTATGATCCCAGTGTGCTGAAGGACGAATACGAGGTGAAGCTCATCAAGTTATGCGCAATGTTCCCCGCAGTGATCGAAGATGTCGCGCGTAATCTGCGCGTAAGCGCGCTCGCAACGTATGCCCGAGAGCTCGCGGAAGCCTTTAATCAGTTTTACCGATTCATGCCGGTGCTATCAGCTGAGCCCGCGGTGCGGAGCTCACGGCTCGCGCTCGTTCGGTGCACGCGTATCGTATTGCGAAACGTGCTGAACTGCCTTGGAATCGAAGCCGTCGACTCCATGTGAGGCTTACCATGCGAAAAAGGAAGCTTGTCACTGGCGCTGATCAATCGTACCGGCAGATTCTGGCACGACAAGGGTACCACGCTGTTGGCCGTGCAGGAGCGGTGAAGCCGTGCCTTTGGATGAGACGATCGCTTCGCAACGCCGGCGTGTGCTATAAAGAGCAGTTTTACGGGGTGCGCTCCCATCGATGTATCCAGATGACGCCCGTTCTCCGTTGTAATCAGCGATGCCTCCATTGCTGGAGAGCGACCGATATCGACACGTTCGATTGCCCCGGCTTTGATGAGCCACACGTGCTGGTGGAAGGCTCGATAGCGGCGCAGGAGAACCTCATATCCGGGTATAAGGGGCACTCGGGAACGAATATGGACAAGCTCACAGAAGCGCACAGCCCAAACCAGGTGGCGATATCGCTGAGCGGAGAGCCGACACTGTACCCCTATCTCGATGAGCTCATAGAGCTGTATCAGCGACGCGACATGACCACATTTCTCGTATCAAACGGCAGCTCGCCAGATGTGCTCGCGCGGACACGCCCGACGCAACTGTACCTGTCATTGAACAGTCCGGATGAGGCACATTTCTACGCGCTTTGCAGACCACGCGCACACGGATTCGAGCGGTTGCTCGAATCACTGATGCTGCTCGCCGATCACCCATCTCGCACGGCGGTTCGCATCACCCTTGCCAACGGGGTCAACACGTTCGATCCCGCGGGCTACGCACGATTGTTGGAGTTAGCCGATCCGGATTACATCGAAGTGAAGTCGTACATGCACCTCGGGTTCTCACGAAAACGCTTGCCTCGCACCGCAATGCTCTCTTACGAAGACGTGCTGACATTTGCACGCAGGATCGCAGGGCACGTGGGGTACGCGATCGCAGGCGGATCCCCGATAAGCCGAGTCGTCGTCTTGACAAGAGACGGCGCGATCGCGAGGATTACCGGCTAGTCGCGCTTTACCACTTGCCAAGCACGCACTTCTAACACAGAGAAGATATGCATCCGCCACACGCATGCGACAAGACATAGCCAAGCTAAAGAGTGAAAAAAATCTTTACGGCCTCATAAACGCGCTCAACGACGCTGACGAAAGAAACAGAGCACAAGCTGCCGAAGTGCTGGGAGAACTCAAAGACGAGGTCGCGGCGGACTATTTGATCCAAGCGCTGAACGACGACGCGTGGCCCGTGCGAAGAAATGCGGCGTGGGCGTTGGGCGAGATTGGCAGCAAACGCGCGATCCCGTATCTCATCGCAACGTTTAGCAAAGCACACGCCGGCGTTGACGCGTATTGTGCTGAAGCGCTGGTGAAGATCGGTCACGCGGCGGTGAAGCCCCTGATGAGGGCGCTTGACAGCCACGATCTGAACGTTCAATATTGGTCAATCGAGGCTCTTGGGGAGATTGGTGATGCTCAGGCCCTAGAGTCCCTGATCGCGCTATTGTCGCATAAAGACGTCATCATCCGATACAGTGCCGTTAAGGCACTTGGCGAGATCGGGGATCATACAGCGCTCGAACCGCTTACGAGAGCGCTCGCAGATCCAAGCGATATGGTGAAGCAACTCGCGGAAAAGTCGATACGAAAGGTGCTCTCACCGGCACGACCGCAAAACGTCGAGCTTAGACAAGTGGTCAAACTCATCGCGGTCGTAAAACAAGAGGACGGAACGACGAAACAGATTGAAATTGATATGCGGTAAGGAGCCGTATCTTCCCAACGGGCCGTACAACCCGCGTCGCCACCCAACAACTCACTCGAGAACGCATTCGGCACGCGAGCTGCTCGCAGGTAAGCATTTATATAAGAATGACACGTAGCATTCTGAACAAGGCAACAGTTTCATACGTAATATTGCGCGCGTCATCTCAGGTCAGCGACCTACTGCCTGAAAGCGACTTAAAATCGGCGTATTATGGCTCACGTGCCCCTTTTTATCGATCTCAAAGAGAAGCAAACCGTTATATTCGGCGGCGGACACGTCGGCGAAAGGAAAGCGAAGACCTTTTGCGCTCACGGGCCGACACGAGTCGTGAGCAAAGGCTTCACCCCCGAGCTAGCCAAAATGGCAGCCGCCGGACTCATCCAAGCGATTACGGATGATGTGAAAAACGTCGCACCGTATCTCACTGACGCATTCATCGTTGTTCCTGCCACAAATAATCGCAAGCTGAACGAATTCATTGCGGATCAAGCCAAGGCAATGGGCGTTCTCGTCAACCAAGTAGATGAGATTGGGGAGGTTATCGTCCCTTCGATTATCTCCAAGGAAGATATCACCGTCGGCATCTCCACAATGGGACGAAGCCCCGCGTCAGCACGATTTATGAGGCTGAAGATCGAAGAGTTAATAGATGATGTTGCGCTGATGGTCAGCCTACAGAATCACCTGCGAACCATCCTGAAAACTGAGATCGAGAGCCAGCGCGAGCGCAGGCGGTTGCTTGAGTTGATCATCAATGACCGTGGCGTGTGGACAGGACTCGCCGAGTCCTATGAAGCCGGGCTTCGTGCGGCCCTTGACATCGTCAGAAACGAACAACACAGGTAAACGTGACTGAGGAGTCTTCCGTGAATGGCATAACAAGCGTGTCTATCACCCACAAATGGGCAAGCCTGAACGACTTAGAGTGCGCGAGAATCGGCGATGTCAAGGGCACGTTGAAGGCCATGTACCAGGCCAAAGGGGTGCGTGAATGTGTGATACTGCAGACGTGCAATAGGATCGAAGTCTACCTGGATGTCGGTCCTGAGTTCGAGCTAGGCGCGTTTACAGATCGTTTCTTTTCCTCCATTCCAAGCTCCCTTGTCGGCCACTATGAAGCGCGCGACTCACTCAAGCACCTTATGAGACTCGCCTCGGGTCTTGACTCGATGATCGTCGGTGAAGATCAGATACTCGGCCAGCTGAGAGACGCGGCGAATGCCGCGAAGGAAGGCGGGACGTTAGGACCAGAGCTGAGCATGGCGTTTTCTAAGGCGCTGCAGGTCGGTAAACGTGCGCGAACTGAGACGCGAATCAACCGTGGCGCCGTGTCCGTGGGATCTGCAGCCGTCGATCTTGCCGAACGGTTATTGGGCACCCTCGAAGATAAGGCGATCCTGAGCATAGGAGCGGGCGAGTTGGGAACGCTCGTCGCCGTGGCTCTTGCCGAACGTAAACTAAAAGCCATGTTCGTATCTAATAGAACCTTCCGGCGCGCCCAAACACTTGCAAAAAGGCTGGGAGGTACCGCAGTGCGATTTGACAAAATCAGTGAGTACCTGCAAGAAGCTGACCTCGTCATAAGCGCCACAGGTGCCCCCCACTGCATTCTGACGCACGCTCAGATCAGCGCCGCGATGCGAGATCGGCGTGATCGAGGCTTACTTATTATCGACATTGCCAATCCGCGTGACGTCGAAGAAACGGCCGTAGAGATCGAGTCCGTGCAGCTTCATAACATCGACGACCTAAAGCAGATCACCGAACATAACCTGAGGCGGCGTCGTTCTGAGATAGGAAAAGTGGTTGCGATCATAAACGAAGAGCTCAAGCTTCTCGAGGAGCAGTACAAGAAGCAGAGAGCGAGCGAGCTTATCGCGGGCTTGTACAGAAACGCCGAGGACATTCGGATCCGAGAATTGCAGAAGGCGTACAACAGAATAGGAGACCACGGTAACTTAGGCGACTACCAACAGATATTGGACGACCTCACCGGTTCGATCGTGAAAAAGTTACTGTTTGAACTGACGGCGTCGCTCAAGGAAGCCGCTATCAACGACGACTACGATTTGATGCTCTCAGCGTTCCGGCTGTTTGGACTGCAAGGTGATTAAGTGGCTCATCGACTATCCAGACTTAGAAAGAAAGGCGTAGCAACGCTCGTTCGCGAGACATCGCTCTGCGTGGAAGATCTTATCTGCCCGCTCTTCGTCGATGAAAACCTACAAGAACCCATCGAGATCCCTTCGTTGCCGGGATTTTTCCGACACACCGTGAAAACCGCCGTCCGCGAGGCCGGGGAAATAGCCGACTTGGGTCTTCCTGCCGTCATCTTGTTCGGGGTGCCGCAGCGCAAGGATGAAAGCGGCACCTCCGCGCTCAGCGGCATCGTGCAAGATACGATTAGCAACGTAAAACGGTTCGTGCCAGGTGTGACTGTCATCGCCGATGTGTGTCTCTGCGAGTATACCGCCCACGGCCATTGCGGCATCGTTAATGAGCGGGGTGAGATATTGGACAGCCCGACGCTGGAGATGCTACGACGCGTCGCCGTGTCGTACGCGAAAGCCGGAGTCGACATAGTCGCGCCCTCGGGGATGATAGACGGTATGGTCCACGCGATACGAACAGGCCTCGACAGCGAAGGTTTTGACCGGGTTGCCATAATGTCCTATGCGGCCAAATACTGTTCCGGGTTCTACGCGCCGTTTCGAACTGCCGTGGACTCTGCCTGCGCCTTCGGTGATCGCTCACAGCATCAAATGGATCCGGCAAACGCAAACGAGGCAATCAGAGAGGTCGGCTTGGACATATCCGAAGGTGCTGACATCGTGCTCGTCAAGCCCGCGCTTCCCTATCTCGATGTCATCTTTCGAGTCAAGCAGACCTTCGGAGTGCCTGTTGCGGCGTACAGCGTCAGCGGCGAATACGCTATGCTCCGATCAGCCATGGCAAACGGCTCGTTAGAGCGCGATGTGATTCACGAGAGCTTGCTTTCCATAAAGCGTGCAGGAGCTGATATGATAATCACCTATTTTGCAAAAGAGGCAGCAGCGAATTTGCGGCAGGAAGTGACCAGGAGATGAAAACTGATCAATCGGAAAAACTGTACCAGCAGGCGGTAAAGAAGATGCCTGGTGGCGTGTCAAGTCCTGTACGGGCAATCGATCCGTACCCCTTTTACGTTCAGACCGCAAGCGACTCACGAATATGGGATGTTGATGGCAACAGCTACATCGATTATTGCATGGGTTACGGCCCCTTGATGCTCGGCCACGCGCATCCAGCCGTCTGCGAGGCAGTGACGGAACAGCTAAAACGGGGCTGGGATTATGGCGCCCCCGTCAAGGCGGAGATTGACCTCGCGACGCGCATTCTGCAGGACTTCCCTTCGATGAAAATGCTCCGGTTTGTGTCAACAGGAACTGAGGCGACGATGAGCGCGATTCGGGCCGCCCGAGGATTCACTGGCAGCGATATCGTTGTGAAGGTCGAAGGGGGTTATCACGGCGCGCACGATGCCGTCCTCGTCAAGCCGGGCTCCGAGGCAATTTCCGCTCCTAGTTCTATGGGCGTGCCGCCGGATGCCGTCAAAAACACGGTGCAAGTGCCATTTAACGACGTTGAAGCTTTGTCCGAGGCGTTAGCTAGAAACGAGGCGGCCTGTCTTATCATTGAGCCCGTCATGGGTAATATCGGTCCCGTACCGCCGGAGCGGACGTATTTGTCCGAGGTGCGAAGAGTCACGAGCGAGAACGACGTGCTTCTCATATTCGACGAGATCATTACGGGGTTCAGGCTCTGCATCGGAGGAGCGCAGTGTCTGTACGACGTCACTCCCGACATGACGACCTTGGGAAAGGTCGTAGGTGGTGGATTTCCGATAGGCGTGTTCGGGGGCAAGAAGGAGATTATGGAACTCGTGGCTCCTTCTGGGGCCGTGTACAACGCCGGCACATTTAGCGGACACCCTGTATCGCTTGCCGCCGGACTCGCCACACTTTACGTCCTTGATGAGGAGGGGTACAGGCGCGTCAACGGATTAGGCGATCTCCTAAGAAGGATGCTTACTGATCTGCTGCACGAACTGCACATCGATTTCACCGTGCAAGGTATCGGTTCAATGTTCCAGGTGTTTTTCACAGAAGGCCCCATCAAAACGTATCAGGACGCGCTCACGTGTGACGGCGATCTGTACAAAAGATTTACTGGATTGATGCGTGAAGAAGGCATCTTCCTGCCCCCCTCGCAATATGAGACGAACTTCATATCGCTGGCTCACTCTAACGAAGACTTAGAGCACACGATCAGTGCTTATGCAAACGCCTTCAAAGGGCTCTACGGGCTTAAAACGGACACCCCTGGCTATTAGCCAAAAGAAACAGCAAATCGAACGAAAAGAGTGATCGACATACTGCGCATCGGCACCCGCGGCAGCAAACTCGCTTTGTTGCAGGCGGAAACAGTCAGAAATGCACTCCGCGTAAAGGGTGCGGAGAGCGAGCTCATCATCATTAAGACAAGCGGCGAGACCTTTTCGGATAAGCCGTTTCGGGACGCAGGAATCGGCGCGTTCGTCAGAGAGATTGATGATGCGATGCTCGCTGGAGACATTGATATAGCCGTCCACAGCATGAAAGACGTTCCGACCACGCAATCGCACAAGCTGGGAATTTGCGCCGTTTTGCCCCGAGCATCGCCGTACGATGTACTCGTTTGCAGTAGCCCGCCGGAGCACGGGGCGATAATCGGGACGTCTAGCCTGCGAAGGAAAGCACAGCTGGCTCGATACTACCCCTCGTACTCCTGTAAGCACATTCGCGGGAATATCGATACGCGGCTAAGAAAACTCGCAGACGGTGAGTTTGATGGGATAGTGCTCGCCGAGGCGGGGCTCGAGCGACTCAACCACCTCGAGAACATCAAGCGTTTGCCCTTCGTGCCATCGCCCAACCAAGGGATAATTGCCGTCACGGCGAGAAAGAACACCGCAGAGTACGACACGGCAGCGTCGTTGAATCACAAGCGCACGTTCATAGAGGGCGCTACCGAGCGGATCGTTATGGAGGCACTAGGAGGGGGGTGTTTAGTTCCGCTCGGCATATTCGCACACATTTCGGGTCAGTCGGTGATTGTTGTTGCGGAAGTGCTCTCCCTTGATGGAATTCGAGCGGTGCGGTGTACCGGGCAGATAGCGCTGCGCGACTACGGACGCGGTGCGCGATCGTTCGCACGGCAGCTAAAGGATGATGGAGGTGAAACGCTCATCGCCGAAGCCATCGCATTAGGCGTTCGGCGAGCGAACGATGACGCAGCCACAGAGGCGTAAGGGAAAGGTGTTTTTGGTAGGCGCAGGGCCAGGCGATCCAGGATTGCTCACACGAAAAGCCGAACAGACAATGCGAACCGCGGATGTGATATTCTACGATAAGCTCGTAGACAAGCGGATTGTCCAGCTAGCCCGGAAAGAGGCTCAATTAATAGATGTGGGAAAGGGTCCTGGCCATCATGAAGTGCCTCAGCATAAGATTAACGACCAGCTCATCGAACACGCGCAGCAGGGCAAAGCCGTCGTCAGACTAAAAGGAGGGGACCCATTCTTGTTTGGCCGTGGAGGGGAAGAAGCTGAGCAACTGGTCGCCCACGGAATTGACGTCGAGATCATACCAGGGGTTTCGTCGGCTATGGCAGTGCCCGCGTACGCTGGCATACCGGTAACCCATAGAAAACTGGCATCGAGCGTGACCATCATTACGGGTCACGAGGCCCAAGAAGGTCGTCTTCAATGGGACGTGTTGGCCAAGCTGCGTGGAACGCTCGTCATCTTAATGGGCGTGGGCGCTCTTGCGCAGAACCTTTCGCGCCTCGTAAGGTGCGGAAAGCCCGCAGAAACGCCTGCGGCGATAATTGAACAGGGAACAACGAAAAATCAGAGGGTCATCGTCGGCACGATAAGCGATTTGCCGAGCAAGGCTCGAGAAGCCGGAGTGCGTGCCCCCGCCGTGCTGGTTATCGGCGATGTCGTGAGCCTCAGAAAGACGTTACAGCAGGACACTTAGGTAACCATGCAGACCTTAGCGATTATTCGACCGAACGCTCAACTCGACGCTTCCAAGCAATTCGTCGCATCGCTAGGCTACAGAGCAATTGTGGCCCCTCTTATCGACATTATTGAAATCGAGGATCCGATGTGGTCTACATTCTTACGCGAACTCAAAGGAGGCTTAGTAGACTACGTAGTCCTGACGAGCGCGAATGGCGCACGTCGCTGTGTTGAGCTGGGATTAAAAGGCGATATGATCCCCCCTTCTACACGCGTTGTCGCACTTGGGCCTTCCACCAGACAGACGTTACGGGAGGCCGGGATTCGGGTTGATCTGATCCCGGGTGAGTTTAGCTCGCGTGGCATCGTCGAATTGCTCAGCGATATCGCAACTGACAATATCTGGCTGCTGCGAAGCGCCTACGGAAGTGATAGCCTCGTTGAAGGACTTCGTCGCAACGGGGCAGTTGTCAACCAAGTGCTCTTATACACCCTGAACAAGCTCTGTGGCGAGGCACAAAAGGACTTCATACGCCGCGTACTGGAAGACGACATAGCAGCCGTTCTTTTCACGAGTAGCATGACCGTGCACAGCTTTTTTGAATGCGCAAAGCGTATGAGCACGCACGATCGTACCGTGCGGACATTGAAAACGCGGCTCGTTGGAGCGATCGGCGTGCCAACTGCAGAGGTGCTTGCCGATTATGGGGTGAACGTGGGCGTGACGCCAGATAAAGCCACGTTTCGGAGCCTCGTGCTTGCGGTCGATGCTGTGCTCACCAGCGGAGCCTGATGGTTACTTCAGAGATGTCGTGGTGGTGAAGGCGTGGACATTATGCTAGCCGAATATGCAAGCCAAATGCTGCCCGAGCTTGCCGAAGAGGGCGCAGCGATACTAGATACGCTTGAGACTGGCTTTCGTGCGTGCGGTCACAAAGTGTATACCCCCAGCTATCGAGGCACCGATCAAGACGAGTTTCGCAAGCATATCGTGCGTACTGCGCAGATGTGCGATGCGGGCATTGTGGTGGCGCCTGATTATTTGCTGTATGATCTGACGGTGCTAGTCGAAGCGCACACGAAGAATTTAGGGTGTCCAGCCAGTGCTGTCAGAAAAGCCGCTGACAAGCTCTCATCATCCCTATTGTTGTCTGACGCATCACTCGCTGTTCCCGAAATAGACCCTGCCACAGGTCCGTACGTCTTAAAGCCCCGTCACGGATGCGGCTCAGAAGGAGTTCGTATCACGCACTCGGTCGACAAAGATCAGCTTGCAGACGACGTGTTCATCTCGAAGTTCATTTCGGGCGAGCACATTAGCGTAAGTCTGGTGATCGGAAAGAGCGTGTTGCCACTCTCCATAAACAAGCAGTTGGTCCGCATAAACAAATCGATTCGCTACGTAGGCAACGTCACCCCGCACCAGGTGAATAACTCAGATGCCGTAATTCTCCAGGCTTCAAAAGCCGCTGAATTGCTGGGCTGTAAAGGTTATGTCGGCGTGGATATCGTGCTGCAAGCTGACGGCACGGCCAGTATAGTTGACGTGAATGCGCGTCCCACAACGGCGATAGTGAGCATCAACAGAGTAATTGGTAACGTCGCAGAATTTATACTTAAAGCCCGGTTCGGGCAGGAGCTGCCCGCGTTTGTCAGACCGACCGGCACGCATACGTTCTTAAAGCGAACGGCGTCTGGAAAGCCTTATTGAGTCTGCCCATGTCCGCTAGTGACACGATCGGGATTGACATCGGAGGCGCGAACACCAAAGTCGCCTCAGCAAGCGGCGATGCACGGAGTTTCTACCTGCCTCTTTGGAAAGGCCCCGACCTAGTACAGCTCCTGCAATCCATCAAAGACGAGTTTCAGCCATCCAACGTGGGCATTGTGATGACTGGCGAGCAAGCTGATGTGTTCAATAGCAAGAGCGAGGGGATTCTCTACATTGCCTCGTGCGTGCGCTCCGTTTTTGCGAGCCCTTACTTTTTCAGTGTGAGAGGTCAGTTTGCTCAAACGGTCTCGAAGAGAAATAGCGCTGTCTGCGCGGCTTCGAATTGGGCCGCTTCAGCGGCTTTCTTAGCAGAGGCGCTTGGCGATTGCCTATTCGTAGACGCTGGCAGTACAACGTGTGATATAATTCCTATCAAGGGAGGACACGTGGTTGCTTCAGCGACAGATTTCGAACGGTTGTGCAAGAATGAGCTCATCTACTCGGGAGTACTCCGCACGAATATCGCCACGGTGTTGCGATCCGTGACTCTCGGCAGAACGTACCGCTTGTCGTCCGAGTGCTATGCCATAACCGCGGATGCACATCGAGTGCTCGGCAATATAGAGGAGGACGAGTATGCGTGCGATACTCCTGACTCGCGTCAAAGGGACATTGATGCGTGCTGTCGAAGAATTGCACGCGTCCTGCTCAGTGACGTAGAAACGCTCGGCAAAAGAAATGTCTACCAAATCGCTCGGTTCGTCGAAAGAGCCCAGGTTGATGAGCTTGCAGATGCTCTCGCTATCCACGCTGATGAGCAGGACATACGCCTCGTTATAGGGGCCGGTCTCGGAGAGTTCATCATCGAAAAAGCCGCCTCAAGACAAGGACTCGGTTGTTGCTTGCTTTCTCACCAGTACGGAAAGGAGATCTCACAGGTGTTCCCGGCGTATGCCGTTTCAAAGCTCTTGGAGCAGGCAATCGAAAGGTGATCTGTGTAAGCATATAGACAGAGGGCCAGGTGTGAAAAAGCATGATACGAAGTGTTCTGAAGATAGGTGGGAGCTTAATGGACGTCGCGAACGACTTATTGCAGTCTCTCACCAAGGCAAGCGTCGACGTCCTCATCGTGCCTGGTGGGGGACCGTTTGCTGAGGCTGTTCGCCGCTACTCCCGATCACTGGACGATACTGCTGCGCACTGGATGGCAATCCTCGCGATGAATCAGTACGGCTTCTTTATTTCCGGGAAAGGTGTGGATATCACAGACGTTATCAAAGATGACGTCAGTGGCATATCTGTGCTTCTGCCGTTCAGAGAGGTCTTCGCGTGTGACCCGCTTCCTCATTCGTGGGACGTTACGTCCGACTCAATCGCCGCTTGGGTAGCCCACCAGATCGATGCGAATCTAGTTATCGCCACGGATGTTGATGGTATACGTCTTGGCAATAGTACTGTTTCTTCGGTATCCGCAAATGATCTTACGTTTGAAACATGCGTCGATTCCTTCCTGCCCCATCTGTTAGTGCGCTACGCGATCAACTGTACCGTTGTTAACGGAAAGCATTTTGAGCGGGTCGTCGATGCTGTAAAGGGTGCACCAACTACCGGCACAGTTATCCGCGGGAGAGAATAACTTCATATATCGTCTTAGCTCTATTAAGCTGGGATTCAAACAGTGATACTTGTGTCCCAAATCGTTAACGAAGGAGGGAGAGAGTGGCGGAGACCTGTATTTCATGCGGCGCACGGCTTACAAAAGGCAGCAGCGTATCCTATCCTTGCCCCGTGTGCGAAGAGATCATAACTCGATGTAAGAAGTGTAAAAAGTTAGGCAATCCGTATCGATGCGCCTGCGGATTTGGAGGACCTTAAATGGGCGAAGTAGTGGTGCAAATGAAGATAATGCCGGGTGATGTGGCGGTAGACCTCAAGAGACTGAGCGATCATATTGCCTTGGCCAGTCCACGTGATGCCCGGTTGCATAACTGCGAAGTGCAACCAGTAGCGTTCGGACTAAAAGCGCTACTGATCACATTTATCGTCGAGGACAAAGAAGGCGGTACTGAAGGGCTAGAGGAAATCATCGCGAACATGGAGGAAGTAGAAAGCGTTCAGGTTGTGGCGATAACGCGTATGTTGTGACGCAAGCCGCGCGAGAATCTGCTATCCAAATGCACCGACCGGGATTTGAACCCGGGTTGTGGGCTCTCTTCAGCGCGATGGAAGGCCCAAGTCATAGCCACTAGACCATCGGTGCGAAACGCAAACTACTTTGCTCCTCACTATTATTAATGTTTTGTACCCAACGGAGATGTCCAGGCGTCGAAAAAAGAAACGATTCATCACTGACATCGTTTCGCAGCGCATAGACCGATTATTTGATATCGCTTCTTCAGATTTCACGACAAACAGCGCTCGAAGCGACCGGTACGTGACGCACGCGCGACGCTTGGCCATGAGGTATCGGGTGAGACTTGGCAAGACGCATAAGATGCACTTTTGCCGAAATTGCGGAGCATATTTCGTCTACGGTATAAATGCGCGTGTCCGAGTGAAAAAAAAGAGGACAGTCATCACGTGCCTAAGATGCAACGACGTGAGGCGTTATTGAATTTAGAGGTCACCACGAGTAATGCACAAAAGCGAGACAACAAAACTGAAGGTACAATGCACAAAGCTTGCTCCAAGTGTATGGATCGGAAAAAAAGGCGTAGATGAATTTGTAGTGAGTGAGCTGCGAAGCCAATTGACACACAAGAAGCTTGTCAAAGCTAAGATTCTAAGAAATGCCTTGCTAGGGTCAAGTCGTCGTGAGATTGCCAAGCATCTTGAAAGAGCTTCTGGCGCTCCGCTGATCGATCTCAAGGGCTGCACAGCAGTATATTCATCACCTTATCGAAGGCGAAAAGAAGCATCTCACAGCTTTACGTGCTAGAGAAAATGATATAAGCCAAAAACGCGTACTGAAGCTTGATTTTGGAAGAAAACGGCAATTGGTAGATTAAATGACGACTTTGTACGATGTTCCTGCTGACAAATTGATTAAGCTAACGGCAGCAAAGCTGAAAGAAGACAGTCGAATTGAGCCCCCTGAATGGGCAGGGTGGATAAAAACAGGCGTGCATAAAGAGCACCAGCCGCAGGACGATGATTGGTGGTACATTAGGTGCGCCTCATTATTGCGAAGAATCGCGATTGACGGCCCGGTCGGTACCCAACGCCTCCGTTCCGTCTACGGCGGCAAGACCGATAATTCGTCGAGACCCGAGAGGTTCGTCAAAGGCAGCGGCTCAATAATACGAAAAGCCATGCAACAGCTTGAAGCTAGCGGATTCCTTCGGACGACGCAGAAAGGGCGAGAGGTATCACCCCTCGGGAGATCCTTTCTTGACAACAGCGCTTATGAGATCATGCAGAGTTAATTGAGATGACGGAGAGTGTACGCCTATGGACGACGAGCTTGACCAAATACGAAAAAAACGTCTTGAACAGCTGCAGGCTCAGCAGGCAGGACTACAACAAGCTTCAAGCGAGGAGATAGAGGAAGCGCGAGCTCGGAAAAACGCAGTGTTGAGGCAAATACTCATGCCTGGGGCACGGGAACGCCTTAACAGCATAAGACTGACCAGACCTGAATTCGCTGAGTCGGTGGAATCACAACTCATCGCATTATACCAAAGCGGAAGACTTGCAGGGCAGATCTCTGACGAACAACTAAAAAAACTCCTCCAACAGATCACTCCTAAGAAGCAGAACATACGAATTCGTCGAAGATGAAAATCGGCGTTTTGTTCAGTGGTGGGAAGGACAGTTCTCTTGCAGCTCTTCTTTTACGTCCTTTTGCTGAAGTTGAACTTGTCTCCGTATCGTTCGGCCTGATACCTAACGATGCCTCTAAGATAGCACATCTATTGGGGTTTCCACATATCAGCATCGAAATAGAGGAAGAACTCGCGGGAGCGGCAGTCGAGGCAATGATAAGCGACGGTTATCCTAACAACGGCATAAAGCAAATACACGAGAATGCGCTCGAGCGTGCTTCCGCGCACTACCATGTTGTTGCTGACGGAACACGCCGCGACGATAAAGTCCCTCTGTTAACCGCCAGAGAGGCGCGCAGCTTGGAAGACCGCTTAGGCATCGACTATGTGAGGCCGCTTCTCGGTTATGGGCGTCGGTTTATTGATGAGCTTGTCTCAGCTCACCTCACTGTCAAGTATGGGAAATGTGTCTCATTTGACTACGAGGTAGAGCTCAGGAGCATCATGGAGAGCGTGTACGGGCAAGAAGCAGTGAATAACATTTTTCCGGAGGACCACGTCCAATCAAAGGTAATGGGTCGAAAAGCCCAGTTCGTGAGCTATTCGCGCGTAAAGCATTATTAAAGATGAAATACAATAGCCTTTGCAATCACAATCGGGTGCAACTCTCCTATGATTGGATAACTACTCGTGCAGAGGGTATCTATGAGCAAAACAACGAAAGGAAAGAAAAAAAGACTTGCGAAAGCAACGAATCAAAATAAGCGCGTGCCGGCATGGGTTATCGTGCGGACGAATCAGACTGTAACGACGCATCCGAAAAGGAGACACTGGAGGCGGGGCCGTCTCAAGGCGTGACCATCCATGGCGAAAGACACAAAAGTAGAAGAGGAGCGCATTTATACGATTCCGCTAAGGGTCGTCAAACGCTCTCCGAGATGGAGACGCAGCAAGAGAGCAATCTCAGCGATAAGGATCTATCTCGCGCGGCACCTTAGCGCCGAACAGGATAAAATCAAGCTGGATCCATCGATAAATGAGAGGGTCTGGGAGAATGGCTCAGGCAACCCGCCAAACAAGATAATCGTTCGTGCAATGAAGTTTGAAGACGGCGTTGTCGAAGCTGAACTAGCTACTGAATCGTAGAATCGTGTGACGCCAGAACAAACTCCCAGACGAAAAAGGTGGTCAAGCGAGTAAAAATAAACGGCAACTCTGTGCTTGGAGTTTTTGCAACGTGCACAGAAGAAGCATTAGTACTCGCGCCACCGTTAGCAAGTGAAGCCCGACACAACCTGGAGAGCGAACTAGGCGTCGATTCAACCGAGGTCTTTATAGGTTTGAGTTCGGTCGTCGGCTCCCTTCTCGCTGGAAATTCTGCGGGATTTGTCGTGTCTGCAGGCGCACTGAGGAGTGAGGTTGAACAGCTCAAAGCCATTGCCCGGGGGATCAAAGTACGAAAGTTACCGGGCAAGATCAATGCCGCGGGGAATGTTATCCTCACGAACGACACAGCCGCGCTGATAAATCCCAACTTAATCACTCGTGCAGAACGAGTCATCGCAGAGACCTTGGATGTGGATGTGCGACGCGGTACAATAGCGAGCCTTAAGACAGTCGGTATGGCAGCTTGCGCGACTAATAGCGGTGTCTTAGCGCATCCAAAAATAACAGAGGGGGAGCTCTCTGTGTTACACGACGTCTTTGACGTACCGGTAAATATCGGGACCGTCAACTACGGATCGCCTCTCGTAGGTTCATCGCTGCTGGCAAATACGAAGGGGTATGCCGTAGGGCTAGAGACCACAGGCATTGAACTCGGACGAATCGAAGAGACGTTTGGATTTGTCTAGCATAGCACTGTTTTGCCCAAGCGGGACTCGTTGCTGCTTGCATAGCTATTTATTTCATAACCTCGGGAATACTTTCTGTCGGAGTGAACTCAAGCACGTCACAACTCCGCAAAAAATAGGCTCTTATTGATCCTGATGCAATCGAACTGAGGGTACACTGAAATGGAAACCAAAGTCTTTCAAATAACTGGCTCCTTTAAAGCAGGACGCTCCTGGGAAAGATTTACAAAAAAAGTCGTGAGCAACAACGAAAAAAATGCAGCTGAAAAGCTTTACTCCTTGATCGGGAGCGAGCACGGTTTAAAGAGGAACTTAATTCAGATAGAACAAATCGAAGCACAACAGACGTGATATCATGGCAAGCGAGCAAGACGTAAGAGTGCTGGTCGCCCAGCTGCAACAACTTGAGGCAGAAGCACGTGCGTACGAACAACAGATTGACGTCGTGAATTTCACAATGCAGGAGATAGATAACGCGATTAGCGCGATCGAAGCTTTGTCGAAACCCGAAGTGGGCAAAGAGACACTTATCCCTATCGGAGCAAGCTCGTTTGTTTATGGCACGATCCCACAAACAAGCAGGATCATCATCGGACTCGGGTCGGCCGTTTCAGCAGAAGTCGACGTCGCAAACGCGGTCAGCCACCTCAAAGAAAGAAAGAACAAGTTAACCGAGATACAGGGACAATTCGCAGCTCGTCTTAGCCAAATTGGCTCACAAATGTACGCGCTGCAAACGCGGTTACAGGCGGCCAAGTAGATGTTTGAAAACTTGAAGAAAAAGCTGAATCAATTCAAGGAAAGCGTTAGTAGCAAAGAAACTGAGCTTGACGAGCAGGAGCTGAAAGCTCAGAATGGTGCAGCTGTAGAAGAAACAGCCACTGAGAGAGCCGAGACACAGCAGCGCGAGACGTCTGAGCTGGCGTCATCACTTCAAACGGAGGAAGAGGGCGGCATAGAACAGATTCAACCTGAGCGCGCTGTAATGCCAGAACGTCCGGATTCAGGTGCCGGAAAGCCCTCTTCAGGCTCTTTCTTCCAGAGGGAAATCAGCGAAAGGGATCTTGAAGAGCCGTTATGGGAACTTGAAATGGCGCTCCTCGAAAGCGATGTGGCTATGTCCGTGACCGAAGAAATTGTCGAAACCGTAAAAACTGACTTGGTTGGCGCGCGACGAAAATGGCGGCAAGACGTGCGTGGTATAATCGACGAAGCGCTGCGTGATGGCATTTTGAAGGTCCTTGACGTCAACAGTCTTGATTTCGATAATTTTGTTAAACAGGCTGCTAAGCCTGTCACCGTTATCTTTACTGGTGTTAATGGAACAGGAAAGACAACTACGATTGCAAAAGTTGCGCACAGGCTTCAGAGCAATGGGTATTCCGTCGTGCTTGCAGCTGGCGATACGTACCGTGCTGGCGCTCTCGAGCAGATTCAACTCCACGCAGAAAATCTTGGCGCCAAGCTTATCAAACATCACCAAGGCGCGGATCCTGCTGCGGTCATCTATGACGCCGTGCAATACGCACGGGCGAGGCACAAAGACGTTGTGCTCGCCGACACGGCGGGTCGCATCCATACGAACATAAACCTGATGAACCAACTAAGAAAGATCGAGCGCGTCATCGATGCTGATTTGGTAATCTTTGTTGATGAGGCTCTCGCAGGAAATGATGCCGTTCAGCGTGCGCTAGAGTTTGACGCTGCAATGCCTATCGACGGATCCATATTGACCAAAGTGGATGCTGATTCAAAAGGAGGAACCGCGATATCCATCGCTCACGCGACGCAAAAACCAATCCTATTCATTGGCTTAGGGCAGGGATACGAAGACATCGTGAAATTCGAACCCCAATGGCTGGTTAATAGACTCTTTGATGAGGCGGTGACGTAAATGGTAATGGAGCAGTTAGGTAACTCGCTACGAGATACGCTCAAGAGGCTAGCTCGAGCACACCGTATTGATGAAAAAACGCTCAGTGAAGTCGTAAAAGACATTCAACGAGCGCTGCTCAGCGCCGATGTGAATGTCGCTCTTGTGCAGAAGCTGTCGCTCCGTATCAGAGAAAGAGCGCTTACGGAACGACTTCCGGACAATCTAAGCCCACGCCAGCACGTCATTAACATAGTTTACCAAGAGCTCGTCGCTCTTCTCGGAGAACCCGTCCAAGTGCCGCTGACGCCGCACACTATCCTTATGGCTGGACTCCAAGGCAGCGGAAAGACAACGACCACCGTGAAACTCGCCCGTTTCTTCCAAAAGAAAGGCCTTAAACCTGCGGTTATCTGCGCTGATACGTACCGACCAGGCGCTTACGACCAGCTTTCGCAGCTTTGCGAGCGAGTAAACGTCGCATTCTACGGAGAACGAGAGAACAAGAACGCCTCACAAATAACGGCCCACGGTATTGAGGAACTAAGCCGACACGATGTCATACTCGTTGATACCGCAGGACGCCACGCATTAGAATCAGAGCTAATCCTCGAAATGAAAGCGATCAACAGTATTTCTAACGCAGATCTACGTTTTCTGGTGCTCGATGCAGGCATTGGACAGCTGGCGAATGAACAGGCGAAGGCATTTAACGAGGCAATAGGATTAACAGGCGTGATAGTGACCAAGCTTGACGGCACTGCTAAGGGCGGCGGCGCGCTCTCGGCTGTCGCGGAGGTTGGGAGCGGTATCGCTTTTATTGGCACCGGCGAGACTATTGATGAGCTCGAAAAGTTCGAACCGAGCCGATTCATTTCTCGGCTCCTCGGCATGGGAGACATCAAGACCCTAGTTGAGATGGTCGAGGAGGAGGCCCCTATAGATGTCGAAGACGCAGAGGCCATGCTCAAGGGTGAATTCACGCTCAAGGATATGTACAAGCAAATGCAGGCGATCGGCAGAATGGGGCCGTTAAGAAAAATAGTGCAAATGCTGCCGCTTGGATCTCTTGGCATAGACCTCCCTGACCACGCGCTTGAATCAACTAAGGAAACTCTCGAGCGTTTCAAGGTGGTGATGGATTCAATGACAGATGAAGAGCTCGAACGTCCGCGCATAGTTCGCAGCTCAAGGATCAAGCGCATCGCACGCGGTTCTGGAGTCTCCTCTGACTACGTCCGGGAGCTCCTTAAGTACCACAAAGTCATGCAAAAAACGATGAAAGGGGTCCGTTCTCAAAAAGATATGCAAAAGTTCCTAAAAAGGCAGGGTCTCAAGTGACAAGTTTTCGCGGGCCGATGACCTTTTCGAACTATAGAAGTTCTAGCAGTTCTGCTTTCTTTTTTTCATATGCTTCACTTGTGATAAAGCCTTTCTCACGTAGCACATCAAGCTTTTCGATTTGTTCGATGATGTCTTGTTTCATACTATGATGCTTGTCGTTGACCATCGTCCCCTTTTTTGGGATTGGTTTTATGCATCATAAACTTTATGTATTGTGATGAACAAAAAGTACAAGCTCGTTTCGTGCCTGCTTCCCATCCTCAGGGAGAAACGTTACAACTATTTTTTAGCGAAATTCAGATAAGCCGCCGGAGGGATTTGAACCCTCGATCTGCTGATAGTTCTTTGAGCGTTTGTCAAATACGAATCAGCCGCTATGCCGAGCTTAGCCACGGCGGCTAGGCATGTCATGGTAAGACAGATATAAATCTCTTTACGTGTGCTACTCTGCTCACGTCCTATCTTCGGCTGCCGTCACCAAGCGATACATTTCGGCCAAACGCGGTGCGTGACCTTTGCACACTTGTAGCCATTCTTTCCACAGTTGATCTTGTAGTCTTTTTTGGGAAGTCTCAGCTGAGCCGCAAAGCATATAGCTCAACACCCGTAACCGCTAAATCGTCCTCACAATTGCCGATTATATGATCGACAGTCTTAGCCCGCTATGACATAATTTGGTCCGACGATCGGGATCTTTGGCGTTCTAATACTTACCTTTCACTTTGCTGCTTGCGACAACCTTTAACTGAATCAAGTGGATCCGAAGGAAGCGCGTAAAATAGTAGAATCAAGTTATAAGATGGCTTCAGGTGGAAAGGAGATGAGCGAGATGGATGCGGTTTTGGTCAGGTACGGAGAGATCGGGATAAAAAGCGACCGAGTAAGGAGTCGTTACGAGAGGACGCTCATCGAAAACATACGAGGAAGGCTCAATTTTTGCGAAGTTTCTTATGACACTATAGTACGCGATTTTGGCCGCATTTTCGTTCACACACAAGATAGCAGGGCAGCTCTAGCAATAGCGAGTGTTTTCGGAGTGGTCTCAGTAAGTCCCGTACAAACTAGCTCCTCCGATCTTGACCGTGCAGCGTCTGACGCACTTCGAATAGTCTCTCCGTTGCTCAAAGGGGGAAGATCTTTTGGAATACGAGCACGCCGGACTGGAACACACGATTACTCAAGCAAAGATATAGGTGTAATCGTTGGAAGTAAGATTGTAGAGGCAACAAACGCGCCCGTGAAACTTTCGGCGCCTGATGTGCAGCTTTTTATAGATGTGCGACAAAGTCGCGCATATCTTTACACCCGCGTCATTCAAGGGGTCGGCGGACTACCATTAGGGACACAGGGAAAAGTAGTAGCCCTTATATCCGGCGGGATCGATTCGCCTGTCGCAGCGTGGCTGATGATGAAGCGAGGTTGTACTATAATTCCATTGTTTTTTGACTGTGGTTTCCACCTCAGCGATACGGCAAAACAGCGTGCTCTTGAAGTCGTAAGAGCTCTGGCCGTATGGGCCGGGACGCCACTAAATCTTGCTCGCGTAAGTCACGAGTCCTGTTTAAGTAAATTCAACGCGGTGAGCCCAAGAATGACCTGTGTGTTGTGCAAGCGCATGATGTATCGTGTTGCATCTTCAGTTGCGAAACAGGAGGCGGCACACGGCATTGTCACGGGAGAGAGTATCGGACAGGTTGCGAGCCAGACAACGCACAACCTTATGGCAATCAACGATGCCGCGGATGTTCCTATTTACAGACCACTGATAGGCTTGGACAAAACAGAGATCATTCACTTGGCCAGACGTATTGGCACCTATCGACTTTCCACGGCGGGAGACTCTGTGAGTTGCACAGCGGCACCTGCGCACCCAACGACTAGCGCTGACCCTTACGAGCTAAAGCGGCAAGAGGCACAGCTGTACACACGTGATCTGAGCATTCAGGAAGCTGAGAGCATATCCTGGAACCGCATCTCACCAGACAGAACGTATCGATGGATCCTGTCGCAAAATAAGTCCCGTTCAAACTGAGTCTTATGAGTGGTCGTCGAGACTGACAAATCGGACAAGGTACGTGAATAGTCTATCCTCAAAGATGCGGCGGCGAGCTTACATGTATCAGCTATTTCTTTAGATCGGTCCAGCTTCGAATCACATCTTCGAATCTTCGGTGTAAATACTTGTCCTGCAAGATCTGCTCAACATTTGCGTCAAGCAAATTCGCCAAAGAGAGGGCACAGAATATAACGTCTCCTATTTCTTCTCCTGCCGTTGCTTCGTGGCGCCGAATAGCAGAAGCAAGCTCTCCGCATTCCTCCACTAGAACGGAAAGAAGAAACAAAGAGCCGGAGGACTCGTCGATCGCTCCGTATCTTGATTTCAGTTCCAATTGCAGATCTGTTAGGTTCATTTCAGCTGTGCTATGTTGCTAAGCTGACGTCTTCGACGCGAACAGTCTTCCTTCCCGCGTGTTGGGCGAGTATCACGGCTTTTTCTGTCAGGTCGATGATATAATTCTCCATGACGCTAGCAAGAGCTTGCGCGGCTTCTTGGCTCACTCGCTCGGCCCCCGCTTTCCTTATGATTCTATCAACCGGCGCAATCGGCAATTCTGTCATGCAAAACCTCCGTAGCACATTCTCAATGCCTTGCTTTATTCCAACTCTTTTTTGATCAAACGCATCAAAGTGACTATTACTTGAAACCTGGATAGCCCCAATCCCAGGGTTTTCCACAACGTGGGTCTTCTTTTGACCCGTTTATGGTCGACGGGCAAATGGTGAGGTCGTTCCAGGGACGTCTCTGTTCATCGGGATTTTCATAGTCGTACAGTTCGTTGACGAAGTAAACCAGATAAGCACGAGTATCGCTGAGGACTTTAAACCCGTGCCAGTAGTGTCCAGGAATTCGGATTGACTGCAGAACATCGCCCGTCAGAACTAGCTCATTAAGTTCCGTCGTTGCATCATCATACGCGCAAAGTTTAATCGCACCACGCAGCATGACAAACACATCCGTCTGCTTTTTGATATGGCGATGCCAAGCTCTTATGGTTCCTGGGTAGCTAATCGAGAAATTTGACTGCTGTACCGTCTCATCAAGAAGCCAGTCTTGCCTGATGAGTTCAGTGAAGAATCCTCGCTCGTCTACGTGTGTGGCTAATGATTTTATCCTTACTCCTGGAAGCATAACAGGCACTAAACTTTTCACTTTCCTTATTTAACTTGTTTGCGATATAATCTGCATTTTTGACATCTCAATCCTTATTGCGCTACAGATCTTACAAAAAGCACCGTAACCGCGAGCACGATCGTGAAAAAAGACGCGTAGAGCATAACACGGATGGCGTTAGTCACGGCGGCTTTATTTATGATATTCCGTTGCTGCCCAATTTCGTAAGCTGAAGGCTTTCTAAATTTCACTCCCAAGCCGCCCGCATACAAGGCTAAGGGAATACCAGAATTAACCGCCTTTTTGTTATTTCTATCCCTCTTCAAGGTCATCCAAGCTTCTTGACTAGCAGTCTTGCCTGAAACGCAGCAAAAGCTCAGCAGTATCGGAACAATCGACAGGCGTGCTGGAACGTAGTTGAAAATGTCGTCAAGTCTCGCTGAAAACCGGCCCACATATTGTCTGTGGTCTTTGTAACCAAGCATTGAATCAAGCGTGTTGACCGTGCGGTAACAGATTGCTCCGGTTATGCCGAACGCCGCAAAGAACAATAGGGGAGCAACCACGCTATCTATTGTGTTCTCGCCAACGGATTCGCAAATACTCGATAGGATGGAATTCTGAGTGAGGTTAGAGGTATCCCTGCTCACAAGGGCCCGTAAATCAAAGCGCGCAAGTTCAATATCGGTGGGAACAAGATTAGCCACATGCAGGGCTTCTTTCTTCAAAGCAAAGATGGCAAAGGAAGCTTTGAGCACGTAGGCGCAGAGTGCGATATATATTAACAGCAGTCCCACGTGCATCGCGGCGATACCGTAGCCTAAGAGTTGGAAGACCAGGGTAGGTACAGTGAAGATGCTTATCGTTAGGAGCGGTGCGATGATCCCACAGACCAGCTGGCCAGTTTTATTTCCTCGAAAGAGGCGACGCTCGAACTTTGTTATTACGGTCCCCATCCACACGACCGGGTGGAGTACAGAAGGAGGCTCTCCTAAGAATCTGTCGAGCAACAAAGCAACGACAAGAATCGATGTTTGGATCACGAGCCACGTAAGCATTCCTTAAAGTCCAATTATCTTGTGCAAGGCTGCCATGTCGAGGTTTTGCTTGAGCACGGTCGCGACATCATCAAAAGGATCTCGTTGCGCTCGAGATATTGTGTGCTTAGTGCCGTTGTTATCGGAGAGCTTACTCCCTGTTTGAGGCACCATCAGTCGTTTTCGGCGTTTTCGTGCAGTTAAACAGTTGGTAAAAGCAGACAACAAGTTATCGTTGTGGAAAAGTCCGTGTAAATAGGTGCCCAAGACGAGGCCGGCCTCGTCTTGTGCTCCGTCATCTCCAAATATAGGGCAGCTGGTAGTCGTGCGTCCCATGTGAATCTCATAGCCGCGTACTTCTTGGTGTCGTATTTCATCTAGGATTGGTCCATCGCCTGTGACACGCTTTCGCACCTGCTTCGTCTCTTTTTCGTAGGCGTGGAACACAGTGTGCACAGGCAGCAGCTTCAAGCCAGGTATTGTGTTGTTTCGGTGCTCCGTGCTTTCGAAGCCTTCGTCTCCGACCGTTATTCCGAGCATTTGAAATCCGCCGCAGATTCCGATTATGGGGACTTGTCCAGCACATTCAAGGATTTGTTTATCCATACCAGAGTTTCGCATGGCTTTTAGGTCATCTATTGTGTTCTTTGTTCCAGGAATAATTATCGCGTCTGATCTGCCAATGGAAGCATCTAGAGGGACATACCTCACTGATGCCACGGCTTCTAATGGCTCGAAATCCGTGAAATTAGAGATATGAGGAAGCCTTATCACCACGATATCTAGTGTTTTGTCCGGTGCCGGTGATTTATAAGCTAGCGAAAGAGAGTCTTCCGACTGCAACTTAACAGTGGTATAAGGTACTACACCTAGAACCGGAATGCCAGTGAGCTCTTCGAGTCGCTCCAAGCCCGGCTTCAGCAGTGTCTTGTCACCTCTAAATTTGTTTATGATGAAGCCTTGCACGCGGTTTCGATCGTCCTCAGGCAATAGCTGAAGCGTTCCGTACAGGCTTGCAAACACGCCTCCGCGCTCGATATCCCCGACTAAGATAAGCGGAGCGTCCACCAGCCGTGCAACGCGGAGATTTGCAATATCCGTTTCATAAAGGTTAATTTCTGCAGGACTACCTGCACCTTCTATGACGATAATGTCGTATATCCGAGCAAGCGCTTTGAGCGAACTGCGCACACGTTCAAAGATGGAATCGATGGAGTCATAATACTCGCGCACTTTTCGATCGCCCACTGGCTTTCCTTGGACGATAACCTGCGATATCATCTCGCCTTTCGGTTTTAGTAATACCGGGTTCATATCAGCCGACGGCTCGATTTTCGCGGCCCATGCCTGTACCGCTTGAGCGATTCCAATTTCATCTCCTTCGCGCGTTATCCAAGAGTTTAAGCTCATGTTCTGCGACTTGAAAGGAGCAACCTTGTAGCCGGCGTCCGCGAAAAGCCTGCAGAGAGCAGCAACTATAGTACTCTTTCCTGCATGCGATGCAGTTCCTACTATCATGACATATTTTGGTAACATAAGCCGAAATGAATGTTCAGTGATACTGGCTGTCTCTGTTATACCTACTGCAGCTTCTCCAGCATTTCGACTGCAAGCAGGCGATAAATAGTTGTTGGCGTGAGAGCCTTGTAAGTGCTGATTCAATGGCTTGACCGTATGAGCGAAACTCGTCCCGTTCGCGGAAATCCTTGTGGCTGCTACGAGAGACGGGCAGGGTTAATAAAGCCACCCCGTAGCAGTAGGTCTGCCAGAACGATGGCTACCATCGCCTCTGCGACCGGGACTATCCTAGGGAGAATGCACGGATCATGCCGACCCCGAATGTGAAGATCGACTTCTTCAAGGGTTTCCAAATCTACAGATGTCTGCTGGACACTTATGGAAGGAGTCGGCTTAACTGCGATCCTGGAAACGATAGGGGCGCCAGTTGAAATTCCACCAAGCACTCCGCCGGCCATGTTCGTTTTTGTTCGAATTCTGTCCTCCTCAATCACAAATGGATCGTTCATTTCGCTTCCCATAAGATGAGCAGAGCCAAAACCAGCGCCGATTTCCACGCCCTTTACCGCTCCGATGCTCATAAGTGCTTTGGCTAATTCGGCATCGAGCTTGTCAAAAACCGGCTCACCGACGCCTGCAGGAACGTTAAATGCGATGATCTCTGCAATGCCACCCAAGCTGTTGCCGGCCTTCTTTGCGCGTTGTATGCACTGGATCATCTCCTTAGCCGTATCTGCATCGCAGCATCTGACAATGCTTTTGTCTGCCGCTCGTAGATCCTCTGGACGTTCGACTTCGAATCGGGATTTCAGCCCGTGAATGTCAACCACGTGTCCAAGAACGTGTATATCCAAGTGTTCAAGCAATTTCTTTGCGACAGCTCCGGCGGCGACGCGGGCAACAGTCTCGCGCGCTGATGCCCTCCCGCCACCGCGATGATCCCTAACTCCGTATTTAGCTTGAAATGTGTAATCAGCGTGGCCAGGACGTGGTATGTCGCGCAGCGCCTCATAGTGGCTCGAATTCGTGTCTTCATTTCGTATAATAATCGAAATCGGCGTACCTAGGGTTTTGCCCGCAAAGATTCCAGACAGCACTTCGGCGAGGTCCTTTTCGACGCGCGCTGAGGTTACTGGGCTCTGCCCGGGACGTCTCCGATCAAGCTCTCTTTGGATATCTTCGGAAGTTATTGCTAATCCTGCCGGACAGCCATCGATCACTACTCCCAGTGCCAGGCCGTGGCTCTCCCCCCAGGTCGTTACCTTGAACAAGCGGCCCCACGTGTTCATGTCTTGCAGACCTCTAAGACTTCTATAGTTCCCCTGTGGCTGCTGATTCGATATTTGCGCCAAGCGCAAATATGTCATCAAAAAAGTCAGGATACGACACGTTTACTGACTCGGCAGTATTAATTTCCGTCTCGCCTTCGGCCCCTAACGCTGCCACGGCAAGAGCCATTACAATTCGATGATCGCTGTAGCCGTTCACACGAGCGCCCTTTGGCTTTCCACCATTAATCCTTAGGATATCATTCACTTTGCTTATTTCGATTTGCATTTTGCGCAATTCAGTCGTCATTGCAGCAATGCGGTCTGTTTCTTTGTAGCGCAAATGGGAGATATTGAAAATTTCGGTTTTCCCCTTCGCGTATGCTCCTAAAACGGCTAATATTGGAAAAAGATCCGGAACATCACCTGCGTCGACAGCAAGCCCATGTAATTCAGCACCGTCGACTGTGACCATATCGTCGTGCCAAGAGATATGCGCGCCCATCTCCCTGAGGATGCTAACGATTTTTTCATCTCCCTGGTTAGATTTGGACAAGTTAGATACAGTCACCTTTGAGTTTGTGATTGCTGCTGCACCCAAGTGAAATGCTGCTGAAGAAAAATCTCCGGGGATGAATGAAGTTATGTCTGCGTATCTTTGACAGCAAGGGATCATAAACTCGCGATAATCCGTGCTCATATTGATTCCTGATTGCGTTAGCAATTCGAGAGTTATATCGATGTACGGGCGGGATCTGAGATTATGCACTTGAAGCGTCGTGTCTGCCTTGCACAAAGGGCAAGCGATGAGAAGCGCAGATAGAAACTGGGAGCTTAAAGGATTGGTGATGGTGGCTTCTCCTCCAGCAAGTGTGCCATGGACCACTAATGGAGCGGTACCGTCTGATTTGGTCGAAACAACTTTTGCTCCGAGCGCGTTCAGAACCTCGATAAGTTGAATACTCGGCCGAGTTCTTAGCGAAGCGTCGCCGGTCAAGACACTCGTTCCGTTTATCAGGGCACATAGTGCCGTCATAAAACGCAGCGTCGTCCCTGAGTTTTGACAATCTATAATGTTTTCTGGCTGTCTTGGCTCCCCTCTAACTCCTTCTACGAATAGCGCTTCGGTTAAAGGGTTGATTACAGCGCCGATAGCTTCGCAGGCGTGGATTGTTGCATATGTGTCTTCAGAAAGGAGCGGGTTGATTATACGTGAGTTCTTCGCTAGGCTTGCCATAATTATCGCGCGGTGCGTATAACTTTTTGACGGAGGTGCATCTAGTTTGCCCTGAATGGTGGACTGAGATACCCGGACGTTCATACTATATGAACGATTAGAGTTACTTAACTTAAACGTGTGGTAAAAATGCTAGACCGACTCGAAAACGAAATAGAAATGCTTGAGAGGCATCTTGAAGTTTTGAATGCGGTAGTTCTTGGTGAGCCGATCGGCATATCAAAGCTATCTGAAATGACTGGGCATTCGAAGTATAAAGTGCGATACTCACTGCGCATACTTGAGCAGGAGGGATTAATAAAGCCCTCGCCTTATGGAGCGATTACTAGCGCACGGATTTCTGAGTTTACTGAGAGTTATGAGCAGCTCCTTGATCGATTCCTACAAAAGCTAAAACAGGTTAAAGATAATTATAGGATTAAGCCTCAGTAAAAGCAAAAGCGCAATAGACGTCGCTTTCATTTTCGTTCGCTGTGACCTAAAGCTTAAGTACAGAAACAAATAAGGGAGATGTATCAAGCCGCCATAACTCAGTTGGTAGAGTGCGTGGCTGTTAACCACGATGTCACAGGTTCGAGCCCTGTTGGCGGCGTTCGAGGGCCTGTAGCTTAGCCAGGTCAGAGCGCCCGGCTCATAACCGGGCGGTCACCGGTTCAAATCCGGTCAGGCCCATTACGAAGACTTGCGACTTTGGCGTAGGGGACGAACATTGCTGCAAGCGCCCGTAATCTTGTCAACGATTCTTAGGAAAGACTTCTCTCTTTTGAAAATGCAGTGCGATCGTTCCCTCATTTGGGGAATCAATTGCAAGTTCAATACGTAATTGTGTGGGTTATCTCGCTTTGCTATTTTGCAGTTTATAGCATCTTCACTTTGCTAGATTGAGTTTTTTCACCTTGCCGACTAGGATATGGCTGCCTCAGCATGCTTACCTTCTTGCAACTAGCACACAGTGACCCAGCTGCTCACTTACTGCTTGAGTTTAGATATCGACTGCTTTTTTGTAACACGCGTAGTCTCAAGGTGTACCGAGGTGCATAAATATTAGGCGATCTTATTACGCATTATCTCACACTTAAGTCGCTGGGAAGCTAGAACAAGAGATTAAACGCATGGCCAATCTAAACGACGTGATTCCATCGAAGTTCGAGAAGGTGATGAGCAACTTGGAAGAGGCCATAACCCAGGAGGAGCTTAAAACCATTCTCGATGACAAAGAGTCCGTTTCCGCTTATGTCGGTTATGAGCCAAGTGGAAAACTTCACCTCGGTCACCTTCTCACTGCATATAAGCTCATCGATCTCCAATCTGTAGGGGCCGACGTTGTTGTCCTGTTGGCAGATTTGCATGCATATCTCAATGAAAAGGGCACGATGGAGCAGATTCACGATTGGGCACTTCATTACCAGCGATGCTTTCAAGCTTTAGGTCTAAAGAGACACACCCGATTCGTGCTCGGAAGCGATTATCAGTTAGAAGCAAATTATACGAAGTTGGTTCTTAAACTTGCCAGGGGAACTACACTAAATCGCGCTCGCCGAAGCATGGACGAGGTGTCAAGAAATGCAGAGGATCCCGTGGTCTCCCAAATGATCTATCCACTTATGCAAGCAGCTGACATCGGATATATGGAAATAGACATAGCGATAGGCGGAATCGACCAAAGAAAGATTCACATGCTAGCACGTGAAGCACTTCACTCAATGGGATTAAAAACACCAATCTGCTTGCATACACCGATTCTACTTGGCCTGGACGCCAATAAGATGTCTTCATCAAAAGATAATCTGATAGCAGTCGAAGATACGCACGAATCAATTAGAAAGAAGATCACATCCGCTTATTGCCCTCCGCAGATCGTGCACGATAATCCTGTCATTCAGTTATACGAGCTGTATATCTTTCCCCAATTTGAAGAGATAGAAATTGAGCGTCCTGATCGATACGGCGGAGATGCTTACTACGATGCATTTTCAGAACTCAAACTTGACTACGCAGGTGGCACGCTTCACCCCTCGGATCTCAAAAATGGCGCTATTACTTATATCGAAAGGCTAGTCGCCCCGGTGCGTCGTGCACTATATAAAGATTGAGTTCGTTCGCTTTATCACAAGCCTGGAGAACAACGTCCACATTGTGTAAGGGGTGTTTTGTCTGAGCGAAGAACAGCAAACCAAAGTGAGGTTGCCGCAAAAAGACCAGCACGAGATTTTTGGGATTGTTGA
>Ga0187778_10000215_pt1 | contig 41699 bp, 39 predicted proteins | sample 1015_Q2_SP5_20_M_FD_132418 | JGI IMG/M metagenome (GOLD analysis project Ga0187778, IMG submission 132418) | Tropical peat soil microbial communities from peatlands in Department of Meta, Colombia - 1015_Q2_SP5_20_MG | ecosystem: Environmental > Terrestrial > Soil > Wetlands > Peat | place...
CATCGAGAGAAATCGTAATAAACCAACAAAAGTGAGAACCACGTTTACAAGCAGAAGAGAGGCGAAAGAAACAAGGAAACTGCAAGTCGTACTCTTCGATCTTGACGGGACGGTCCTCAAAAACACTTACAACGCCAAAGAAGCCAAAATAGCTTTGATCAAGAGGATAGCAGAACTAGGTCTCGACGTTCGCGGCATTACTGTAGACGACACCGTAGCGACTATGATGCAGCAAGCTGAGGGGCAAGTCGAGAAAGAAGGGAAACTCAGCCGAGAATCTTTGAGAAAGAACCTATGCATGGTTCTTGACAAATTTGACATCGAAGCTCTATCTGAATCAGAGCTAACAAAGGGTGCCCAACATGTCATAGGCGAATTGAAAAAAACCGGCATTAAAGTGGGCCTAGTATCAAACTCAGGCAGCAAAGGGGTCAAACTTGCCTTTAAAAAATTCGGCATACAAAAGTTTTTTGACGTAGTAGTAACAAGGGATGACGTCAAGAGAATCAAACCGAACGGAGAATGCATTACAAGAGCTCTATCGGCTCTCGGATACAACCCAAGTGATGCAGCATACGTAGGCGACAGCTGGATAGACGTGACGGCTGCCAAAGATGCAGGCGTAATGGCAATCGCGATTGCCGGAGGAGTAAGCCCGAAAGAAAAACTTCTTCAAGCGTCGCCAGACAAAATTATTCATTCGCTAGACGAATTGCTGAAAATTGTTTAGGGCAGTTGCATCAAGAAAGACGAGTGTTTTGACGAGCATAAGGAAACGAGGCTTCTTTCCGAAAAAACCCGCGAAACACAAGAGATAGTCCTCCCAAGAAGTAGGGGAGAGCATTGGGCGTTACGGGACGCATGACTGTTGCTGCTGGCCAAAACGTGGAAAGACAAGCAAGAGTTGGTTCACGCTCACGAGGTTGCATGTTGAACCTGTAGATGAAACATCAGACGCGACAAGAAGTCAACTGCACAGTGGCCCCCACGACACGCGTGAAAATCATGAAACTGAAAAAACCGACCTAGGAGGGGGGTAGGTATATGTTTGGATGTTGCAACATCCCAAAATACAGATACTTTTAGCCGTGAAAAGCCTATTAGGAGGGAGGGTAGGCGCATGTTCGGATGCGCAACATCCCAAAACGGCAGAAACTAGTCTCAAAACTCTCAAGAATCGACATAGAAAAGGAGTAGACACATTTTGGCCGATAACAGAGGTTCAAGAACGCACGCTGAAGTGGAATTGACCTGTAGCCAACAGACTTTTCGCTATCTAAAACCCAAGGATTATATCCTAAAATACAAGGATCAAACATTAAAAATTGCACCATCATTAGATGCACATGCGGCTCTAGAACGTGGCGATCTTGCAACACGACGAACAAACATACGTTTTCATCCCAGGAAAGAACTGGAAACTCTCATTAGCGGAGCTAATAACCGTCCTCAAAACCAGAAAAGCCAGTTTCAAAATTACTGACCTTTCAAAACCATTCTTCGTCATCGCCAGCAACAGTTTCATAGACCCAAACATCATCGACACCCTCGGAGGCACCATAAAAATTGGCAAAGCTCTATCACAAATCTCCTCCGAAACCGTTGAAGACGCCTTCCTTCACAAAAAAGAACAAGCGCTCACACAGATCAAGAACCACTTGGCGTCCGAACCGATTTTCATCAATCTTTTCGACAAGTCCCTCTCAAAACTCATCTTCGGAGTCAGCGTGTACTTCGAAAACCCAAGATTTCTCCACGCCTCCAGAAGAATACAAAGATTCGTCGGAAACTGCTTCAAGACTGAACTGGCCTCACGGGGCACAAGAAGCCGATTCATGGGATACCCTGAGGGAAGACGACTCCCACAACTGACGCACGTTGAAGTGCTCAAAAAAGAACTGACGAAACAAGGCGCCGAAGCACTGTTCTGCATAGGCAAAACACAGACCCATATATCCAAGACCCTAAGCGTTCACAACCCCTTCGAATTCCAAAAACGAGACACAGGCAGACCTATTCAGCGAAAAATCTACTCGATCCCGCCTAGACTAGCCAAAATCATGGTGAACCTGTGCGCTTGCATGCCCGGAAAAACCTTGCTTGACCCCTTCTGCGGCGTCGGCACCATTCTTCAAGAAGCCCTACTCCTCAAAGCACACGTAACAGGAATAGACAAGAACCCATGGTGCGTCAACGCGTCCCGCATAAACCTTGAATGGCTCACGAAGGAATATCGCCTCAAAGAAACAGAATACGATGTACTCACAGGCGATTCCCGCGACCTAAAAAACAAAATGAACAAAGAAACAGTCGACTGCATCGTAACAGAACCCGACCTCGGACCACCCTTGCGCCACTTCCCCACTGACTCATACGCCAGGCGAATCACCAACAAACTGAAACCCCTATACTGTTCCTTCCTCCAAGGCGCCTACGAAGCACTGAAGCCTGAAGGAAACATTGTCTTCACTACTCCTTACATCAAAACACGAACTGAAAACTTCATCACTCTAGACCTTGAAGAAGAAACAAAGGCAATGGGCTTCAAAAGCGTCTATCCATATGAATCGAAAATTCTTGCAGATACCGGTCCACTGATCGAAAAGCTGGCACAAATATCATCCTTTGCTGACATCAGAAAGAGACACAAAATCGGCCGGAAAATCAACATTTTCCAGAAATAGCAGTGCATATCCAAAGCGACGACTCTGGAGATTAGGGTTGCAGTATGAAAGTTGCAGAAACAGCCTCTCAAATCTGAAGGCATGATCACATTGTGTCATGCAGGTAATCTTTTGTTCTTAAACCATGTCTTCGCGAGTTCATCAAAATTTGGAAAGACCTTCTTCATGATCGACACGTACATTTGCATCTCGTCGTCAGTCAAATACTGAAACTGATATTCCCCGTTATACGGCGACGGTTGGCCCTCTCTAGTGACGAATTCGATGTGCATGAAAGGATCTCCATGTTTGATCACTATTGGATGCCGGTCATTACTCAAATTCACGAGCTCTAGCGCAAGCCTTCCCACAAACCCACTGTGAACTTTAGCCGCGTTTAGGAAAGATAATCCCATCCTGCCATACTTGCTCTTAGCTGTCAAATGGGCCACGTAATTTGGCGGAATAAAAACCACCTCGTACGATATCAAATTCTTATGCTCCAAATAATTCAAGCCTGTTTCCTCCTTGACCGTCAGAATGTAACCATCACCATCGAGCAGATTATAGTCATAAGGATAAATACACTTGTAATTCTCAATAAGCTCTCTCAACCTATCCTTTCCCAAAACACCCACTGGGCCATGCCTCCAAAGCTTTTCTACAATACTCAACCTTTCACGTTATATAGCTTTTCGACAAAACAAACAACGAAGGCAACAACATTGAACTGCAAGTATTGCAGAAACACTGCGAACTACAAGTGCACAACGTGTGGTGCTCTCATATGCGAAACACATGCCAGAGAATCCATGGTGTGTCCATCGTGCATAAGGAAGAACAAGACAAAGCATGTTGTCAAGAGAGTTTCATCTGAGAAGGAGAAGGATGAGATTAGAGAATTAGTCAGACAATTCTGGGGCGAAGAAAAGCAGTTGACCTTCGACATCGAATTTAACGTTGCAGAACAACCAGCATACGTTGCCAAAGCGGGCAATAGCTTCGCCGGCTTCATCTCTCTAAGTGAAAACCCAGACAGCCTAATAATCGTGGCCTTAGGAGTACACCCAGAATATCAAGGTTCCGGAATCGGTTATAGCCTGATCAAAAAAGCGGAATCAGAAGCAAGAAAAAAGCGGAAGAAGAAACTGCAGGTCTCAACTTCGAATGACGACCTCCCTGCTCTAGGGTTTTATCAGTCTCTCGGTTTTCAGATTTTCGAAGTAATACCAAACGTCATAGCAAAGAAACATGGCATGGCTCTTTCAGGCATAAACGGACTGCCAATCAGGGACGAGCTGCGATTGCAAAAGATTCTCGAATAGTTCAAATACTTATTCATAACGTTTAGACTCAATGTCGCGCTTCGATTAACAATATTGATTCGAAGAAAGGTAGATCTTCTACAGCAAGGGTTCTGGTTCTCAAGCCTTTTCCGTTGAAACTCTTTAAAGTCTTTTCGATGCCTGACAAAGTTGATTGCAACAATAGAACCCGCCCGCGTGGCAACAAATGACTTGAAGACTGACTGATGAACTTGTCTATAATCCGCCTGCCATTTGTTCCACCAGCCCAAGCGTGTTCCAGCCAAGATTTGCCCTCCCAACGGTTTGTCGGAAGATAAGGGGCATTGAAGAGAATCAAATCGAAAAGAACATTCGTCTTCATTGAACCGAACAGGTCACCTCGAATAAATGAGAACTTGTCGGCTACGTGGTTTAGTTTTGCATTCTCGTGCGCGCAACGAACTGCGTAAGGGTTGATGTCAACGGCGACAACTCTTGAATCGCTGGCTGCAGCAATAACGCCCAAGATGCCGCACCCAGTGCCCATGTCGAGAACATACTTGCCACTTTCACTCAGGAGATACTCAGCAAAAAGAAACGAATCTTCAGCAGGTTCGTAGACGTATTCAGACACGTTGAAAACGTAGTCTTTGAAAACCACCTGCTTAGCTGAGGAGTGCATTTGCCAACACTCCGAAATCTTCAGCGGTCAGCATCCGTACTCGTTCAGTAGAGTAAGGAACATGAGCAGTTATCGTCTCGGCATCCATGGGAGTCTTTGCGAGTATGCCTCGCAGAAAAGGCTGAACAGCATTCCTCACCTTTCTATTGCGCTGGGTAAATAAGCTCTGCACCATTTTTGTGAACATAGGCTCATTGTCCACTTTGAAAGGTTTTGACTTTCTAGGCTCCAAACGAACAATAATCGAACCCACCTCTGGTTGCGGATAAAACATGTGCTTTGGTACTTGGTCGAAAAGTTCGCACTTCGCATGATAATATGTGAGAATCGTCAACAATCCATAGTTTCCGCTTCCCACAGGCGCCACTAACCGATTTGCAAACTCTTGCTGAAAGATCAGCACTGAAGGGCTAAGATGCCTGTCCAGAAGCCACTTAACAAGACGCGAAGAAATGCGATAGGGCGGAATCGACACGACCTTGTCGAAGCGGGGAATGTGAGTCTTAAGCACGTCGCCAGCAATTACCGTGACATTAGGCACGTTCTCGAATTGTTCGAACAGTTCTCTTACCAGCCGTTCATCTGCCTCAACAGCCAAGACCCGTTTGCATTTGTCTGCCAGAAACCGAGTCAAGAACCCAAGACCCGCGCCAATATCAACTGTCACATCGTCTTGAGCAACTTGAGCATAATCATTCATGATTTGGAATAGCGACGGCTCAATCATGAAATTCTGTCCCATTAACCTGTTCGGCGAGATTCGATATTTTCGAAGAAGAAACTTCGTTCTTTCTAATAGGCTCGTGCTATTCGGGAGCAAGTTCGATTGCACTACTGAGTTCTCGTGAACAGCCTGTACTTGCTGTCGCCAGATAGCTCTTCCAAGACTCTTTTAGTTACTAACTTAACGGGATTAGGCAACTCTGTGCGTTTCTGCAAGTCATCATAGCTTTCAAAAGGTCTCTTTTCGCGCTCGTTTATTACCTGCCACATGTACTTCTTGCCTATTCCGGGGATCAATTCCAACGCGTGCATCCGGGGTGTTATGGCTCTCGCACTATTGAAGAAATTTATGAACCAACCCTCGCGGCTGAGCACAATTCTGCTTATGACGGCTGGGAGCTCCATCTTCGCAGCAGCTGTCAGTTCATCATACCCTATTCTTCCAATGATGTAAGTGATCTCTTCTCTTGGTTCCTTTCCCACGTATACGCGGTCGTGCGGTTTCAGTGACACTCCATCTTTTACCAGCGCTTCCAAGAGCGTGAAGAACTCTTCTCCCATCAACTGAAGCAGAGCTCCAGCTCGATATCCTGCTCTTCCGGTCGGGCGTACTCCGGAGCGGCCGTGCGGCAAGAAATCCAAGACATACGCGTGCTCTTCGTACCGTTTCTCCATCATGGCCATAGTCTCTATTCTATGTTCTTATTGCTTAAAAAATGGTTGCTAGACGAAGATCATTCTTATTTGGTTTTTTCATGTTCACCTAGGAGTTCTACGATAGTTTTTAATGCGGAAGTATCAATGATCTTTCGGCCGCTGCTTAAGAAGACCCTTAGCTCGTCCACAGTCTTGGGAAGGCAGTTGATTACCTGTACTGCCTCTTCCTCTTCTAGGCCGTATTCTTTTACGAGCTTTTCTACAATTTTCTTAGCATCTTCTGGATCCATCTTGGAGAATTTTGATACGTAGTCAAAGGTTCGACGCTGCAATTGATCCAAGTTTTCCTCGCCAATGGATTCCAGGAGCTTTTTCACTTGAGGAAGTGTGAGGTTCTTTTCCTCTACGTTTTCTTTCGACATCTAATCACTCTTGAAGGGTTCCAGATGTTCAGGCCTGACTATGATTTCTTTGACGGTGTCTCCTTGGGAGACGGTCACGACGTAGCTTCGTCCACGTTTTTCTGTTACCGTACCAATTTTTCCGTGAAAGCGTCGGTGAGGCATTCCTTTCTGGGTGCTTGGATCTATTCTGACGAGGACGCGGTTTCCAGAGGTATATTCTTGGAGAAGTTTGCTTGTTTTTGTCTTTCCGCGTTCTCTGTGTCCTTTCTTCAATAGTCGACGTGTACCTGAGCGATAACCCTTTGACCCTCTCATATTCTCACTCATCACACCTTCATAATCACGTCTAGAACATCGAGTTTCACGGGTTTGGCCTTGTTTCCAAGGACTTCCGAAACGTTAGGGGTCGTTCTTCCTTCATCTCCAGTCACAAGCTCCTTGACATAAAGCCCTCCTTGGCAACGTAGCTTCACCTCAAGTTTTCTTGGCGACAACTTCCTTATGCCCACGTCGTATATGTACTTTTCTCGGGTTAGATCTGCGCGTCTGTGAAGAACACGCATGGGTGTCTTCTGTGTGATCACAGAGTTTCTCAGCGTATTTCTCAGGCGAGCTATATCCTCAGGAGCCACTGCATCCTCGAATTCAATGGTAACCCTGTACTCTTTCTGCATGGACTCGCCTGTTTTCAGCTTTCTCACCACATCTTTGTTCACAAGTTTTAGGCCTGAGACGGCAACTTTTCCCTTCCCATAAGTGTTCACCTGTTGTTGGAGCCTCTTGTATTCCAAGAATCGCAGTCTGGGTCTTGTTATTTCGATAACGAAAGGACGACCATGGCCGAGCATGCGAGCATCTATGTCCTCCCTGCCTGACGCATGAAACGAAGATTTGGTCCCTTCCGTAGCGTCCAGGAGAGGTTTTCCAATGATTTCTTCCACTGATTCGGGATACATCTTCCCAGTCCAGTTGCATTTTTCGCAGCCTTTACCTCGGCATTCTGAGCAGAACCACTTTGACTGTGGTATGTTTCTCACGTATTTTCGGTATCTTCCGGCTACGAATAGAGGGTTGATTTGGAGTTTCACAGTTGGGGCGTATGGGTTAACCAGCACGACTATGTCGGGTTTCATGAATTCAACGTTTTTCCCGTTCTTCTCAGCGATCATCTTGCCTATCAGCCTTCCAAACTCGTTTCGCATGCTTTCTCCATAGTCTGTTGTAAATTCAGCTTTGAATTCGTCCTCGCGTTCTTCAACACTAGTCGGCAGCTCGGTGCCGACCAAGAAGCTAGTGTATTCATAGGCTTCGAGCAGTGTTAGAGCTTCGTTTGCCAAGTTCTCAACGTTCTTGAATCTGTCTTCGCATAGGAAACATTGCTTTGAGACGGTGTTCTTCGGGAGGCGTCTTTTCATTTTTTGCAGGAGTTCTTGTGCAGTTTTGGAGTAACCGTTGGTTGCAAGGATTTTCAGAACTTTGACGCCTTCCTTGTCTGTTAGAGAAACTGCGTTGGCTTCTAATGCTAGAACTAATTTTATTGATCTCCCTCGCTCGTCATTATCAATTCCATGGCCTAAGAGGGCGAATTGCCTTCCCAGGCAGTGATCGCATAAGGGATGCTTTTCCATCATTTTCAACGATTTCTGTAGAATGCTCATAAATTGGCCTTAGACTTGCTATTTTAGATCGAGGGGGATGTTTTTTCCAAGGAAGGGGAGCTTCTTTTTTCTTCTCAGCGTTTTTAGCATGCGGCGCATCACGACGTACTGCTTCAGAAGTTCCTTCACTTCCTTTTCGTTTGTTCCTGAACCTTTGGCTACTCGTCTCACTCTTGAAGCATTGAACATTTTGGGATTTTCTTTTTCCTTCGGAGTCATGGATTGGATCATGACTCGCCACTTTTCAAGTCTGCCTTCAGCCGTGTTCAGCATGTCTTCAGGTATGTCATATGACATTCCTGGTAGCATTTTCAACAGTTTTCGGAATGTACCCATTCCTTTCAATGCTTCAAACTGTTCGTACATGTCTGTTAGCGTGAATTTTCCGCTGAGAATGGCCTTTGCCTTCTTTTCTGGAACCCTGATCTCTGCTTCGCGCACTTTGTCGAGCAACGTTTCCAGGTCGCCCATGCCTAAGAGTCTTCCAACAAATCGTGATGGAACGAAGGATTCTATGTCTTCCACTTTTTCGCCTGTACCGATGAATTTTATGGGTGCTTTAGTAGCGGCTACTGCCGAAAGTGCTCCGCCTCCTCTTGCTGAACCGTCGAGTTTGGTCACTAGGATTGAACCTATTGGCGTGGCTTTGTTGAATGCTTCAGCTTGAACCATAGCCTGTTGGCCGATTGTGCCGTCAATCACGAGCATGACTTCGTCTGGTTTGATGCTGTTTTCAAGTGTTTTCATTTCTTTGATTAGTTCCTGTTCTTCCTTGTGGCGGCCTGAAGTGTCTATGATGACTATATCCTTGTCTGTGAATAGTTTCAGTCCCTCTTTGGTGACCTTGACTGGGTCTTTGGCTTTTGTGTCGCCGTAGATTGGCACGTTTATTCTGGTTGCTAGCTGCTGTAGTTGCGGGTAGGCGCCAGGTCTGAACGTGTCAGCGCATATCAATGCAGGTTTAAGTCCTCTTTTTTGGAAGTATCTCGCTAGTTTTGCGCCGTTCGTTGTTTTTCCAGAGCCTTGTATGCCTACGAGCATGATTATTTTTCTTTTTCCGGGCTCAAACTTGACTGTGGCAGCTTTGTCTCCTAAGAATCTGGTTAGTTCTTCGTAGACGACTTTTATTATGTGTTCGCGTCGCGAAACGCCCGGCGGAACTTTCTCTTTCAGAGCTCGTTCTTCTATCTGTTTTGAAATGTCGAGTACGAGTTTGACGTTGACGTCGGATTGAAGTAGAGCCCGTTGTATGTCCCGAACAAGTTCTTTGACTGTTGCCTCATCTACGACGGATGCTTTGAAAACTTTTCTGAGCGCGTCGTAGAGTGAAGAGCCTAATCGTTCTAAGGACATGGTTTTCTCCAAGGTTAAGAATCGTCGGGTCTTTAAATAGATATTCTGTCGTTTGAGTTTGTTTTAGGCAAGTTTTTTTACGGCGAAATAGTTTCTAATACTTGGGAATCATTGTGAGCGAGATCAACATCGTGGAAAAGAGTCAGGTTTCTTCTGGTGCTGTTATGCTGTTCTGTTTTCCTGATGTTGGATTGGTCGGGGTCATAGCAGCATCGCATTTGATTGAGGAGCTTGATCTGGCTGAGGTGGCTCAGGTGGAGTCAAGTTTGTTGCCGCCGCTGATTGTTCTTCATGAAGGGCTTCCGCATTCGTCGCTCAGGATTTTTGGGAATCGCGATGCTCTGCTGGTGGTTTCTGAAACTCCCGTGCCTGCTGAATTGGTCTATATGGTCGTTGATGCTTTGGTTGATTGGGGAAGAAAGAAGAAGGTGAAGATGATGATTTCGATGAGTGGTATACCTGTTCAAGATAGGCAGGATTTGAAGGAATTGAAGGTGTTTGCTGCCGCATCAAGTGCGAATATGCTTGAGACTGTTAAGGCGAAGGGTGTCGAAGGGTTGATGGAGGGCTATTTGGTTGGTCCTCAAGCCATTATGCTCATGCGATGTGCTCAATACGGTTTGCCAGCTGTGGCATTGGTTGCCCAGTGTTTTCTTAACTATCCTGATCCTGAGGCTGCTGCGGAGGTTTTGAAGAGTCTGGAGAAGTTGATGGGACTTAAGGTTGATACTGCGAAGTTGTTGGAGAAGGGTGAGGAGATTAGGCTTAAGGCTAGAGATGTTATGAAAAGAACTCAGGAAGAGATGTCCAACATGAAGAAGAGTCAAGAATACGATATTCCAATGTACGTTTCATGAGGAGCTGATGATGTCGATCAAGAGGAGACGTTCAGCCGCGGATGATTTTGACTCTTTTTTTGAGGATTTGAGGAGTGAGGTTGAGGAGTGGAGGAATAAGCTCGTCGAAAGGCCGAGCTGGAATCTGAAGGCTTCTACGATTGAGCCACTCAGCGACTTGATTGTGGCGCCGACTGAGGTCGTGGTGACCGTCGATTTGCCCTTCACGAGAGAGAGCACACTGCAGGTTAAGGCCGTTGGTGAAGACGCGCTTGAGGTTTCGGCCAAGATGAAGAGGAAAATGACGTTTAAGGATATGGGTATGATTCATCAAGTAGGGGAATTCCAGAAATTTCATTTTCTGTCGCGCATTCCTGTACCAGTGCAGATGAAGAAGATGAAGATTCGTTTCAAGAAAGGAATCCTGGAAGTGCATTTACCCCGCAAAAGTGGCCATTTCGAAGGCAGAACCTGAGCTTCTCGCAAGAAGAAGCACGTTCCAGCCTTGCCAGAACAGGCTGAACACCGAAATGTGGTTGAAGAAGCCTCAGCCCCATCGTTGGTTTTCGTCACAGAATCAGACGGCTCTTCATGCATCATCGGCTCTGCATTTATGCTATTCGGCGCATCGAAATAAATGTTGATGGAAAGTCTTTTAACAAAATCGAGACCTAAGCTGTGAATCAGTTTAAGCGAGGGAACATCTATGCCTGCGGAACGAGGAATCCACGTGGCCATATTCATCTTGTTGCTAATCGGCTTGTGTTCGCTGAGTGGTTGGGTTAGCTACGCATACTTGTCCATACTGATTCTGCAGATTGCAGCCATCGCGCTGAGTTGGGGAACGATTCTCCTAGTTCTCTACGTGTGCTTCAGAGCCCTACATTGGGACTGGTGGACAGGGCACTCCTAGACGAGAAATAACGTAACTATCGGACCTGCAGTTTTGGGATGTTGTACATACGAAAATGAGCCTACCCCTATCATCGGTCGGTTTTCGGAGCAGAAAGTATCTGTATTTTGGGATGTTGCAACATGCGAAAATACACCTACTCCCCCTCCTAGGTCGGTTTTTCTGGTCTCGTTAGTCATGCTGGTGGTTTTTGTGGTTTAACGGAGTCCAGCTCGGCGTGGAGAGTTCTGTGTATTCTGAATATTTATTGGGGAACCAGAAAGTAAATCAGTGGTTCAGGATGAAAGTGTGTTGAAAAATACGTTTAAATACGACGATTATGGTATGCAGAAGGGGAATCTGGAATGCATGCGAAGAATTATCGGCCTGTTAAGGGTCAGTCTAATACGCGGAAGGAGTTTACTAAGGGTTTTCCTGAGCCAAAAATAACGAAGTTCACTATGGGGGATACTAAGAAACAGTTTGCGTATGAGGCTAAGCTCATTGCTTCAGAACAGGCTCAGATTAGGCATAATTCTTTGGAGGCTGCTCGTATAGCTTCTAACCGTATTTTGTTGGATAAACTTGTGAATAATTATCGTTTGGACGTTTTGACTTATCCTCATAATATTCTTAGGGAGAACAAGATGATTTTCGGTGCGCATGCTGATCGTCTGCAGCAGGGTATGCGGGCGTCTTTCGGGAGGCCGATTGGGACTGCGGCGCGGGTGAGAGTTGATCAGACGATTATTCTGGTTGGTGTAGATGCGGAAGGCGTTGAGACGGCCAAGATAGCTTTGAAGCGGGGCAGTGCTAAGCTTCCTATTCCGTGTCGTATAACTGTTGAAAAGAAGCAGGAGCAAGAGGCGAAGATAGTTGAGTGAAATGCGATCGGATTTGATACTTTGGTTCGAGAACCTGAGAAAGACTGACATTCCGTCAGTAGGCGGGAAGAATGCTAACTTGGGAGAGATTACTAGCGCAGGCATACCTGTTCCACCTGGCTTCGCCATTACCGCATTTGCGTACAAGAAGTTTATCGAAGAAACTGGGATTTCTTCGAAGATTTATGAGATCATAAAGGAAACGGTGACGAATCCTAATGATCCGAAACTCTATGAGGTCGCTTCTAAGAAGATTCGAGGGCTGATTGAAGAAACGCCTATGCCTAAGGAAATTGAGAATGCTATCAGGATAGCTTACGATCAGTTGTGTAAGAAGCTTAATGTGAACGATGTTTTCGTTGCTGTCCGATCCAGCGCAACGGCCGAAGACTTGGCTGACGCATCTTTTGCTGGCCAGCAGGAAACTTTCTTGAACGTGCGAGGCATCTTGGAGCTCCTTAAGTACACTGTTAAGTGTTGGTCAAGTCTTTTCACGCCTCGTGCAATATTCTATCGTGATGAGAAGGGTTTTGCGCATGAGAAAGTCTTCTTAAGTGTCGGCGTTCAGAAAATGGTGAACTCCAGAGCTGCAGGAGTGTTATTCACGATAAACCCTGTCACTGGTGATCCTAGCCAGATCGTGATCGATGGGAATTGGGGTCTAGGCGAGGCAGTCGTGTCAGGTTCTGTTACGCCGGATGATTTTGTGGTTGACAAGAAAACTCTGAAAATAACGGACCGGCGTTTGGCGAAGAAAACTGTTCAGTATATTCGTGATCCGAACACTGGAAAGACCGTTCACGCAGAAGTACCTGTTGATAAGCAGGAGCAACCATGTGTCAGTGATCAGGAGATTCTGACGCTTGCAGAACTTGCTAAGCGCATTGAAGAACACTATGGTAAGCCCCAGGATATCGAGTGGGCAATAGACAGGGATCTGTCTTTTCCAAACAACATATTCATGGTGCAATCGAGACCTGAGACTGTGTGGAGTCAAAAAGCACCTGAAGCTCCTGCCAAAGCCGAAACCGAAACAACTGGACAAGCAGAGACGCTAAAGGTTATAGTGAAAGGAATCGCTGCGGGAAAAAGAGGCTTCGGAATAGGCGTTGCAAAGGTCGTGATGGACCCAGAGGAAGCTTCGAGGGTGATGCAGAAAGGCGACGTGCTGGTGACTGACATGACTAATCCGGATTATGTGCCCTTTATGAAACTGGCAGGAGCAATAGTCACCGACAAGGGTGGGGTGACATGCCATGCTGCTATTGTGAGTCGTGAACTTGGCATTCCATGCGTTGTCGGAACCGAGAACGCTACGAAGCTTATGGTCACTGGAAACAAGTACACAGTTGATTCTAGAAGCGGCATCGTCTACGAAGGCGTAATGCGGGCTCTGACCGCGCAGCTCTCATCAGCTGGCGGAACTGGTGCTTTGGGCGCGTCAGTATCAGGAGGAGTCTTCCAATCTGTTCCCGTGACTGCGACGAAGATTTACATGAACCTAGGGGTGCCAGAAAAAGTTGAAGAGTACAAGGACTTGCCCTTCGAGGGTATCGGCCTGATGCGGATGGAGTTCATTCTGGCCAGCTACATAGGTGAACACCCCATGTCTTTTGTTGAGACTGGGCGGTCGCAGGTTTTCATCGACAAACTTGCTGAAGGTATAGCTACTGTTGCGAGGACGATTCATCCGCGTCCTGTTGTCGTGCGCTTCAGTGACTTCAAGACTAACGAGTACCGTGAACTGAAAGGCGGCGACAAATACGAAATCGTGGAGAACAATCCGATGCTGGGCTGGAGAGGATGCAGCCGCTACATCAGCGAATGGTACGAGAAGGCTTACAGGCTTGAATGCCAGGCGATACAGAAGTGTCGGCGAGAGTGGGGTCTCAAGAACGTTTGGGCTATGATTCCAGTGGTTCGCACTTTGTGGGAAGCGAAGAAAGTGCTGGAAATCATGCGCGAAGAAGGGCTTGAGAGAACGAAGGATTTCAAGGTATGGTTCATGGCTGAAACGCCGTCAATCGCGATACTTGCAGATGAATTCTCGAAACTCTGTGATGGCTTCTCTATAGGTTCGAACGATATGACTCAGGGGATTCTGATGATTGACAGAGATTCGGAACGTTTGGGGCAAATGGGTTACTTCGATGAAAGAGACCCGGCGGTTGAAAGAATCCTTGCACACTTGATCAAGGTCGCTCATGAGAATGGGGCAACAGTGTCCATATGCGGCGAAGGTCCATCGAATCTGCCAGACTTCGCAGAGTTTCTCGTGAGAGTCGGAATCGACAGCATATCAGTAAACAATGACGCCGTCATATCAACCAAAAAGCTCGTAGCAAGCATAGAACACAAGATAATGCTTGAACGGCTCGCAGAACAACATGAATGGATCACGCGTCATTCCATGAAAAGAAATCATGGTTTCAAATGGACGTCCGAATAGCAACTACTGTACTGTCCATTCCTTTTTTCGTTTGCTAGGCTTCCGAACTTGGGCACTTTGGAAGTGACTCAATGAAGAGTTACGATTTTGAAGAGGAAAGAGTAAGACAAGAAATACTGAGAATCCAGGCTAAACGTGTTCTAATACAACTTCCTGAAGGCCTAAAGCCTGAAGCTCCCCGTTTAGCCAGGGTCATTGAAAAAACTGGGGCCTTGCCCATGATTTCTGCTGACCCCTGCTACGGTGCATGCGATCTGATGACTCAAGAGGCAGAGGCTCTGGATGTAGACTTGATCATTCACTATGGACATTCGAAGCTAGTACAACATGAACCTGTACCGACGATTTATGTTGAGGCAAGAACAACATTAGACGTCGCATCTGCCGTGGAAAAAGCTTTGCCGCTCTTGAAGAAATGGTGCAAAGTCGGCTTGACCACCACGGTCCAGCACATGCACACGATTGAGTCAGCTAGAGAAATACTCGTGCGAGCCGGAAAAACCGTGATGACTGGGGACGCTGGAAGACTAACTTATCCTGGGCAGGTCATAGGATGCGATTACAGCAACGCAAAATCGATCGCGAAAGATGTTGAAGCTTTTCTTTTCATCGGAGGAGGACGATTCCATGCGCTCGGGGTAGCATTGTCAACGATGAAGCCAACGGTGGTCGCTGATCCGTACGATTGTGAGGCTTTCTCTGTTGATGAAGAGGCTGAAAGGATAGTTAGGCAACGCTGGCGAAGTGTGGAAGAAGCTCAGAAGGCTAAGGCCTTTGGAGTTCTATTAGGATTGAAGCTCGGGCAAAGGAATCTTGAGCAGGCTTTGCAGATAAAACGGAAACTCGAAAAGGCGGGAAAGGTTGCTTTTATGTTTGTGATTGAGGAGATTTCTCCTGAAGTACTTATGGAGTTCCCGACTATAGATGTCTTCGTTAATACGGCATGTCCAAGATTGTCCTTGGAAGATGCTCAGAGGTTCAGCGTTCCTATACTCTCAAACAGTGAGGTGTCTGTGGTTCTTGGGGAGGTGTCTTGGGAAGAACTATGCAGAAGAGGATTGTTCGAAAACTAGATTTGGAAATGCTCCTTTCTAGCGTTGAACCTCATACTGAGCCTAAAACTGATTTTGAACAGTACACGATTCCCGTTGATGCTGCAGCTCGCATGCTTTACATTGCCGCCTACGCGGACAACAACATTCTCGGCAGATCAATCTTAGATCTGGGATGCGGTACTGGAAGACTAGCGTTAGGTGCAGCGTTTCTCGGTGCAAAGGACGTCTTGGGAGTAGACATCGATAGGTCTGCAATCAGGGTTGCAGTTGAAAACTCGAAGAGAGTCGGCTTGAAAGACGATGTTGATTGGCTTGTCTCTGACGTATCTGCGCTCAGAGGCGAGTTTGATGTGGTTCTAGAAAACCCGCCGTATGGCATCCAGAAGCTAGGAGCTGACCGAAAGTTTCTGGAGAAAGCTTTGGAAGTGGGAGGAATCGTATATTCACTTCACAAGAACCCACACGCAGACAAAAATCTCTACAGGAAGGTGAAATCTTGTTCAACAGGCATGGTGGCAGTTTCGCCCTCTCCCTTCTTGGAGCGTTTAGTCACGAAGCAAGGATGCGAGATCAAGGCAGTCTATGCCATGATGATGACGATTCCACACATGTTCAGCTTCCACACGAAAGGAAAACATGAGTTCATAGTTGACCTCTACGTCATAAACTGTGGCTAGCTTCGACCAGTAACGGATACTGTGAAACTTGAAGTGTTGTTCCCCCCGTTTATTCGGGTGATTGATCAAAAGGTTTATTGATAGGCAATGAAAACTAGAGTTACCCAGCAAGCGGGTAAACAGTTTCAATTAAGCTCAAACTTGCCAACAGTAATGCGTGACCGTGAAAAAAGGGATTAGGAATGGATGCAAAGCCAGTTTCGCCGAAGAGTGGTGAGTTAGTACTCCCAGGCGACCGTTTAGGAGTTATCGAAGAATTTGTGCCGGATGCTGGGACTTTCGTCAAGGACGGTGTGATATACTCTAAGCTTGTCGGCCGTGCCGTGCTTGACTTTGCGGCCAGGCGCGTTTCAGTTAGTCCTGCCGGTCAGGGCGTGTTGATACCTCAGCTCGGAAGCATGGTGGTTGGGCAAGTGTCTTTGGTTCAACCTGAGAATGCGCATGTTAGCATTTTTCAGGTTGGGGATAAGCGGCTCTCAGGCGTTTTTATGGGGGTCCTGCACATTTCCGACGTTCATGTGAGATACGTTGATTCCATGTTCGAGATCTGCAAGGCAGGTGACATTATAAGGGCAAGCGTGATCAGCGAGAAAAACCAGGTTTACCATTTGTCGACGAAGGACAAGGACCTGGGGGTCATCTACGCGTTCTGTTCAAGCTGCGGTACGATGATGGAATCGAGGCGACAGGGCATGCATTGCCCCAAGTGCGGAAGAATTGAAGATAGAAAAGCTGCTTTTGACTATGGGAAGGGATTGACTTCAGAAGAGGGAAGCTTCGAATGAAGGTCAAGGTCCTGGACAAGACCCCGAACGAGCTGAGATTGGAAATTGACGGTGTCGGGCACACTCTGTGTAACCTGCTTCAAAAAAGGATCTTGGAAGAAGAGAACGTGGATCTGGCAGGTTATGATATTCCCCATCCGATGACCCCTAAGGCGATAGTCTACGTGCGTACAAAGGGCAAAGTGAAACCTGAAGATGTCCTGAAGCGTGCAGTCGTAAACGCCAGAGAGATAAACAGCGACTTCGGCAAGGAGTTTGAGCGGGCTCTTAAGAAAGCCTAGTCCTTCGCATTATCATTTGAAGCAGCAGATTTAGGCCCTCAGCCAAATCCTCACTTTTCTGCAGAGTTTCCACACTTTCCTCCAGAGTAATGCTGCCCTTCAACCACGCGAAAACAATTAGGGCCTCAGCAGCGTCTGCCAACGTGTGACGAGTTGCCCTCAAGGGAACATACGGTCTTAACCCAGCCCTTCTTAGGCCTTCAGCAAGAAGTGAACCCTTGACCTTTATGCCGCAAGGTTTGCCCTTCCTGTTCGATAAGGCTAGGGAACCAATAAGGTTGACAAACGCGTCGCCAAGTGACGCTAGCCCGTGATCATTAAGAACTCTTGATAGACTGTCATTCGATTCCGCGGAAGAGGCCCTTCTATTTTTTTGCTTCATAGTTGAACACTTCAGTTCTTCTCGCATGAGTCTTTATCCTTGGGATGAAACGTCCTGTCTTCTGCTGATATTTCAGGTATTCTTCGCCGAAGCGTCGTTCTAGAAGCCTCTCCTCCTGAAGGGTTACTTGGTAATAGGCTGGGATGGCAATTAACGGGATCAGTGACAGCCACGTCGGCCAGATGAAAAGAAAACCGATGAACATGGCAAAGTAGGCCAGATAAGACGGGTGGCGAACGAGGCGGTACGGACCCCACGTGACAAGTCTGTGGTTCTCTCTCATGGCCCATGAAGAAGCGTATTTCCCACGCGTCGCGACACTCCACAAGAATAGGAAATAACCGAATGCCGTCAGAAGCATGCCGAAAATCTGGGCATGGAAAGCGAGCCCATCAGAGACAGTGAAGGCAACAACGCTCATCACCGAGATAGAACTAGTCAGGATCAGAAGCGAATAGGAAACCGCTTCGAAGAAATAGACCACGGTGCCGAGAGCTACTGCGTTAAAGATGAGTCCGGATGGGCGATCAACTTCGGCCTGCTGAGGCTTTTTATCTGAGTGCTCGTGAACCACTAGGACATTGTGCAAGTTCATCGAGAAGAAAACTATCAAACAGATTAGGAGGAAACATGCCGTAACTGTTTCCATTAACATGATGATAGCTGACCATAGTATCAGCTTATAAAGTTAATCGCCTTGGTATTTGTGTCATGTTTGAGGTTTTCTTTTGTCATGTGAGAAGTTCCGTATCGTTAAGCCTGAGGTTCGTGTCTTAGGGGTCGACGACGGCGTTTTTACTCCTCATTCAAAAGGTTATGCTCTGATAGTTGGCGTGGTCTTCCGCGGCGGCTACTGGCTTGACGGCGTTATGCACACGAAAATAAAGGTGGACGGCATGGACGGTACACGCAAGATAGCTTCTATGATAATAGGATCGCCGCATCACAAACAGCTGAGAGTGATAATCCTCAACGGTGTTACATTCGCTGGTTTCAACGTGGTGGACATCAACAGGCTTAACACTGCGACAATGCTTCCAGTCATTGCGGTCACTCGGGACAGACCCAACTTCGAAGAAATTCAGCTGGCCCTGAAGAATCTACCCAACAGAGAAAATCGTTGGAGGGCGATACGAGGCACCGGAGAACTGTTCGAAGTCCGTACAAGAAACAAAGCCTCAAGTGTCTACATGCAGATAGCCGGCATTTGCGAGGAAGACGCTAGGAAAATCTTGCAGGTTACTTCTACGAGGAGCAACATTCCTGAAGCTTTGCGAGTAGCTCACTTGGTTGCCTCTGGAATTAGCGCTTGTGCCACTTAGCCCCACTAATTGGGGAGGCAAGAAAAGGTTTAAAAGAGACTTTGCTAAGGTGAGACAAACGAACAGTGGAGCCAGGCAGCATGGAATTTTGTCCAAAATGCGGATCTCGCCTAGCACCCAAAAAGGGGAAAACTGGGAAAGAAGCAGCTTTGGTAATGACTTGTCCAAAGTGCGGGTACAAGAAACGAGCATCCGAAAAGAAAGTTGAACCGAAAGCTGCAAAGATCATCCAGCCTAACCCTCGACAACTTGTGGCTGTCATAGGCAAGGAAGAGCAGAAGCTTCGAACACTACCTACTGTGAGAATCGAATGCCCAAAATGTGGAAACAACTTGGCTTACGTTTGGCAAGTGCAAACCAGAGGAGCCGATGAATCTTCAACTCAATTCCTCCGCTGCACAAAATGCGAATACACGTACAGAGAATACAGCTAACTGCTCTGTTAATTGTTAAGTCGTCATGTCAATGACGTTAGGCAGTGGATCAGGCTTGCGAAAATTATGAATCAACACTCTCTGTTGCAGCCCTTGATGTCTTCTGGGTTAGCATTAGTATGACGATAAGTGACAGCACTATGGAAATTAGGGCCAAAAAGAAACCCGCACTCAGAAACTCAGCAAACGTCAATTGCAAACCGGATGGACCGCCGAGGTAAAATAATTTGTATGTTCCGATCGTATAATACCTGCTCGGTGTGCCTATTATCCACAGCTTCATGAAAGAACTTGGAGAATACTGTGGTGGCAACGCATACGAAAGGCCTATGGGGTACAGTATGCATGCCGCGATGGTTAAGACTGATCCCAAGACTGTCAGTCTCTTCGTTCTCCTTGGACTTGGTTTCAAAGATCGGTACCCAAGCAGAAAACTGAAGCATCCAGTGGCGACCAGGGCAAATGCCGTGTAAGACCACCACTCATATGAGAAGTTTGACTTTAGGAACCCTGTTATCATGACTCCCCACAGATTTGAGTTAAAAGAGGCGGAGAGTTGACCATTCTTGAAAGCGATTAAATTCCACCAAGGCACCAATAAACTGATCAAACCCAGGACCATTGCAGCGAGTAGTAGTCTTCCAACTAATCTATCGTGTGTCTCGCTCGGCATAGAGGTCAAGAAGCAGTATTCTGGTTCAACTCTTATGATTTGTGGAAGAGACATTGTCTGAAGCCTAAGACAAAGCTTGTCCATAATGTTCTGAATGGAGTTTCGCTTGCCTTGTAGTGCAAAGATAGCCTCGAGAGAACGTTCTCTTTGGCTCTGCGAAAGGCTTAAAACTTCTTGTCTTTCTCTAATGTTAAAGCACAGTCAGGGCTAAGCGGTGGAAAGGTCATTGATTTGGCTTTCCCTTATTAGCAAGTTGGTATATCCAATAGAGGGTTGACTCTGATGTTCAAACTTAAGGTCGCGGATGCTAAGCTCCTGAGGGACATGATAACGTCTATCTCGATCCTTGTAGATGAGGCAACGTTTAAGCTGGACCCTGAGGGTCTAAAATTGCGGGCAATGGATCCGTCCAGAGTTGCCATGATTGATTTTGATTGGCCGAAGAGTGTTTTTGAAGAGTATGTTTGTGATGCTCCTGCTAAGATGTGTATTAACATCACTGAATTGCTGAAGCTTCTGAAAAGAGCTGGCAAGGATGAAGTTGTTGAGCTTTCTTTGGACGAGAAAACTGGGCGCCTGCAAGTGGCCATAGTTGGCAAGTACTCTCGGAACTTCACTATGCCAACACTTGAGGCGTCTGAAGAGGAAGTTCCCACTCCAAAGCTCTCTTTCAACGTCAAAGTTAAAGCTACTACGGAGGGTCTGGGTCAAGCAATCGAGGACGCTCAGCTTGTAAGCGATCATGTAAAGCTTGAAGCAGATCAGGAAAAACTCGTTTTTAACGCGGCTGGCGACCTTATGGGTGCGACGATAACGATCCTGAAGGGAAGCGACACGCTGTTGGATCTGGAAGCGAAAGAGCCTTCCAAGGCAACGTTCAGCCTGAGTTATCTTACGGAAATCATCAAGGCAGCATCTGCCACCTCTGACATTGCAACGTTAGAGTTTTCGTCAGACATGCCGGTGAAGTTGGACTTTCAGCAAATTAAGGGTGGTAAGCTGACGTTCTATCTTGCACCCAGAATAGAAACAGACTGATGAGAAAAACAAAATGCAGCGTGCCGTCGTCAGGTTTACGAAGAACGACTTAGCCAAGTATCCATTTCTCAAGGAAACGACAGACTACGTGAAGACGCTGGATCTGAAGGTTGAAGATCTTGCGGGACCAGGGTTTTCGAGCGTTTTTGAACGCGCAGAAGACAGGGTCGAAGAGGCAATCTTGTACACGGTGACCGGAACTAGACTGAGGAACGCTGAAGTCGAGATTCTGTCATTTCCGACCGCGATTCTGCTGGTATTAGCTACGGAGGATCGCCTCATAAAGAAACGGTACGCGTTGGCCGAGGCAAAACAAGCTAACGAGGAAATGAGGGGTGAACCTAAAGAGAAAATCATGGCGATAGCCAAGAATTTTGGGTGGAACTTGGCACAGAACAATAATGTCCAAATCGGCTGCGAATTCCTGCTAAGTTTCATCGATTACGTGAAGAATACGACTCATTTGAAGGATGGAAAATGGAAACTTGTCAACCGAATCTTAACTAGTGGCAACGTCTATTTGACGAGGAACGAGGTCACACGCTTACTAAGTGAAGAAGTTAGAAGACACGTCGAGAAACGGCTCGAAGTGAAAGACCTTCCCGCCTTTCCTGCAATCATAAGAGAGACAGCCGAGAAAATGAAGAAGCTGGCCATTGAAAAGATAGGGAAAACAGAGATGGAGACTCTCCCACAGGTAACTGTGCAAGCGGCTTTTCCACCTTGCATCGAAGCTCTTTACCAAACCTTCACTTCTGGTCGTCACCTATCTCACGTGGGACGATTCACCCTCACATCCTTCCTGATAAACGTGGGCATGCCCACAGAGAAGGTCATTGAGCTTTACAGAAACTTCTCCGACTTCAACGAGAGGATGACACGATACCAAGTTGAACACATTGCTGGGGAAAAGGGCTCCAGAACACGCTATATTCCGCCGAAGTGCGACACGCTGCAAACTCATGGAGTCTGTGCTGGTCCAAATGAGCTTTGCAGGAGGATAAGTCACCCTCTGGCTTATTACAGAAGAAAACTCACCGCTGGATAACTCATACCGTTATGATGTGTTGGTTACAAATTATGCGAGTCAGAAAGCTTCAGCATGATGAGGTCTTTCATCATTGTAACGCCAATCTTGAGCCATTTTAGATTTGACCTCTTTGGGCGATTACTCGTCCATTTGACTGGGACCTTTCTGACAGGCACACTGCGTTTGGTCGCAAGAACAATCAGTTCGGTGTCGAAGACAAAACCGTCATTTTTCGTCTCTGTCATAAGTTTACGAGCGACATCCGTTCTCATGGCTTTGAAGCCGCACTGATGATCTCTGACGCCCGTTCTGAACATCGCTCTGACACAGGTGTTATAGGCAACGCTCAACATAACTCTGAGCAGGCCTTGACCTGATCTGTCAGAAAGGCTTCTTTCGCCTATTACGAGTCCTCCGCTTTCACGTGCTTCTCTTATGAGAACTGGGAGGCTTCCAAGGTCCGCCGACAGGTCGACATCCATCATTATGACCACTTCGCCGTTTGCTTTTTTTACAGCGTTCTTTATGGTCCCGCCTTTTCCTATTCTATTGGATGAGTGAAGGAACTGCATTCGTGGGTTCTTCCAGAAACTAACTGCGTTCTCCAATTTTAGGCGCGTCTCATCCTCGCTGCAATCATCAAAAACTATCAGTTCGCAATTGGTTCTTCTGAAAAACCTGTGGAGGACATTCAGGCTTTCAACCACGATGTCGGCCTCGTTATAGACCGGAATTACCAAAGAAAACAAGGGAGCTTTTACGAAATCCTCTTTCCCAACGAGAATGGGCTTCGTCATCTCTGGACGGATGGTCTCTGTTTTCAGCCTATTGAGGGGCAACATACGGGGACAACCTTGACTTTCCTTGAATCTTCTTTCGATGATACTTACGACTATCCTCCATATAAGATCTAGTTCTAAACCGTGTTTTTGATCTCGTGTTTAAAGATGTATTTAACTGCACGTTGGCGAAGGGTTTTGTTTTTGTAGGAGCTTTTATATATTAAGCATTCTTAAGTGATCGCTATTATCAAGGTGATCAACTAAAATGAGCCCTTCGCCTATAGAGGGGAATTTGGGAATAGACTCCGAGTTAGGCTTTATTCTGCCAACTTATTGTGAAGTGGCAAACATTGAGAAGTTGGTTCACGAAATCGAGGGTTTGAACCTCAATGTTTCCATCTTGGTGATTGATGACTCAAGTCCAGACCATACGGCGGATGTGGTAAGAAGTCTTCAGGAAAAGTACGAGAACATCTTGCTTCTAGTAAGGCCTAAGAAATCTGGATTGGGAACTGCTATAACTGACGGTTTCAAAACGTTCTTGTCTCTTGAAAACCCTCCCAATTACATAGTCACTATGGATGCTGATTACTCACACAATCCAGCAGATGTTCCTGCTGTAGTTGCCGCAGCGAAAGAAGTGAATGGACTTGCCATAGGAAGCAGATACTGCGTCGGAGGAAGAGTGGCAAACTGGAGCATGTTTCGGTGGGTGATAAGCCGTCTAGCCAACACAACGTCTTCTTTTCTGATAGGCGCGAGGATACATGATTACACGAGCGGCCTCCGCTGTTATTCAACCGATCTAGTCAGGCAAATAATCAACGACTTGCATAGTCAGACGTATGAAATTCAAATAGAAACAATCAGACAATCATACCTCCGAAAATTGAGAATTGCCGAGACCCCAATAACTTTCGTAAACAGGAAAAAAGGAAAATCAAAACTCACAAGTAACGAAATAAAAGGATTTGTCCATTACATTCTGATGAAAGTGGTCTTAAAGAGAAGCTAAGACGCGCCTGTCATTCTGTAACATGGTCATTTCAGCAGTCGTGCAGTCATGCGAATTCAATGACGCAATTATACGTCAAGGCTGAGCACAATGAATGATTCTGCATTGCATCAAGTTTTCGCGCTTTTTTGAAAGATAAGAGGTATCATGATGTCGATAGCGTTTGCATAATTTGGGCGGCGGCCAGACTCAGGATTGTAGTTATCAAAAACTTTATGTCCGTTATGAGATCAGTATACGTTGCCAAGGATTTTTGCACAAGGAGATTCTATTGCAGCCAAATGATATTGCTTCAGAGAGACAGGCCAATTTCAGAAATGTTTGGAGCAACGTTTCAAGCCTGCGAAGCACGAACGAACTACCCGTGTATTCGATACCTAAGATTAGTGTGGGCATAATCGTTCATAATGAAGACAAGAACATTCTGAATCTGCTTCAAAATGTTTCTGGCCAGAAGTTGAGAGATTTTATGATTGATGAAGTCATAGTGGTTTCTTCTGGTTCAGAGGACAAGACTGACGAGTTTGTGCTGAGGTATATGAAAAAAGACAACAAAGTTCGGCTTCTGGTTCAGAACGTAGCCGAGGGTAAGGCTTCAGGTATAAACGAGTTCTTAAAGATAAGCAGGAATGAAGTCGTAGTGGTATCAAGTGGTGACGTCATTTTTGACGAAAGAACCCTACAGAACCTCGTTTCACCGATAATCGGAGACGAAAGAATTGGGCTGACTAGTGCAAGACCTGTCCCGATTAATGATTCTCGCTGCTTCATGGGAACTGTAGCTGAAATACATTGGAGACTGCACTACGCGTGTGAGAGACATGGCGAAACTATAGCGTTCAGAAAGAGCCTCATGAATCGCATACCTGATGGAGTTTCCGCAGATGAAGCGTACGTTGAAGCTGCTGTACGCCATAGAGCCTTCAAGACAGTGCGAGTGAGTGACTCCATCGTTTTTAACAAGGGTCCTGACACTGTCGTGGAATTTCTTAATCAGATCAGGAGACACTACTCGGGGCATCTCTTCATTAAAGCCCACGAATCCTATTTGGTTTCTTCCATGACTCCTGAGGGTTCAGTCAAAATAGTCAAAGAACTGCTTAATTATCTAAGAGAAAACCCTAACAAGAGCTCTCAAATAGCTGCATACATGTTGCTGGAAGGATCAGGGAGAATTCTAGGGGTCTGGGATTTTTGCGTCAGGAAAAGACACTATCGTATTTGGCATGCTGCTCAGACAACCAAAAACTTGAATAGTAGAGATACGTCGCGGTCTGCAGGATGAAAAAAATCTGTTCAATTGTTCGGAGCCTCTTCCATCATGAGCTTAGTGGTTTCATAATCTTAGGCTTGCTTTTGCGCATTGTTCTAATGCCCTATTTCGTGTGGCCATATGACATAAGTGAGTATCAGTCAGGTTTAGCCTATCTCATTAGCGGTTACGATCCTTACGCTCTTCATGCTTCGATTTACCCCCCTTTGACACACTTCCTCACTTTTCCGCTGTTGAGGCTGGCGTATCAATTCGGCATGTCTTTCGGTTTTCACTCTGTCTCAGAAATTTTGTCAGGAACCAACTTTACCGGTCTAATTCCAATGATGGAAATCAGTCCACTATTTCTTATCTTGTGGAAAACACCTCTTGTATGCTTTGACCTTGCGACTGGAATTTTGGTATACTATTTCGTTAAGGAATTGACTTCCGATGCTAGGATATCAAAACTCTGCTTCATAGTTTGGTTTTTCAATCCGCTGACATTGACCATCTCCTCTCTACTCGGTTCATATGACGCTGCAACTGGATTCTTCATTCTCTTGGGAGCATTCTTCCTCTTCAAGAGTAGCTATTTCTCTGCCGGTTTTTCTTTTGGGTTGGGGGGTCTGACAAAGGTCTCCCCGATCTTCGTGGCTTTCCCCCTGGCCGCTGTTTTGCTTTTCAAAAGAGGCACTGTTATGGTGAACACCTCACGTTTTAAATCAAATGCGCGCGATTTCTTAAGATTCGCGTCTGGGTGTGCGGTGCCTCTTGCTTCATTTGCCCCGTTGGTTATAGAATATACGGGCTTGTTGTCATCTGGAATTTCAAAAGAAATATCAATAACAGGTGGCCTGAATCAGTGGTTCTTTGCAACAGATACTTTAAGGTCTGAGTGGGTTAACTCGAATATTTCAGCAATCCAAACAGCGTTCCTGTTTTATCCTGCAATTGCTTTGGTGATTGCTATCCTTTTTTCCCTTTTCTTCAAGTTAGACCAAAAGAGCATTCTGTTCTTGACAGCTTTATTTACGGAATTAATATATTTCTTATTTCCTATGACGGTTCAGCCGCAATATTTGCTATGGGTGTTGCCCTTGCTCGTTGTTCTGCTATCAATCGCGAAACGTTACGTTTGGTCCATAATTATATGTTCAGTTGCAGGACTTTTATTCGTTCTTTTTGTGCAGGGTCCACAAGTGTTCCTTTATCCATTGGCTATGTTTACCTCGTTGTATCCTCCGCAAGTGCTAGCTGCAAGCGTGAATAACTACCTGAATTTGCCAGGTTTCTTCTCGTTAAATCTGAGGCTAGACTTGTGTACTATTTTTGGAGGATTTGGTTTCCTAGGGCTGCTGCTCACAACAGTTTTATTGCTTAAGAGCTTGTGGGTGAAAGATGATGAAAAATAGGTGGCAATACGTCATAGCGTTGATTTTCGTATTGTTGCTAGTAGGCGAGATCCTTTGGTATTCGCCAATTGAAAACGGCAAAGGTGGGTCCTTTGACATTTTGAGTGTGGTCCACCAGTCAGAAGGAGAAACAGGCACCACTAACATAACCTATAGATTCGAGGCTAACCTCCCTTTGGATGCTAATATAGTTGTTACTCCTGTAGAAGAAATTCCCAACGATTTGCCAGTTTTCGTGTTCTATGACACCGATTACCCGACTGTGGGGACTGACTGGATATTGAGCGCCGTGTTGTTGGGGTATTTACAAGCCGAGCTACACTTGAGAGATTACTCATCTGGGGTCAGTTTCGCGAATGCGCCAGAATTGGAAAACATCATGTCGACGAACAAGTCTGCTGTCGTTGTGATGGCCTCAGGAGGATTTCCTTCCTGTGTATTCTCCAAGGAAAAGGATTTGGTCAAGCCGTGGATTGAGTCGGGTGGAGTATTAGTCTGGTTAGGTGATTACATAGGGTGGTACGTGCTGAAGAAAGGAATGAGAAAGGAGCAAATCACTTATAATATGAGTCAGAATTTTCAGTCAAATGGCTCGACGGAGCTTGGTCTTGAAGGTTTTTTCGATTACTATCCTCCAGAGTCCGCTCCGAAAGTTGGTAATTACTCATCATCTCTTTCAGATGTTCTTGATACGAATTATGATTTCATTCAATATGCCCCGTTGGTTCGCATGGTAGAAGGCGCAGGTGGCGTTGTTTTAGGGAAAATTGGAGGAGAGGACCAGTTCAACTTACGGTCATCTATTTCAATGGTTCCAGTTGGTACGGGAAAAATCATTATTTTCGGTTTCTTTTTGATGCCTAGCCTTGCTTGGGATGGTCCACAACTTGTGGCATGGGATGTAGCTCAAATTCTGTGTTCAGGCGTCTTGCAAATGAATCCTAGTGTTGCACCATGGCAACGAGGCTATAATCTGGCACATGCTGAAACGAAGATTGATGTTTCCAATCTGTCAGCCGATTCTAACATCGTCGGGTTTGTCATCCTCGAATATACTAGTGAGCAGAGTGACGGAGTCCTATTCTATCGCAGATTCATTGGAACATAAGAACCGATCAGCGCCGGGCTCATCCCCCAAAGCTTATCAAGATTTCAGAAAGCAATAATATCAGACTTCAGACTCGTCCTCAAGAGGCGGTGAGACGAGGAGACTTCAAAGACTTCTTGGAGATACACTGGATGGAAACTTCGCTTCAAAAACATGGTTTGTCTAATAGTTATGCATATCTTCGAAGGCATCCCCTGCTGGGACTATTTCTCATCGGACTAGCAATAAGACTCGCTCTTGCTCCCTTCTCAGCTGATCCCTATGATGTAAGTACCTTTTTCACGGTAACAAATGATTTGTTGGCTGGGCTCAACGTGTATACGACCAACTCCTTTAGCTATCCTCCGCTTTGGGCATACGCCATGCATCCAGCCATAGGATTGACAAGTCTCTTTGTAAGTCCTAAGCTGTTAGGCGTGTCCATCAGTACTCAAAGTTTGACATTGGAGAATTGGCAGCTACCAGCAGTCGTCACTTCGCCCCTATTTAATCTTCTATTCAAACTTCCTCTAATCGTCGCTGATGTGCTGATAGGTCTCATTCTTTATAAAATAACGAGAGATCTGAGAAATGAAAAACAAGCAAAAATAGCCTTCATTTTATGGTTCTTGAATCCGCTCGTCATTCTCATTGATTCAGTTCAGGGGCAATTTGATGTGCTCCCAACGTTAATGGTGGTGCTAGCTTTTTGCTTGTTGTGTAACCGCAACTACTTCGCATCCGGAATCGCGATTGGCTTAGGGTTCCTTTTCAAGATCTCTCCGATTTACCTTGCTCCATTATATCTTTTCTCTATCGCCAAGCTTGAACGCGATCAGTCTCTGATGATGCTAGAAAATCTCCGAAAGATCTTGTCAAAATGTTCTAGGTTCTTAGCGGGAATGTTAATTCTATTCTCTATCTTTTTGTTTCCCCTCGTAAACAGCAATATTATCCACGACATTTTCGCCAGGACCGAAAGCGTAGCTTCCGTCGGAGGCTTAACTGTATTCAGTGTTGTGGAACTTCCTGAATTGCAGTGGTTACTGCAACTGATCTCATCTTACTCCAGCCTAGTTTCATTAAGTATGCTGATTGCTTCTTTCGTAGCGATTTTCCTTGTAAGCTATGCTTGCTTCAAAAGTCGGAGACACTTTCTCGAAACCTTTCTTCTAGGACATACTGCCACCATATTAGTAGTTTACGTCACTACTCTGGTCGTAAACCCGCAATATATAGTGTGGGTACTTCCTTTCCTAATTCTAGAGTGGGGCCTCTACAAACACAACTTGATAAAACTGAGTTTGCTCTCAATATTAGCCTCAATGTTTCTAATAGGGATAGGAGGGTTCCTCTTCTTTTTCCGACCACTAGCCTTGTTTACCCCACTCCTAAGTGCTAATTCAGTGTACTCTAGTATTAACTTCTTTGAGAATTACGGCGGCTGGCCAATTCTCTTCACGTCAGGAATCTTAGGAACAATCGTGATCATTCTATGTTTGGAGAGTACGCTGAGGATTCTTCTAAAAAAAGAAGATAGATCTCAAAAGGTGACTGACCATGGCGAACGGAAGCTGAAGGACAACGAGACTCTGTCACTGAAAATTCATTGGAATTCAATCAATCCGTCAAAAATCCTAGCATTTGTACTCGCAGTCTTAGTACTTGGCCAATCTCTTGCGTACGTGCTTCCTCTGGCTCAGCAAAATGTGAATTTTCAAATTCAGAATATCAATTTTGCGGGTGGAAACTCGGCCATGTTAAACTACACGGTAAAATCTGCAGAATATCCTCTGGACATTCAGATTTCAGCAACCCCATTGACTTCCATATTGCAAAGTGCCGTTGACAAGGAGGTTTTCATATATTACGATCCAGACTATCCTTCTTCGCTGGTTGGCGACATAGGCTGGATGGGTCTCATCGACCATATACCAGTTGAACTCAAACTAAGAGGTTACAATGGTTCCGTGAAAATTGTGGATGCAGAGGAATTGAGAAATGTAATAGAAGCAAATCCAGATTCTGTAGTCGTGATACCATCTGGGGTTCTTCCTGAAACCGTCCATGCAAACAATGCAAGTCTGATCGGAAATTGGCTTCAATCCGGTGGAGTATTGATCTGGATAGGTGATGCATTTGCTTATTTCTCTGGTTATAAAGGAAAGGTTATTCAGCTATTCTCCGAAAACAATTTTAGCCAAGTCCAGAATCAGATGTTGGGATTCACTTTATTTGACAATGCTTCTAAGGAAGACGAAAGGCTTGCCACCATTCCATCTAATTTCTCAAATGCTCTTAACTTGCAATATCCAGACGCAACAACAGGAGCTTACGTATCTGAAGTTCTAAAACATGGAGGCGAAATACTGGGGAAGATTACTTCTTCAGAATATCCTAGGACATCAATCGCATATGTTCCCGTTGGAAGCGGACAACTGATACTGTTTGGAGGTGGTGTCGGAAGGGTATTCACGGTAAGTGGAGAAGACGCAATCGCTCATGACATCGCACAGATTCTATGTTCTGGTTTTGACTTCTCATCACAAATCGTAACATCCAGTCTTCACCAACTAGGAAGGAATGAAGGTGAGTCTGGAAGTATTAGCATACCTTTGCCTCAAAACCAGGGCATCACAGGGGTCATGATTGTTGCGTTCTCAGAGTCTCCTTATGATCGATATTTCTCACGACAATTCTTACCGATCGGTGGCAACTATAGCCTATTGAATTGAGTCGACGAACTATTGAATTCCCAAGTATTCAATTTTGCAGGTTGACCCTTGGCATGTACAGAGTATTAGAACAACTCATCACGTCATTTGCTATGTTTCGCATCTAATTCTAATATAGTGATTTGACAGCGTCGTTGGGACTTGGTAATAGTATCTTTGCAACGCCGTCAGGTATTAGGTAGATGTCTTTTCTGATCTGTGAACGTCTGCAGTGGTCAGTGGCTATGCATATACCATAAACTTTATGACCGTTTTGGGTTCAGTATAGGTTGCCACTAGGATTCTGACACAAAGGAGATTCTTGTGAAATCAACTGAAAACACCTCAATGGAGGTAGGTTTCAAAGAAGTCGGAAACGGAATTCCAAACATTCAAAACGAGGCAAGGTCAACTAGGCTTTCAATGCCCGAAGTCAGCATCGGCGTTATCGTGCGCAATGAAGAGAAAAACATTCTGAACTTGCTTCAAAGTCTGTCAATTCAAGAGCTATATGATTTCGTGATTGATGAAATCATAGTCGGTTCCTCCGCTCAAGCAACTAAGATGCTAAACATGGAAACCATCGCAGGTCCATGAAATGAAAAGGTTCATTTCACTTATCCATCGGCTCTTTGCCCATGAGCTCAGTGGCTTCTTAATCTTAGGTTTGCTCTTACGCATTGTTTTGATGCCATACTTCATATGGCCCTATGACATAGGTGCGTACCAGTCTGCCTTGGCATATTTGATGAGTGGCAATGATCCGTATGCTCTTCATGCTTCAATCTATCCGCCTTTCATTCACTTCATAACTTTTCCCTTGTTCAGCGTGGCCTATCGGTTAGGTGCCACGTTTGATTTCCAGTCGATGTCGAATATGTTGACGGGAATCAGACCTGAAGGAATAATCGCAAGTAGTGAAATAAGTCCTCTATTTCTTGTTCTCTGGAAGATTCCTCTTCTATGCTTCGATCTTCTGACTGGAGTTTTGATCTACTATTTCGTCAAAGAAATAGCTCCTGATTCTAAAGCCCCTAAACGTTGCTTCCTGATCTGGCTTTTCAATCCTTTTGTTTTGGCTATCTCTTATCTTAACGGGTCATACGACGTCGTCGTTGGATTCTTCATACTTCTAGGAGCTTACTTCGTTTTCAAGAACAGATATTTCTCAGCGGGACTTTCTTTCGGATTAGGAACTTTGACCAAGACTTCCCCGATCTTCATCGCTATTCCTTTAAGTGTTATTCTACTGTTCAGGGAATTTGGGGGTTCCTTCAGTGTCCACAGTGTCCAAACTAATTCACGGCTTTTCTTAAGATTCGCTGCTGGCTGTCTTGTTCCTCTTGTTCTCTTCGCCCCATTGTTCATTGAATACACAGGTTTGACGTACTCAGGTATTTCTCAAGAAATCGAAGTCACTGGCGGGCTCAATCAGTGGTTTTTTGCGGCAGATTCTAAGGTTTCTTACCTAGTCAATCAATACAAAGGAGGAATTCAGACTGTGTTCGCATTCTACCCCCTAATATGCCTCGCTTTGGCCTTAGTATTCGTCAAATCCTTTGAATTTAGTCGTGAAAGAATACTTTTTGCAACGGTTTTCTTTGCAAGCTTGATCTATTTGTTTCTTCCTATTACGGTACAACCTCAATATTTGTTGTGGATCATTCCATTACTGATCGTCGTTACTTCTAAACGAAGAAGCTTCATTTGGCCAGTCCTTCTGCTTTCAATTGCAGGTTTATTCTTCTATTTTTCTTTGCAAGGGCCAGAAATTTTTCTCTATCCGTTAGCAATGTTTACGCCACTATATAATCCACAAATACTGACCAACGAAATTGCTGCTTATCAGATTTTGCCCGGCGTGATTTCGCCTTATTTGACGCAAGATTTATGTATCTTGTTCGGTGCAATTGGCTTTGTCGGATTGGTCATAACGATTTTGTTATTGATAAAGAACCTATGGGTGGGAGGCGTGCTCGCTAACGTCAAATAAGTGGCAATACCTGCTCGCAGCTATTCTGGTTCTGTTATTGTTCAGTGAGTTATTCTGGTATTTGCCAGCTACTAAACCAAGTGCAGGTTCTTTCAATATTCTCAGCATAACAAGCCAGACAGAGGGCAGAGAAAACTACTTGAATATGACCTATCAGATTGTTTCAGGTCTGCCATTAAATGCAACCGTGGTGGTAACCCCCGTAGATCAGGTTCCCAACGATCTGCCCGTTTACGTGTTCTATGACCTAGACTATCCAACGGTTGCAACTGACTGGATATTCAGCGCCATGCTTCAAGATCACTTGGATGCTGAGCTTCGCCTCCGAGGATACTCAAACGACCCGAAACTGGTGAATGCCACTGAATTGGAAAACATTCTAGTGAACAACGAGACGGCAATACTGATTATGGCGTCAGGAGGCTTCCCTTCAAACGTTTTCTCCAATGAAGTAAACCTAGTCAAACCTTGGATCGATTCAGGAGGAATACTGGTATGGTTCGGTTTCGACATTGGCTATTACTCTTTAGAGAAAGGAATGAAAGAAGAAGACATAACCTGGAATATGACTCAGAATCCTCAGGAAAACGGTTCGAAAATGCTCGGCTTGGGTGGCTTCTTTGAATACACAACCAACGACACACCGACCTTCGGCGTTTATCCATCACCTTTATGCAGTGCGCTAGATGTGACATATGACCTCATTCAACAAGCACCACTTCTGCAAATGGTCTGGGATGCGGACGGTCTGGCCCTGGGGAAAATAGGGGGACCCAACACTTTCAGGCTCAGGTCTTCAGTGTCGATGATTCCAGTTGGCTCGGGGAAAATCATAATCTTTGGTTTTTTTTTGACGCAGAGTATGGCTGACGATGGTCCAGAGCTCGCTGCCCGAGACATAGCTCAAATACTATGTTCCGGCGTTCTCCTAATGAATACGTCCTCAATTCCATGGTACCAGAGTTACGACCTGTCGAAGCAAGGATCAATAAATGGCAACTGCAGTTTACCCATTGGACCAGATGTCGTGGGCTTCGAAGTTCTCGAATACACTTCCAGGAATAGCGACGGCATATTGTTCAGACGTCAGTTCGTAAACGCGGCTGGTCAAAATGGGTAAGCAAAAGTACTTCAGATTCTGACTTGACTCAATTGGAGCAATTGCGTTTTTGTACTATTTCTCGAGAGTTGGAAAAATCTTGCCAGTTAACGTCACAATCTCAGGTGCAATGTTCAAATTAGTTTTTTCTTTCCATTACTTGAATCAGACCTCTGACATTCTTTGAAGAAACAACTTTGACGGCCTTAACATGGGGCTTTGGTGCCTTCCGCAGGTAATAAAATTGTAGCAAGCCTGTTTACCAAAACGCTCCAGTCGAATTCAGCTCTTATCCTTCTTGAAGCGTTTTCTCCTAGCTCAGACGCCTTACTTGAATTCATGAGCAATTCTTTTATTGCCTCTGCCCACAAGTTTTCGTCTTGTGGAAGCAAGACTCCTTCCACATTGTTTGTCATGACCTCGCTGATTCCTCGGGTATTAGAAGCGATTATAGCCTTTTTCATTGCCATTGCTTCAAACAGTTTCAAAGGACCAGCGGAATTTCCAACGACATCTTGTTCCATGGGCACCAGTACGAGATCTGCAGCCGCCAAATAAGTTGGGACTTGTTCATGAGGTATTGGTCCGCAAGAGATTACATTTGGCATTTGTGGACTTAGCTTTAACGTTCCTTCTCCTATCAAAAGGAATCTTATGTTGGAGTCCTTGAGTTTTTCAGCACATCTCAGTACAATTTGAACTCCGGCCCATTTTTCCAATCTTCCGATATACACCACAACTTTTTCATTTTCTTTAATGTCAAATTCTTTTCTTATTTTGTTCGTAGCATCCCCGAAATATCTCTCAGGATCAAATATTTTTGCATCTACTCCATCCGGTATTAGATAGATGTCCTTCCTAATGCCGTGCAGTTTACAGTAGTCAATGATTTGATTCGTGACTGCTGTAACGGCATCAGCATTACTTATAATGTAGTCTTGAATTGTTGTTAGAAGCTTCCTAATTATATCTTTGGAAATCCTCTTTGACATTTTGCCTGAGTTTTCTGGTTCATGATCTAGGAGGCTCATCGTGTACTCCGCAATCATGTCATTAAAATCCGCGACTACTCTTCGATTGAGCAGTTTGCCTATTGAGAATCCCACGAGTCCTGTGTAAGCGGATGGATAGTTAAGAGTTATGACCAGCGGGTTAATGTTCCTGATCTCTTGGACAACTTTGCGCGATACGTAGAGAAGGGTCAGAAAATATCCAATTATGTAGTTGTTCCATGGTGCCCGCAGATAGGTTGGCAGCGAAATGTAGTGGACTTTAATATTATCTTTCAAAGTAACTTGCGTCTCTTTCAGGTGTTCGGCGGGCAGGGGTATCATGCCTAAGAGAGCCCTGCTTGGAGGAAACACGATGAAGTGTACTTCATGATGCTCGGGTAACCTGGTTAACATTTCATATATCCTTCTATCACTTCCAAGTCTTGGAGGACAGAATTCAACCAGAGCTACGATCCTTGTCATCAGGCTTCGTCTCATCAATGTGTGCTATGCCTTCTTAAGCAGTTTGCCCATGAAGAACTCGCGAGATTTTATTCTCGTTGAACCAAGTCCTAGAAGTCTAAGAGTTCTGACTTGAGGTTTGAGCATGCCAAGCCTCTGTACCTGCTCCCTAGCGCGAAGGATATTTTCCAGCATCTTCAGATTCTGACTAAAAGCGAAGATCCGCGCACGCCACCTAGTCTTTGTTGAAGTGTTTTCTCCTCTGAAGACCAGCGATTCAGCGAAAGGCATGGCGATGAGTTGGAACATGAGAGCAGACAACAAGAATGGGATCGGTGTATGAATCAGAACGATTCGGAAGTCCGACTTTTCCCTTTCAATGTAGCTTCTGAGAGGTAACTTTTTTAATGAATGCGATCCGCTGTGCCAAATCAACGCTGAGGGGTCTAACACGCACTGGTAACCAGCCCTTCGTGCCCGCAAACAAAAATCTATATCATCACCGTTCAAGAAAAAACCTTCATCAAACAAACCTATCTTGTCTATGACCTCGCGCTTTAGCAAAAGTACGCACCCCGACAAGTAGTCGATGTCGAATATTGCTTTGCTGTTCCTGACTTTTGTGGAGAGGATTTGTCCCAAGCCTTCAGACCAGATTGTGCCAGTGAGCGGGTCGAACATTCCTCCTAATGACCAGATAACATCGTCGGGTTTGTAAAAGAGGATCATTCCGCCAACCAAACCAATGGAGTAATTGGACATAGCTGTTTCGACAAGTGTCGAAAGGCTTCTTGGATCGGCTACGGCGTCATTATTGAAGAGAAGAAGGAAATCTCCCTTCGCCTTTTTGATTCCTGCATTCATGCCAGCGGCAAATCCAAGGTTCTTGTCATTTCTCAGAAGTTGAAAATCAGGAAATTCTTTTTGAATAATCTCTATAGATCTATCAGTTGAATTGTTGTCTATGACTATTTTCTCTTTGTTTGGATATCTCAGTCTTTTTACGGAATTCAAGCTTTGTCTGATAACTTTCTCTCCATTCCAGTTCAAAACGAGAATTGAAACTAGAGGATAGTCATTCAGCATTACCGATTCGCCTTGGATATGGTCAAAAGGGTCGATACCCTAATTGAATTAGAAAGTCATTCTAATAACGCTTCTTCCGCTAGGTGCGTTTTCTGGTAGGTCTGAACAAAAAGCTTTTCTGATTTTAAGTCAACCTAGACTTGCTCGGTGTATAGAAAAACAACGATGGCACAGCAACGGTTGGGTTCTATGGCATCATGGCATTCGTCGTACTTAGATAGAATGTCTAAAGAATTCTCGAGATTCAAGACATACCCCCTTTTGCGTCTCATTCTGGTCGGGGTCATTTTGAGGCTTGTCTTTGCTCCTTTCACTGCGTATCAATCTGATATGGCTGTCTTGTACAGGGCCATTAATGATCTGCTTAGAGGATTTAATATCTATACGACAAATTCTTTCAGCTATCCCCCATTGTGGGCATACATCGAGTATCCCTTCCTAGATTTAGTCAGCGTTTTGACAAGTCCAAACGTGTTGGGAGTCGCGACTAATACTTTGGTGTTACCACTTGAAAGTTGGGAACTCCCTACAGTAATCACATCTCCTTTGTTTAATCTTCTTTCAAAGATTCCATTGTTCATTGCCGATCTGCTAATAGGAATCATAATTTACGATATTGTACGAGAGTCCGGGAAAGAAAAGGAGGCGAGGTTCTCTTTTATCCTTTGGTTTTTCAATCCCCTTGTTATCTACATAGACTCTATTCATGGGCAATTCGACGTCCTCCCTGCTTTGATGACCGTATTGTCCTTTTGTCTGTTTTACAAACGGAAATATCTGGCATCCGGAATCGCATTGGGTCTTGGCACGTTATTCAAAATCTACCCGATTTTTCTGGCTCCATTGTATCTATTTACAGCTGCAAGGTTGGAAAAGGGCAAATCGGGGAGAGCTGAAGAGAGCGTCAAGCAGATTTTCGTTAGCTGGTCAAAATTTATTGGAGGCATGTCGTTGTCCTTCTTCGTGTTTTTGATACCTCTGATCAACAGCAACATTATTCATGATGTTTTCAGCAGGACGATTTTAACCTCCTTAGGCGGCTTGACTCTGTTTAACATTGCCTATGTTCCTGGGCTACAGTGGGTACTGCCTTACATTGCGGGTCGCGCAGGACTCGCATCGGTAAGTTTGGAAATTCTGCTCGTCGCATTGATCCTATTGATAAGCCTCAGTTCTTTCCTAAGTCATAGAGACTCACTGGAAACTTTTATTTTGGGTCATATCGCAGTTTTGGTGGCAATATACTTGACGTCGTTCACCGTAAATCCTCAGTATATTCTCTGGATACTTCCATTCCTAGTCCTTAGCTATGGTCTCTATCATCGTAATCTGAAGAATCTATTTTTGATTTCGTTGTCCGCGTTAGTTTTCCTGATCGGAGTAGCTGGGCCTCTCTACTATTTCTATCCGGCAGCCGTGTACGCGCAGATAATCGGAGTTGGATCCGTATACGCAAATGCGAACTTTTTCAAAAACGGAGGAGGGTCGATTGTCCTTCTGATCTCTGGAATTGCTGGCGTAATTGGTTTGTTCTCATGTCTAACGGGCACGTTTGCATCTCTACTTGGATCTGCCAAGCCACAGATTTCTTCAAAACTTTCCCAGAAAGAGAGTCAACCGAGCGGTGTAAAGATAAGCCTTGAAATGAGAAAGTGGACCGTTAACCCCTCGAAAGTCTTAATGTTCATTTTCATTTTCTTATTGATTGGTCAAGTCCTAGCATTTGCTCAACCTTTGGTACAACAAAACGTCAGCTTCTCTACCGTCTACGTTGAAAGCCAACTTGATAATCGCGTTGGAATAGGATACAACATAAGATCTGGTAGTTATCCGGTTGACTTGCAGGTTTTTGCTACTCCAGCAACATCTGGCATGAATGAAACAGCGAACAAGGCAGTTTTCATCTACTACGATGACGCCTATCCATCGTCTTTTGTCACAAGGGCTGGATGGGCTGGTTTCCTTGACCATGCGCCAGTTGAACTTCGCCTCAGGGGATACAAAGGGTCGATAGAAATCGTCAATGCCGATGAATTGAGAAGTGTAATGGAGCAGGACTATGATTCAGTCATAATAATTCCTTCAGGAGTCTTTCCAGAAACTGTACATTCGAATAATGAAAGCATCGTCCATGGCTGGCTCGAAGCAGGAGGGACGCTAATCTGGATCGGAGATGCCTTTGCATACCTTACAGGTTTGAGAAACGGCAGCATTGAACATTTCTCAGGAAACAATTTCACGCAAGTTCAAGATCAAATTCTCGGATTCGCACCTATCGGCGAGCCTTCTGAGCAATCAGAGTTCGCGACAATTCAGTCTGGCTTCTCAAGTGCGCTCGATTTGCAATATCCAGATGCTTCCATGGGTGCACTCATTTCAGAAGTTGAGAGAGTCAACGGACTCGTGCTTGGCGAGACTACCAATTCAACGGATGCAAGAACATCCATAAGTAGTCTACCTGTAGGAGCTGGTCATCTACTTCTGTTCGGAGGTGGAATTGGAACGGTTTTCACGGCCACAGGGGAGGACGTAATAGCTCATGACATTGCTCAGATGCTCTGTTCAGGTTATCCATTCTCGTCTGGAGTGTTTGCGTCCAGTTCTTATGAACTAGCGAAAAATGAGGTTAAAGCTTCAAGTCTCGACGTACCTATGCCACAGGATCAGAACATAACTGGCGTTATGATCGTGGTATTCTCAAAATCCCCCTACGATCAATTTTTTACCCAGGAAGTTTACCCCTTCGGTTATCAAAGTTTCCCCCAATATTGACCAAGTCTTATTAGATTCTCTGAGCAATCTCCTTTGAAGGATGTCCCCAGTGAATCACCCTTCTTTGCTGTACGTTAAGAAGAATTTCGCCGAATACTACCAAGATCAGCCTCGCATCTCGTTCCCGTCGGTAATGAAGAGTCGAGAGTTTGGCTTCGCTTTGTTTGAAGGCCAGATGGTTCGGCACAAGTGCTTCGGTAGCATCGATGAGCTTGGATCATATTTGCGGACTTGTGTCCCTTCAGATGCCTATTTCTCCTGTGCATATTATGAGAATCCTTTGGCGGAAATGGACATGAAGGGTTGGTTGGGAGCGGATCTAGTTTTCGACATTGATGCTGACCATATAGATGCGCCTTGCGGTAAGATTCATGACATTTGGAAATGCAGCAATTGCGGCTTTGAAGGGAAGGGCTTGATTCCTGAGAAATGTCCAGCGTGCAGTGGACAGAGGTTTGATGCTAAAACTTGGCCCTGTGAAGAATGTTTAAAATCCGCAGGGGGAGAGACGGCCAAACTTGTGAATATGTTGTTTGAAGATTTTGGCTTTTCTCCAAAGGACATGCATGTTTTCTTTTCTGGCCACCGAGGTTATCACGTGCACGTAGAGAGCGAGGCTGTTAAGACCCTTGACGCCGGCGCACGCAAAGAAATCGTAGACTACGTGACGGCTCTAGGGCTAGACGTTGGTCTTACCAGTGTCGACAGAAAAAACTCAACCAAAGCGAGACCTCCGAATGCTCCTCGTCTCGATGACCTTGGTTGGCACGGGAGGATCGCCAAATGCATGTATGATCTTGTTCTGAAGGGAAAGAATGAGGACTATGCGAAACTGGAGCTGAGAAGAAACGTAGTAGAGACAATTACAAAGAACAGGGTGGCAATCTTAAAAAGTTGGGACGATGTGGGGCCTTACCTTGCTCTGAAAGGGGTGGGTCTTGAAACGTGGGCGAGAATAGTTGATCATTGCGTGGATTCTCTGTCTGCACAGGTGGACACTGTCGTCACGACGGACATACATAGACTAATCAGGCTGGGCGGCGCTTTGCATGGGAAAACAGGCTTGGAGAAGTCAGAGTTTTCAGCATCGAGCATTGAAGATTTTGACCCTATGAAAATGGCGGTAGCGTTTACAAAGGGAACTGTTAGTGTTTTGATCTCAGAAGCGCCTGAATTCAGGATCGGAGATGAAACTTTCGGTCCATACAAGAACCAGAAAATCGAACTGCCTACAGCGGCGGCCATACTCCTTATTTGCAAGAAAAGGGCAGAGGTAGCAGAATAGCATGTACGAAGAATTGTACAAGACTTGGAAACAAGAGCTCGAAAATGACGATTTGACAACACTTTCCTCAGACTTCTACGCTAGACTTGCCGATTACGTCAGAAAACTCGGAGAGGAGAGCAGAATGCTCGACAAAAGAACCGCAAAGGCGAATCTGCTCAAGAGAGAGACGCAAAACGCAAAACGTATGATCCGAGAATTAATTCGAGCTCGTTACGGAAAACTTGTCAAGAAGGCCACCAAGGGGATGAAGGTTCCGCCTGACGTCCTAACTGCTGATGAAGTGAGAATTTTCAGCAACGTTCCAACTTTTTCAGATGCGTTTCAAAACCTAATCAAAGAGGTTCTGCAGGGACGCCGAATAGGAGTTGAAGCCAAAGGCGAACACAAAAGGGCCTTCCTCCGTTTTCTTGTCCATGTGCCAGCAATAATTGGCGCGGACATGAAAGCCTATGGGTCTTTTCAAGCTGAAGACGTTGCGTCTGTACCTTTAGACAACGCGAGAATCTTAGTCAAACAACGTCTAGCCGAAAGCATAGACGTAACCTAGTTTGCGAGGGAAAGATCTTTTGAGTTCAGAAGAATCCTTCCGTTTGCCCTGGCTTTGAACCAGTTCGAGAGAAATTGACCGCCTATTATTATCAGTGGATAGAGCATTATCCATGTAATAGAGTAAAGTTGACCATAGTAAAAGTGGAAATCATTGAATTGCGATGATTGATCGCCGTACTGCAACGCGATGGTGAACAGTGTGACTATCCTGAGAACGTTAATGAAAAAAGTAACGACAGCACCGAAGACAAAATAAATCGCTCTGCGCGTCCACGATATGGTGCTGCCCTGCAGAAAGACCAGGATTGTTATCGTGTAAATTATAAGGCTTTCAACGCCTGCACATGGCCAAGCAATTGCAATTGGAGGGGAAATAATGTCTAAACCCGTTTTTGGATCAATCACGTGGAGAATGGAGAGCCAACCGTCAGGTGTTCCTGTTGTTTCAGTGATTCTTGTGGCATGTCCCATTAGATTTAGAACGTCGGCTGCAAGTTGAGTAGTTATTGGAACGGGGAGCTGGAATGGGGTGAAGGTTCCGTTTGGGAAGAAATTGTCTATGGTGTACATCATGCCGATAGCAGCCAGAAAAATTGCTGGAAGTGCAAAATCCTTCAAAGATCGCGCTCCAAACCCCAGATAGACTGTCAAAACAAAAAACACGGTCAGCACCAAGTATTCCGTTGAAAGAGGCACCCAACCCACCAAGGTAGGATCAACATTATATTTAGTCGCCAAATTCACGAGAGCATCGTTTATTCCCAAATAGTTGGAGGCGATCACATATACTGTGGGAAGTACGAGGACCGCGATGAACAGGACGGTTCTCACTGATCTCGTTCTGTTTACTTTGGGTTTTTGGATCTTATCCCAGTTAAGTATCAATTCCAAGCAGACCAACCACATGAAGAAAAGATAGAATGTCCTGCCCTTCCAAGTGGCTTCGAAACTTGCAGGATAGAGAATATACAATATAGAGAAAGCCGGAATAAAAGAGATTACAGGAAGGGCCCTCATTAGTAAAGTGCG
>Ga0187778_10000216_pt1 | contig 41619 bp, 33 predicted proteins | sample 1015_Q2_SP5_20_M_FD_132418 | JGI IMG/M metagenome (GOLD analysis project Ga0187778, IMG submission 132418) | Tropical peat soil microbial communities from peatlands in Department of Meta, Colombia - 1015_Q2_SP5_20_MG | ecosystem: Environmental > Terrestrial > Soil > Wetlands > Peat | place...
GCAATGGCCTCAGATGCTAGGCGTCGCGGCGCAGCGAATAGTTCATCGCGCTATTCGCAAGCCGCGCAACAACGCAGATGAGGCCATTGCGCCGAAACCCGGATGGGACGGGGCTTTCCGGGCGATCTGCTTTGTCGCTCGGCTCGCCAATAGCGCCTACTATTGGCTTCGCCTTGCTTCGCGCATCTCATCCCGGAAAGCCGCCGTCGCGGCCATGCGGGGCTTGTTCAGAGGTTCCCTCATGAAGACGGAAACTCTCGCCGCAGCGCTCCAGGCTGTGCTAGGCGACAAGCTCGTGAGCGTGACAGAAGCGCTGGGCGAGGTCACGGCGGTCGTCAGGCCCGACACGTTGCAGGCGACGATGCGCTCGCTTCGCGATCGCCCCGAACTGCGCTTCGAGCTGCTGGTCGACGTCTCGGGCGTGGACTATTCGGCATATAGAACGGTCGGGCCCGGCATCGCTTCGAGCCCGGACTCGCCGCCCGCCGAACCGGGTGCGCGGCGCGCGCACGGCGCTCGCTTCGCTGCCGTCTATCATTTGCTCTCCGTCGCCAACAACTGGCGGCTTCGCGTGCGCGTCTTCGCGCTGGACGACGACTTCCCGGTGGTGCCCTCGGTGGTCGACATCTGGCCGTCTGCCAACTGGTACGAGCGCGAGGCGTTCGATCTCTACGGCATCGTGTTCGCCGGGCATCCCGATCTGCGCCGCATCCTCACCGATTACGGGTTCGTGGGCCATCCGTTCCGCAAGGATTTTCCGGTGTCGGGCCACGTCGAAATGCGCTACGACCCCGAGCAGGGCCGGGTGATCTATCAGCCCGTGACCATCGAGCCGCGCGAGGTCACCCCGCGCATCATCCGCGAAGGCAGCTACGCCGACAACGAGTGACGGTCGAATGGCGGAGATTCGCAACTACACCATGAACTTCGGGCCCCAGCATCCCGCGGCCCACGGAGTGTTGCGGCTGGTGCTCGAGCTCGACGGCGAAGTGATCCAGCGCGCCGATCCGCACATCGGGTTGCTGCATCGGGCGACCGAGAAGCTCGCCGAGCACAAGACCTATCTGCAGAACCTGCCCTACCTCGATCGGCTCGATTACGTCTCCATGATGTGCAACGAGCATGCGTACTGCATGGCGGTCGAGAGGCTGCTCGGCATCGAGGTGCCGATCCGCGCCCAGTACATCCGGGTGATGTTCGACGAGATCACCCGGCTCCTCAACCACCTGCTGTGGCTGGGAGCGCACTCGCTCGACGTTGGCGCGATGACTACGTTTCTGTACGCCTTCCGCGAGCGCGAGGACCTGCTCGACATCTACGAGGCGGTTTCGGGCGCGAGGATGCACGCGGCTTACTATCGCCCGGGTGGCGTCTACCGAGACCTTCCGGAGACCATGCCCCAGTATCAGGTCTCGGCGATCCACGACGCCAAGGCGGTCGAGCGGATGAACGCGAACCGCCGGGGCAGCCTTCTCGACTTCATCGAGGACTTCACCAACCGCTTCCCCGGCTACGTCGACGAATACGAGACGCTGCTCACCGAAAACCGGATCTGGAAGCAGCGCACGGTGGGAATCGGTGTGGTGACGGCCGAGAGGGCGATGGCGATCGGCTTCACTGGTCCGATGCTCAGGGGCTCCGGCGTGCCGTGGGACCTGCGCAAGAAGCAGCCCTACGAAGTCTACGACCGCATGGACTTCGACATCCCGGTCGGCACCAACGGCGATTGCTACGACCGGTACCTGGTGCGCATGCACGAGATGCGCGAGGCGAACAAGATCATCAAGCAATGCATCGCGTGGCTGCGGGACAACCCGGGCCCCGTGATGGTCGTCAATCACAAGGTGGCGCCGCCGTCACGGGTGGCGATGAAGGAGAACATGGAGGAGCTGATCCACCACTTCAAGCTCTTCACCGAGGGAATGCACGTGCCGCCGGGCGAGGCATACGCCGCGATCGAGCACCCGAAGGGCGAGTTCGGCGTGTACATCGTCTCCGACGGAGCCAACAAGCCCTACCGCGTGAAATTCCGCGCGCCAGGCTTCGCGCACCTTTCCACACTCGATGAGATGTCGCGCGGTCACATGATCGCCGACGTCGTCGCCATCATCGGTACCCAGGACATCGTCTTCGGGGAGATCGATCGGTGAGCGCGCCTCTGATTCACATCGACGAACTGCAGTTCGCGCGGGAACTCAAGCATGGCGATCGCTTCGAGGCGAAGCTCGCACCGGTCGCCCCGCGCATCGGCGCCCGTAAGCTGGGTTACAACGTTACGGTCGTTCCGCCTGGCAAGCGTGCGTTTCCCTTCCACAATCATCATGCCAACGAGGAGATGTTCTTCGTGCTCGAGGGGGAGGGCGTGCTGCGCTTCGGGGCGGAGGAATTCGCGGTGCGCAAGGGGCACTTCATCGCCTGTCCGGCAGGTGGCCCCGACGTCGCGCATCAGCTCCTTAATACCGGCACCACTGGATTGCGCTACATCGCAGTCAGCACGACCATCGACACCGACATATGGGAGTACCCGGATTCAGGAAAGTTTGGCTGCATGGGCGGCCGCCAGCCGGGAAGACCGCTGTCCGAGGCTACCTTTGCCGCCAAGTTTGTTCCCGAGAGCGCCGAAGTCGACTACTACCACGGCGAATGAAGGCTTTCTGTCACTGATGCTGAGCGCGGACTCACTCAAGAGAATCGATCGCGAGATCGCGAAGTATCCCTCCGATCGGAAGGAGTCGGCCGTGATGGCGGCGCTCGCCATCGCGCAGGACGAGCAAGGCTGGCTGTCGACGGAGACGATGGACTTCGTCGCTTCCTACCTGGGCATGCCGCCGATCGCCGTCTACGAGGTCGCGACGTTCTACGAAATGTACGACACCAAGCCGCCCGGCAGGAACAAGCTCGCGATCTGCACCAACCTGCCGTGTGCGCTGCAAGGGGCGACCCGGGCGGCAGAGCATCTGAAACGGAAGCTCGGCATCGATTTCGGCGAGACGACACCCGACGGGCTTTTCACCCTGAAGGAGGGCGAGTGCTTCGGCGCCTGCGGCGACGCCCCGGTGCTGCTGGTCAACAACAAGCGCATGTGCAGCTGGATGAGCGAGGAGAAGATCGACGCGCTCATCGCCGATCTGCGGGCGAAGGGCGCACAGTGAACGCGCCGTCCGAATTTCTCGACTACGGGCCCGACGCGATTATCCTCGCGGGCCTGAACGGCAGGAACTGGAAGCTCGACGACTACGTCGCGCGTGGCGGCTACCGGGCGCTCAAGAAAGTCCTCGCCGAGAAGATCCCGCCACAGACGATCATCGCCGAGGTGAAGAAGTCCGCGCTGCGCGGGCGTGGCGGTGCCGGATTTCCGACCGGACTCAAGTGGAGCTTCATGCCGCAGCAGTACGCGGGCGAAAAGTACCTCGTTTGCAACTCCGACGAGGGCGAGCCGGGCACTTTCAAGGACCGCGACATCCTGCGCTACAACCCGCACATGCTGATCGAGGGCATGGCGATCGCTGCCTACGCGATGGGCGCGCACCGCGCGTACAACTACATCCACGGCGAGATCTGGGACATCTACGAGCGCTGCGAGGAGGCGGTCGAGCAGGCGCACCAGGCGGGGTACCTCGGCAACAACATTCTCGGCAGCGGCTTCAGCTTCCATCTGTACAACCACCACGGCTTCGGCGCGTACATCTGCGGCGAGGAAACGGGGCTTCTGGAGTCGCTCGAAGGAAAGAAGGGGCAGCCGCGCTACAAGCCGCCTTTCCCGGCTAGCTACGGGCTCTACGGCAGGCCGACGACCGTCAACAACACCGAGACGCTGGCGTCGGTGCCGTGGATCATCATGAACGGCGGCGAGGCGTTTCTCAATCTCGGCCGCCCCAACAACGGCGGCACCAAGATCTTCTCGGTCTCGGGTGACGTGGAGCGCCCCGGGAACTTCGAGGTGCGCATGGGCACCCCGTTCGCGAAGCTCCTGGAGATGGCCGGCGGCATGCGCGCGGGACGCAAGCTCAAGGCGTGCATCCCGGGCGGTTCGTCGATGCCCGTTGTCCCCGGCGAGATCATGATGGCGACCGACATGGATTACGACTCGATCGCTAAGGCGGGGTCCATGCTGGGCTCCGGCGGGGTGATCATCATGGACGACACGCGCTGCATGGTGCGCTCGCTGCTGCGGCTGTCGTACTTCTACTTCGAGGAATCCTGCGGGCAATGCACGCCCTGCCGCGAAGGGACGGGGTGGCTGTGGCGGGTGGTGAACCGCATCGAGCACGGCCAGGGTCGCAACGAGGACCTCGACCTGCTCGCCTCCGTCTCGGACAACATTGCGGGGCGCACGATCTGCGCCCTCGGGGACGCCGCAGCGCTGCCGGTCAAGAGCTTCGTCAAGCACTTCCGCGACGAATTCCAGTATCACATCGACCACAAGCGCTGCCTGGTGCCCGACTACGTCTGATGAGCACGATCGTCAATCTGGAGATCGACGGCCAGCCGGTGCAGGTACCGGGCGGCAGCACGGTGATGGACGCCGCGCACAAGCTCGGCGTGTACGTGCCGCATTTCTGCTGGCACAAGAAGCTCAGCATCGCGGCGAATTGCCGCATGTGCCTGGTCGAGGTGGAGAAGGCCCCCAAGCCCATGCCCGCGTGCGCGACGCCGGCGACCGAGGGCATGAAGGTCCGGACTCACTCGGAAGCCGCGGTCAGGGACCAGAAGGGTGTGATGGAGTTTCTGCTAATCAACCATCCTCTCGATTGCCCGATCTGCGACCAAGGTGGCGAGTGCCAGCTGCAGGATCTTGCGGTGGGCTATGGGGCTTCGAACTCGCGCTATGCCGAACCCAAGCGCGTCGTGCTCAACAAGAACCTGGGGCCGCTGATCTCGACCGACATGACCCGCTGCATCCACTGCACCCGCTGCGTGCGCTTTGGGCAGGAAATCGCAGGGATCATGGAGCTCGGCATGGCCAACCGCGGCGAGCACTCCGAGATCATGACTTTCGTCGGCCGCACCGTCGACTCGGAGCTGTCGGGCAACGTCATCGACCTTTGCCCGGTAGGGGCGCTCACTTCGAAGCCGTTCCGCTACACCGCGCGCACCTGGGAGCTGGCGCGCCGCAAGTCGGTGTCGCCTCACGACGGGCTCGGCAGCAACTTGATCGTGCAGGTGAAGAACGACCGCGTGATGCGAGTCGTGCCGCTCGAGAACGATGCGATCAACGAGTGCTGGCTCTCCGACAAGGATCGCTTCTCGTATGAGGGGCTGAACTCGGACGATAGGCTGAAGCGGCCGCGCCTTCGCCTCGACGGGACACTCGTCGACAGCGACTGGCAGACGGCGCTCGAGCGCGCAGCCGCTGAGCTCAAGCGCATCCGTGAGCAGCATGGCGCGTCGGCGATCGGCCTGCTCGCATCGCCGCATTCGACGCTGGAAGAGCTCCACCTCGCGCAGAAGCTCGTGCGCGGCTTGGGCAGCGACAACGTCGACTTCCGGCTGCGGCAGACGGATTTCAGCGACCGCGACGCGACCTCGGCGACGCCGTGGCTGGGGATGCCGATCACCGAGTTCGCCGCGCTCGACCGGGTGCTCGTCGTGGGCAGCTTCCTGCGCAAGGATCATCCGCTGCTGGCGCAGCGCCTGCGCCAGGCCACCAAGAAGGGCGCGCAGCTCTCGATCGTGCACGCGGCGACCGACGAACTGCTGATGAAGGTTGTGCACCGCATGCTCGCGGCGCCGTCAGAGATGCCGCGAGCGCTTGCCGAGATCGTCGTTGCCGCAGCCGGGGCCGCCGGCGTGGCTGCGCCGTCCGCGCTTGCTGGCATCACGCCGTCGGCGGCGGCGAAGGACATTGCCGCGAGCCTGAAGAGCGGCCAGCGCAGCGGCATCTTCCTGGGCAACTTCGCGCAGCAACATCCGCGCGCCGCGCAGCTGCATGCACTCGCCCTGGCGCTCGCCGAGCTCACCGGCGCGAAGCTCGGTTTCCTTACCGAGGCCGCGAACTCGGTGGGCGGCCACGTCGTCGGAGCGTTGCCTCGCTCCGGCGGACTGGACGCGCAGGCCATGCTAGCGCAGCCGCGGCGCGCGTACATCGTTCTGCACGCCGAGCCGGATCTCGACATGGCGGATCCCGTGACAGCCCATGCGGCCTTGGCCGCGGCGGAGCTCGTCGTCGCGCTGACGCCGTTCGCTTCGCTGGCCGCGCGGCACGCGCACGTGCAGCTCCCGGTGGCCGCGTTCACCGAGACGGCAGGAACCTTCGTCAACTGCGAAGGGCGCGCACAGGCCTTCAACGGCGTAGCCTTGCCGCCGGGAGAGACTCGACCGGCGTGGAAGGTGCTGCGGGTGCTCGGCTCGATGCTCGGTCTGGCCGGATTCGATTTCGATTCGATCGAAGCGGTCCGGGCCGAGCTGCCGGATGACGCCGCGATTCGCGGACAACTGTCCAACGCGACGCGTACAGAGATCACGGCACCGCGCGCGTCCGGAGGCGACCTCCAGCGCATCGCCGACGTGCCGATCTACGCGGCCGACGCGCTGGTGCGCCGCGCGCCCTCGCTGCAGAAGACCGCGGACGCGAGACCGCCTGCCGCCCGCATGAGCACAACGACGCGCTCGAAGCTGCGCCTCGCTGACGGCGTAGCCGTGCGCGTGCGCAACGGAACCGGCGAGGCGATTCTCAAGGTCGTTACCGACGACGGTGTTCCCGACGGCTGCGTGCGCATCGCCGCCGCGCATCCCTCGACCCGGATGCTGGGACCCATGTTCGGCACGCTCGTGTTGGAAGCGCTATAGTGCCCTGTTCCGCAAATTCACTTGATAGTTCGCGGCGAACTCGGCCGCCATGCTTTGTTGCTCGGCCTCACCGTAGCGCTCACTACGGTTGCGGCCTCGCGCCTCGCCTGGCAGCCGATTTCACTCGCTCCTTCATCGTCGGAACTTACGGAACAGGACACTGATGGACGCCATGCTCGCTCCTGTGGCGAACTTTTTCGGACCGACCTGGCCGGCGGTGTGGGCGATCGTGAAGATTCTGGTCATCGCCGTCCCGTTGATGATCGCCGTGGCCTTCCTCACGCTCGCCGAGCGCAAGGTGATCGGCTACATGCAGGTGCGAATCGGCCCCAACCGCGTCGGTCCCTATGGCCTGCTCCAGCCCTTCGCCGACCTGGTGAAGATGGTGTTCAAGGAGGTCATCGTCCCGTCGGGGTCGAGCCGCTGGCTATTCTTCATCGCGCCCATGCTCTCGCTCGCTCCTGCGCTCGCGGCGTGGGCCGTCATCCCTTTTGCCGACGGCATGGTGCTCGCGAACATCAACGCGGGGCTGCTCTACCTCATCGCCATGACCTCGATGGGGGTCTACGGCGTCATCCTGGCGGGCTGGGCATCGAACTCCAAGTATGCGTTCCTCGGATGCCTGCGCTCGGCGGCGCAGATCGTGAGCTACGAGATCGCCATGGGTTTCGCCCTGGTCGGGGTGCTGATGGCAGCATCGAGCCTTAACTTCAGCGACATCGTGCGCGGGCAGGAGGGAGGCGCCGCGTACTGGTACATCTGGCCGCTGCTTCCGCTGTTCGTCGTCTACCTCGTTTCCGGCATCGCCGAGACCAACCGCCACCCGTTCGACGTCGCCGAAGGCGAATCCGAGATCGTGGCGGGGTTCCACGTCGAGTATTCGGGCATCGCGTTCGCGCTGTTCTTCCTCGCCGAATACATGAACATGATCCTGGTCTCGACGCTCTGCTCGGTCATGTTCCTCGGCGGCTGGCTGTCGCCGTGGCCGATCTTGAACGATGTCGAAGTCATCGGATTCCACCCGTTCGGGGACGGGATCGGCTGGCTGTTCGTCAAGACCTGCGCCATTCTGTTCATCTTCCTGTGGATTCGCGCGACCTTCCCGCGCTATCGCTATGACCAGATCATGCGGCTGGGCTGGAAGGTATTCATTCCCATCACGCTCATCTGGATCGTGTTCCTGGGCGCGATGATGCAGACGCGCTGGGCGTACATGTTCCACTAAAGAGACGACGATGTTCCAGCGCATCAGGGATTTCTTCAACGCCTTCCTCCTGGTCGAGTTGTTCAAGGGCCTTTGGGTGACTCGCCACTACCTGTTCGCGCGCAAGATCACGGTGCAGTACCCGGAGGAGAAGACGCCGATGAGCCCACGCTTCCGCGGACTGCACGCGCTGCGCCGGTATCCCAACGGCGAGGAGCGCTGCATCGCCTGCAAGCTGTGCGAGGCGGTGTGCCCGGCGCTGGCGATCACCATCGAATCCGAAGAGCGCGCCGACGGCACCCGCCGCACCACCCGCTACGACATCGATCTAACCAAGTGCATCTTCTGCGGCTTCTGCGAGGAATCGTGTCCCGTGGATTCGATCGTGGAGACGCGGATCCTCGAGTATCACGGGGAAAAGCGGGGTGATTTGATCTACACCAAGGAAATGCTGCTCGCGGTGGGCGATCGTTACGAGGCGCAGATCGCTGCCGACCGCGCGGCGGACGCGAAATTCCGATGAACATCCAGCCGCTGGTCTTCTACGCCTTCGCCGGGATCCTGGTGGTCGCTGCGCTGCTCGTGGTCTTCAGCCGAAATCCGGTGCACTCCGCATTGTGGCTGGTGCTCTCCTTCTTCAGCGCCGCCGGCGTGTGGCTGCTGCTGGAGGCGGAGTTCCTGGCGATCGCGCTGGTCTTGGTCTACGTAGGCGCGGTCATGGTCCTGTTCCTGTTCGTGGTGATGATGCTCGACGTGAACTTCGCCAAGATGCGCGAGCGCTTCCGCAGCTACCTGCCGGTCGGCGCGACCGTGGGCATCCTGGTGCTGGTTGAGATGGGCCTGGTGCTGATCGGCGGCTACCTTTCGCCGGGCGCAGAGCAGGGGCCCGCGCCGGCGCCGGCGAGCTACAGCAACACGCGGATGCTGGGTCTGCAGATCTACACCGACTACGCGTATCCATTCGAGATAGCTGCGGTAATCCTCCTGGTGGCGATCATCGCCGCGATCGCGCTTACGCATCGCAGGCGCAAGCAGACCAAGTATCAGAATCCGGCCGAGCAGGTGAAGGTGCATCCGCGCGACCGTCTGCGCGTGCTGCAGGTGCCGTCGGAGAAGAAGGGGCTCTGAGCAGGAACGCGGCCCAAGCTTTAGCCGCGGACAACCCGGCAGCGGGGCGAGAACCACGGACCGGGCAGGGAGAAGTCAGGTGACGCTGTCGCTACAACCGACGCTGTTCCATTACCTCGCGCTGGGAGCGATCCTGTTCGCCATCAGCGTGGTGGGCATTTTCCTGAACCGCCGCAACGTGATCATCATGCTGATGGCGATCGAGCTGATGTTGCTCGCCGTCAACCTCAACTTCATCGCCTTCTCGCACTACCTCCGCGACTCGGCCGGGCAGGTGTTCGTGTTCTTCATCCTCACCGTGGCGGCAGCCGAATCGGCGATCGGGCTGGCGATTCTCGTGCTGCTGTTCCGCAACGTCGGCTCGATCGACGTCGAGGACCTGGGCAGGCTCAAGGGCTGAAATCACGATGACGATGCAGCAACTCTACCTGCTGATTCCGTTGGCGCCGCTCGCCGCCGCCATCGTCGTCGGGCTGTGGGGGCCGCGCCTCGGGCGCACGACCTCGCATCGCATCTGCATCGCTGGAGTGGCGGTCTCGACGCTGGCCTCGGCGTGGGTCCTGCGCGACGTGCTGGCCGGGCACACGTTCAACGGAGACGTCTACACATGGATGATCTCCGGCGACGTGAAGTTCGCGATCGGCTTCCTGATCGATCCGCTCACCGCGCTGATGATCACCGTCGTGAGCTTCGTCTCCCTGATGGTGCACATCTACACCATCGGCTACATGGCCGACGACCCCGGCTACACCCGCTTCTTTTCCTACATCTCGCTGTTCACCTTCAGCATGCTGATGCTGGTGATGGCGAACAACTTCCTGCAGCTGTTCTTCGGGTGGGAGGCGGTCGGACTGGTTTCCTACCTGCTGATCGGGTTCTGGTACGAGCGGCCGACCGCGATCTACGCCAACCTGAAAGCCTTCCTCGCCAACCGCGTGGGCGATTTCGGCTTCGTGCTCGGCATCGGCTTGATCGTCGCGTACACGGGCTCGCTCGACTATGCGACGGTCTTCGCCGCCGCCCCGGGGCTCTCCGAGGTCGCGCTGAATCTGGTTGGCGACGCCCAATGGTCGCTGATGACCGCGATCTGCATCGGCCTGTTCGTCGGCGCGATGGGCAAGAGCGCGCAGGTGCCGTTGCACGTGTGGCTTCCCGACTCGATGGAAGGCCCGACGCCGATCTCCGCCCTGATCCACGCGGCGACCATGGTGACCGCCGGCATCTTCATGGTGGCGCGCATGAGTCCGCTGTTCGAGCTCTCCGACACGGCACTCTCCTTCGTGACCGTGATCGCGGCGACCACGGCATTGTTCATGGCGATCCTCGGTGTCGTACAGAACGACATCAAGCGCGTAATCGCCTACTCGACGCTGTCGCAGCTCGGATACATGGCGTGCGCGCTGGGCGCGTCGGCCTACGCCGCCGGAATCTTCCACCTGATGACGCACGCGTTCTTCAAGGCGCTGCTGTTCCTCGGCGCGGGCTCGGCGATCATCGCGATGCACCACGAGCAGGACATGCGCAGGATGGGAGGGCTCAAGAAATACATGCCGATCACCTACTGGACCATGGTGATCGGATCGCTGGCGCTCGCGGGCATCCCGCCTTTCGCCGGATTCTTCTCCAAGGACGCGATCATCGAGGCGGTACAGCTCTCCAGGATTCCCGGGCACGGGTATGCCCAGTTCGCCGTCACGATCGGCGTGTTCCTCACGGCCCTGTACAGCTTCCGGCTGATCTTCATGACCTTCCATGGCGAGGAACGCTTCCGCCACCAGGAAGCTCACGGCGATGCGCACGGGCACGACGAGCACGCGCACGGAGATCCCAAGGAGAGCCCCTGGGTTGTCACTCTCCCGCTGATCGTTCTGGCCATCGGGTCGGTGTATACCGGGTGGGCATACGTCGGCAACACCGTGTTCGGCGATTTCTTCGGGAGCTCCATCGCGGTCGCGCAACAGCACGCGGGGCCGGCCGAGATGCGGGAGGAATGGCACGGGGCAGTCGCCTTCATCGTCCACGCGCTCGGGGGCCTGCCGCTGTGGCTCGGAGTCGCAGGGATCGTGGCGGCTTGGTTCTTCTGGTACTTGCGTCCTGAGCTGCCCGGACGCATTGCGACTGCGCTCGGCGGCCTCTATACCGTCTTGGTGAACAACTACTTCATCGACAAGTTCAACGACTGGTTCTTCGCGGGTGGATTCCGCAAGATCGGCGGCGTCGCGTCAGATATCGGCGATCGCTCGATCATCGACGGCTTCTTCGTCAACGGCAGTGCGCGGGTCGTCGCTGCAACCGCGGCGCTGCTGCGTCACATCCAGACCGGGCGCGTTTACCACTACGCCTTCGCGATGATCCTGTCGGTCCTTGCGCTTCTCACCTGGTGGGCCATCCGCTGAAGGCGATCGACGTGCTGCCCTACATCAGCCTGGCCATCTGGGTGCCCATCGCGGCGGGTGTACTCGTGCTGGCGTTGCACCGCGACCGCGACGCTGCCGCGGCGCGCTGGCTGGCATTGGTCGGCGCGGTAGCCGGATTTGCAGTGACCCTACCGCTGTACGCGCACTTCGCCATCGGCACCGCGGAGATGCAGTTCGTCGAGGCGATGGAATGGATCCCGCGGTTCAACGTGAACTATATCGTCGGCGTCGACGGCATCTCGCTGCCGCTGGTCCTGCTCAACAGCTTCATCACCGTGCTCGTGGTCTGGGCCGGATGGGTGGTCATCCAGACGAGGGTCGCGCAATACATGGCAGCGTTCCTCATCATGTCGGGGCTCACCAACGGCGTTTTCACGGCGCTCGACGGAGTGCTCTTCTACGTCTTCTTCGAGGCGATGCTCATTCCGCTGTACCTGATCATCGGCATCTGGGGCGGCCCGAATCGCGTCTACGCGGCGATCAAGTTCTTTCTCTACACGCTGCTCGGCTCGCTGCTGATGCTGGTGGCGCTCATCTACCTTTATTCGGTCAGCGGCGGCAGCTTCTCCATCCTCGAGTGGTATCAGCTGCCGCTGTCGCTCAAGACCCAGGTGCTGCTGTTCATCGCCTTCTTCGCCGCCTTCTCGGTCAAGGTTCCGATGTGGCCCGTGCACACCTGGCTCCCGGACGCCCACACCGAAGCGCCCACCGGCGGCTCGGTCGTGCTTGCGGCGATCACGCTGAAGGTCGGAGGATACGGCTTCATCCGCTTCGTGCTGCCGATCCTGCCCGACGCGAGCCACTACCTGGCCGGCTTCATGATCGCGCTGTCCTTGATCGCCATCATCTACATCGGCTTCGTGGCGCTGGTGCAGCCCGACATGAAGAAGCTCATCGCCTATTCGTCGATCTCGCACATGGGTTTCGTCACTCTCGGCGTGTTCCTGTTCAGCAGCATGGGGGTCGAAGGCGGCCTGGTCCAGATGATCTCGCACGGCTTCGTGTCCGCCGCGCTGTTCCTCTGCGTCGGCGTCCTCTACGACCGCATGCACAGCCGGTTGATCGCCGACTACGGCGGCGTGGTCAACACCATGCCCAAGTTCGCGGCATTCGCCATGCTCTTCGCGATGGCCAACTCGGGACTTCCGGGAACCAGCGGTTTCGTCGGCGAGTTCATGGTCGTTCTGGCTTCGATCAAGACGAACTTCTGGCTGGGCTTTTGCGCCGCGACCATCATGATCCTCGGCGCCGCGTACACGCTGTGGATGTACAAGCGTGTGTGGTACGGGAAGACCGCCAACGACCACGTCGCCGCGCTCAAGGACCTTTCCAGCCGCGAGTTCTGGCTGCTTGCCATGCTCGTCGCCGCCGTGCTCGCGTTGGGCGTGTATCCCAAGCCGTTCACCGACGTGATGCACGCCTCGGTTGCCGATCTCCTCGCCCACGTGGCACAGAGCAAGCTCTGAGCGCCCCCAAATGACCGTGCCCTTCGACCTGACGCCAGCATTGCCCGAGGTGGTGCTGCTCGCTGCGGCATGCACCGTGCTGATCGTCGATCTCTTCGTGCCGGAATCGCGCCGGCAGATCTCCTACTGGCTGACCCAATTGGGCTTGTTCGTCACGGCCTGGGTTACTCTCTACGTCTTCCACGACACGCCGGTACGGGTCTTCGGCAATACCTTCGTCGCCGACGCCCTGGCCGATCTGCTCAAATTCTTCAGTTGCGTCACGGTGATCCTCACGCTCATCTATTCGCGCACCTACCTCGCGGCCCGGGGCCTGTTCCGCGGCGAGACCTTCGTGCTGATGATGTTCGCGCTGCTGGGGATGATGGTGATGATCTCGGCCGGGAGCTTCATCACGCTGTACCTCGGGCTGGAGCTGATGTCGCTCTCGCTGTACGCGATGATCGCCCTGCAGCGGGACTCCGACGTCGCGGTCGAGGCGTCGATGAAGTACTTCGTGCTGGGCGCTCTCGCTTCGGGACTGCTGCTGTACGGGCTGTCGATGGTCTACGGAGCGACGGGATCGCTCGACATCAATCAGGTGGCGATCGCGGTGTTCAGCGGCCAGGCCAACCGGACCATCCTGGTGTTCGGACTGGTCTTCGTGGTCTCCGCGATCGCGTTCAAGCTCGCGGCGGTGCCGTATCACATGTGGGTCCCCGACGTCTACGAAGGGGCGCCGACGGCGGTCACCCTGTTCGTGGGTTCCGCGCCCGAGCTCGCCGCCTTCGCCTTCACCATAAGGCTGCTGGTCGGATCGCTGTCCGCAATGGCCTTCGACTGGCAGGGGATGCTGATCGTTCTCGCGCTGCTGTCGATGATCGTCGGCAACGTGGTCGCGATCGCACAGAGCAACATCAAGCGTATGCTCGCCTACTCGACTATCGCCAACATGGGCTACATGCTCATGGGCTTCCTTACCGCCAACGTCAACGGCTACAGCGCGGCGATGTTCTACACGATTACCTACGTGCTGACCACGCTGGTGAGCTTCGGCATGGTCCTGCTTCTATCGCGCAGCGGCTTCGAGGCTGACAAGCTCGACGATTTCAAGGGACTCAACCAGCGCAGCCCGTGGTACGCGCTGATGATGCTGCTGGTGATGTTCTCGCTTGCGGGCATTCCCCCGACCGTCGGTTTCTACGCCAAGTTCGCGGTCATCGAGGCGGCGGTGGACGTCGGGCTGGTATGGCTGGCGGTGATTGCGGTTCTGATGTCCTTGATCGGCGCGTTCTATTACCTCCGGATCGTCAAGCTCATGTACTTCGACGAAGCCCAGGAGCAGGCGCCGCTGGAATCCCGATTCGACACTCGCGTGCTGCTGTCGCTCAACGGACTGGCGCTGCTCTTCTTCGGCGTGTTCCCCCAGCAGCTCATGGGCATGTGCGTGGTGGCGCTCACGCGTTCTTATTGAGACCGCTGCGGCGTCCGCCGTGCTAACATCTGCAGTTCAAGCTGCAGTTTCCCATGCGCGTCGGCTTTTTCGTCACCTGCCTCGTCGATCTGATGCGGCCGTCGATCGCCTTCGCTGCGATCAAGCTGCTCGAATCCGGAGGCGCCGAAGTGGTCGTTCCGCCGACGCAGACCTGCTGCGGGCAGCCCGGCTATAACTCGGGCGATCGTGCCGGAGCCAAGGCGCTCGCGGCCAAGGTCGTCGCCGAGTTCGAAGCCTGCCAATACCTGGTCGCGCCTTCGGGCTCGTGCAGCGGGATGATCAAGACGCACTACGCCGACCTGTTTCGCGATGATCCGGCGCTCGCCGCGCGCGCCGAAGCTCTGGCGGCGAAAACCTACGAGCTCACCGACTTCCTGGTCAACGTTCTCAGGCTCGAGCGCGTTCCCGGCGGGTTTTCGGGCAACGCGACCTACCACGACTGCTGCGCCGGACTGCGCGAGATGGGAGTGAAGCCGCAGCCGCGGGCGCTGCTCGCCAAGGTCCGGGGCTTGAAGCTCACCGAGATGGCCGATTGCGAGACCTGCTGCGGCTTCGGCGGGACCTTCTCCCTCAAGTACGGCGAAATCTCGGCCCGGATGGCCGACAACAAGTGCACTCAGATCGCCCAGACCGGTGCCGACGCGGTCGTGCTGGGCGATCTGGGCTGCATACTGAACATCGAAGGCAGGTTGCGGCGGCGCGGTGACACCAAGACCAAGGTATTGCATGTCGCCGAAGTCCTCGCCGGGGAAATGCTCGGGCCGGAGTAGCCGTGCAGATCGCTTCGATGCACTTCAAGGAGCGCGCCCACGAGAGCCTGGGCGATGCGCAGCTGCAGAAAAACCTGCAGAAGTTCAAGACCAAGTTCGTCACCAAGCGCCGCGAGTCGCTGACCGAGCTCGACGACTTCGAGGGCACCCGCGAAGCGGCCAAGGCCATCCGGCAGCGCGCGCTGGACAACCTCGACGCATGGCTGGAGATCTTCGAGGCCAACGCCACAGCGCGAGGCGCAGTAGTGCTGTGGGCCGAGACTCCCGCCGATGTCAATCGGCACATGCTCGACATCGCCCGGCGCCACGGTGTGACCAAGATCATCAAGTCGAAGTCGATGGTGAGCGAGGAGTCCGCCCTCGACCAAGCGCTCGAGGCCGCGGGTCTCACCGTGGTGGAGACCGACCTCGGCGAATACATCCTGCAGATCAACGACTACGAGCCTCCCTCGCACATCATCGGGCCGGCCCTGCACAAGAACAAGGCGGAGGTGGCGGAGCTCTTCTCAAGGAAGCACGGCACTCCGCGCAAGACCGAGATCAGCGAGCTGTGCCTTGAGGCGCGGAAGGTCCTGCGCGAGCACTATCTGACCGCAGGCATGGGCGTCTCCGGCGGCAACTTTTTCGTCGCCGAGACAGGCTCGGTGGTGCTCGTCACCAACGAATGCAACGCGACACTCACTACCACGCTGCCCAAGGTGCACGTCGCCATCTCGGGCGTCGAGAAGGTCGTGCCTACGCTGGAGGACGTCGCGACGCTGATGCGCCTGCTTCCGCGCTCGGCCACGGGACAGTCGATCTCCAATTACCTCGATATCCTCACGGGTACCAAGGGGGAGGGCGAGTTCCACGGCGCCGAGCACATGTATTACATCCTGGTCGACGCCGGCCGCGCGCGCGTGCTTGGAAGCGAAGTGAGGGAGGCGCTGCGCTGCATCCGGTGTGGCGCATGCATGAACCACTGTCCCGTCTACCAGAACATCGGCGGCCACTCCTACGGCTGGGTCTACCCTGGACCCATCGGCTCGATCCTGACTCCTTCCTACATCGGCCTCGAGAACGCGCTCGACCTGCCGATGGCCTCCACCATGTGCAACCAATGCGGCGTGGTCTGTCCGGTTATGATTCCCCTGCCCGACCTGCAGCGCAAGCTGCGCGAGGAGGAATTCCGGCGCGCGCTGCGCCCTTGGACCGAGCGCTTCGCTCTGCGCGCGTGGTCGTGGCTCGCACTGCGGCCGCGCCTCTTCGCGCTGGCCACGCGCATCGGTGCGCGCATGCTCAAGGCTCAGGGCGGCAGCGATCGGATGATCCACCGACTGCCGCTCGGGGGAGGATGGACCGACGGCCGCGACATGCCGGCGGCCGCGGGTCGCACCTTCCGCGAATTGTATGCGCGCCGCGGGGGCACACGATGAACGCTCCGCGCGATCACATACCGCGGACTGCGCCGCCGATCAGCCACCGCGGCGAATCTCTCGGCACCGAGAACGCTTTTGTCGTTCTCGCCGAAGTCAACGCGCTGCAACGCCAAGGCCGCGACATTGTCTCGTTCTGCATCGGACAGCCCGACTTTCCAACTCCGGCCAATGTGCAGGACGCGGCAATCGCGGCGATACGCGCAGGCAAGCACGGCTATACGCCTTCGGCGGGCATCGACGAGCTGCGCGCCGCCGCTGCGCGCGACATCGGAAGCCGCCGTGGGCTCGACATCGCGCCCGAGGATGTCGTCGTGGGGGCCGGCGCCAAGCCATTCATCGCCTACACCATCGCTTCGGTGACCGATTACGGCGCCGGCGACGAGGTGATCTATCCGGTCCCGGGCTTTCCGATCTACGAGTCGCAGATCCTCGCCAACGGCGCCGTACCGGTGCCGATCCATTTGCGCGAGGCGCGCGACTTTGCCTTCGATCCGCACGAGCTTGAGGCGAAGATCACGCCGCAGACGCGGCTGCTCATACTCAACTCGCCGCAGAATCCGACCGGCGGGGTACTGCAGCGCGCCGATCTGGAAGCCATCGCCGAGATCCTCCGCGCGCACCCTCATGTGTGGGTCTACGCCGACGAGATCTACTCGCGGCTCTCCTACGACGGCGAGTTCGCGTCGCTCGCTTCGCTCCCCGGTATGCTCGAGCGAACGGTCATCTCCGACGGAGCCTCCAAGACCTGGGCGATGACAGGCTGGCGCATCGGCTACATCGCCAACCGCGCGCTGGCGCCGGTGTTCACGCGCTGGATCACCAACACCGATTCCTGCGCTTCGCAGGTGAGCCAATGGGCAGCCCTGGAGGCGATCGAGGGGCCGCAGGACAGCGCGGCGGCGATGCGAATGTCGTTTCTTGAGCGCCGCGACCTCGTGGTCGACTTGCTCAATTCGGTACCCGGAATCACATGCAGAACGCCCGGTGGTGCCTTTTACGCCTGGCCGAACGTCACCGAAGCGTGCAAGCTCACCGGCTGCGCCGATTCCGAGGAGTTGCGCAAGCGCCTGCTCAACGAGGGGGGCGTCGCCGTGCTCGCCGACATCCATTTCGGGCGCCGCGTTCCGGGAGACGGCCAGCACATCCGCCTCTCCTACGCCGCGTCGACCGAGGCGATCCGCTCCGGAGTCGAGCGCATAGCTGCTTTCGTGCGCAAGCAGAGCCGATGAGCGCCGAGCGCGAAGCGATCCTCGGCCGCGTGCGCGCGGCGCTAGGCAAGCGCGAGCGCGACGCCAAAGCGGCCGCCGATGCGCAAGCGACCATCGCCGCGCACGCGCAAGGGCCGCGGCCGCGGCTGCCGTCCGATCTGGTCCAGCGCTTCCTGCAGCGCGCGACCGACATGGAAAGCACGGTCGAGCGAATCGCCGATCGCAGCGAGATTCCGGCCGCCGTCGCGCGCTACCTCGACGCGCTCGAATTGCCCGAGGTGCTCGCGCAGCAGAAGTCGCACCGCGGCGTGTGCTGGCCGGAGCTCGGCGATCTTGACTGGACAGGCGCAGGCCTCGAAATCGAAGTGCGGCCGACCACGGGCGGCGACCGCCTGGGCATCACCGGCGCCTTCTGTGCCATCGCCGAGACCGGTACGCTGGTGATCCTCTCCGGCGCCGATACGCCCACTGCGACGACGCTGCTGCCCGACACGCACATCGCGGTCCTGCGAGCCGGGCGCGTCGTCGCCGGCATGGAAGAGGCCTTCGCCCTGATCCGGCACGAGCTGGGGCGCCTGCCGCGCGCAGTGAACATGATCTCGGGGCCATCGCGCACCGGAGACATCGAGCAGACCATCGTGCTGGGCGCGCACGGACCGTATCGAGTACACATCCTGGTAGTGGCGTAGCGTCTCGCGCTGCGCGTTCGACCGCTGCCTCCTTCGTCGATATCGGAGCCGCGGCAGCGAGCCATAGGCGATCGTCCTACACTGGCGCCGGAACTCACCGGCGCCGGCCTGAACTTAACCGTTATCCTCTCTGTCCATCACGTTGCGAGGACCGATAGTCGCTCGCGCCGCCGCTACATGCGGTGGTCTCGAACCATTACTGGAGGTGCGTTATGTTCGTTCGAAAGAGCGTTTTGCTTGCAGCTCTGGTCGCTGGTGCCGCACTTTCGCCGGTTGCCGGCGCGGCAAGGGTTGATGTCGATGTCTACATCGCTCCGCCGGCGCCGATCTACGAGCCAGTTCCCGCGCCACGCGTGGGCTTTGTCTGGGCCCCAGGGTACTGGGAGTATCGTGACCACGACCGCCGTCACCACTGGGTTCAGGGACACTGGATTCGTGAGCGGCGTGGTTACGCTTGGGTGCCTCACCGCTGGGAAGAGCACGACGGTCGCTGGCACTTCGAGGACGGCCATTGGGAGCGTCACGGGTGATGGCGCGGCTTGGCGTTTGACTCGATGCGCAAGCAACCACTGCGTCGCGTGCTCAGGCGTAGATCAAGCTAATGACCACGAACAGCGGGAGAAGAACAAGAGCCGAGTAGCCTAGATAGGCGAAGAAGCTCGGCATCGCCACCCCGCGTTGCTCGGCGATGGCCTTGATCATGAAATTGGGCGCGTTCCCCACGTAGGTGAGCGCGCCGAAATACACTGCGCCAGCGGAAATCGCGACCAGCGTTTTCCGCAGAGGCCCCATCAGTTGGGTCGCGTCGCCGCCGGCAAGATTGAGGAACACCGCGTACGTGGGCGCATTGTCCAGGAATGCCGATAATAGTCCGGTTGCCCAGAAGTACATCACGTGCCGCGGCTCGCCGCCTGCGTCGCTCACCAGATCGACCAGCGGCGCAAGCGGCCCGGAGCGTCCCGCCTGCAGCATCGCAATCACCGGAATGATCGTCAGAAAGATCCCCGCGAAAAGCTTCGCCACCTCGGCGATCGGCTCCCAGGTGAAGGCGTTGGTCTCGCGGATGGCGCTCGGGGTCCAAGTCAGCGACGCGAGCGCAATGGCGAGCAGCGCGACGTCGCGCACGATGTTCTGCCATTCGAGCTGCATTCCGGACACCTGGAGCGTGGTTTCTGGTTTCCACACTCCGGATAACAGTACCACCGCAACCACTGCGCCGATGAGCGTGAAATTGACCACCCCGTCTATCGCCAGCGGCTCGTAGGCGGCAGGCTGCAGCGGCCGTTCCCGCCGCCACAGCCGGGTGTCCAGGGCGTAGAAGATTCCTAACAGCGCAGCGGAAATCAGCAGCGTCGGAAGGGCGAGCCACCGCGTCGTCCAGAAGAACTCGACGCCGTTGAGAAAGCCGATGAAAAGCGGCGGGTCGCCGAGCGGGGTGAGCGCGCCGCCGATGTTGCCGACCAGGATGATGAAGAAGACGACCACGTGTACGCGATGATTGCGGCCCTCGTTGGCACGCAGCAGCGGCCTGATGAGCAGCATCGCGGCACCGGTGGTGCCCATGGCGCTCGCGAGCATGGCGCCGATGGTCAGGAGCGCGGTGTTGAGCTTGGGGCTTCCGATGAGCGTGCCACGTACGGCGATTCCACCCGAGACCGTGTACAGGGCGAAAAGAAGGATCACGAACGGCAGGTATTCGAGCAGCAGGGCGTGCACGAGCTGATGGATCGTCTCGCCCGGGCCGAACACGATGGCGAAAGGGATCAGCATCGCCAGTGCCCAGGCGGCGCTGATCTTGCCGTAGTGCAGATGCCAGAAGCGGGCGCCGAGGATCGGCCAGAGGGCGAGCGACAACAGCAACCCCGCGAAGGGTACCCCCCAGATCGGCGACAGGCCGGCGCCAGTGAATGCCGAGGATGCATCGGCGGAGGCCAGAGCGACGGAAGCACCGAAGATTGCCATCGCGCCGGCGATGACTCGGGCGCAACCGCGTGCGGTGCAGCGCACTACGGTCTCGCAGCTACGATTGGAGCAGGTGAGCCGGCGGCGACCGGCTTTGCCTGCGGCGCGTGGTGCTTCGGTTGGGGAACCCACCCGAGCACGGCCAGCATCACGAAGAACCCGATCACGTAGGCCACGGTGACGTGCCAGCCGCCCCGCACCCAGGCGACCGCGTCCTTGGCGTCGGGGTACATGTTCGAAAGCGCCACACCGGCAGACGACCCGAACCAGATCATCGATCCGCCGAAGCCGACCCCGTAGGCGAGATAGCCCCAGTCGTAGCCCCCCTGCTTGAGCGCCAGGGCGGTCAGCGGGATGTTGTCGAAGACGGCGGAGACGAAGCCCAGCCCCATCGCCACCCGCCACGACGCGTCGGGCAATTTGTGCACGGGCATCATCGATGCGGCGAGCACCAGCGACAGCAGGAACATGCTGCCCTTGAAGGCGTTGGGCAGCTCTTCCCACGCCGGGCGCCGCAGCGGAACGCACACTAGCAACGCGACCCAAACGGCGGCGCCGATGAAGGGGAACGTGCTGGAGATCTCGCTGAAGCGAACGTTGACGAGGACGTTGACCACGATCGCCGCCACGAGGATGAGCGCGACGATGAAGACGCGCGCCCAGTCGACGACCACGCCGGCTGGCGGTTCCTTGGTGATCGGAGAGTAGCGTTGCTGCTGGAGCGAAGCCGGGATTCCGAAGATCAGCATCGCTGTGCCTGCGGCGACGAAAGCCTCGAGCACTTGCAGCGGACTCACACCGTCGATCCACATCATGGTAGTCGTCGTGTCGCCGACGACACTCCCGGAGCCCCCAGCGTTCGAAGCCGCAACGATTGCGGCGAGATAGCCGATGTGAACCTTGCCGCGAAACACCGTGCCTGCGATCGTCCCGCCGATCAGCGCTGCGGCGATGTTATCCAGGAAGCTCGACAACACGAAGATCATGAACAGCAGCACCAGTCCACCCTTCCAGTCGTCCGGAAGGTAGTGGGGAAGCTTGGCTGGAATGCGGCTCGCCTCGAAATGCTTCGACAGCAGAGCGAATCCGAGCAGCAGACCGAGCAGGTTGGTCAGCAGGACCCATTCATGGGCCAAGTGTGCGACCCAGCCAGCCACGCCGGGGCCTTCAGGGAACGGTGACGCTGTGATCTTGAAGATCGAGATCACGACAAGTCCGGTCACCGCGATCGGCAGCGTGTGGTGATGGAACAGCGCGACGCCGACGAGCGTCAGCGCGAACAGGATAAAATCGATGGGGATGCCGGCGATGGCCGGGGGCTCGACCGGCGCGGCGATCGCAAGCGTCGGAAACAGCAGACCAAGGAGCAGCAGACGGGCCACGAAGCAGCGGGCGCGCGACATGGAATCTCCAAGAAACCGGCGCGACCACATGAAACCGCAAGAAACTGCCGCCGGGCGTATTTTTGTGCCGCAGATTGTACTGTCCAGAGTGTCGCTCGCCAATGGGAGGATCGGGGCGCAGTTGAACACCACAGGCCCGATCCTTGCTTGTCAGCCCCCGGATAGCCCCTTAGACTGCTTTTGCCGCCCGGTTTCCCGGGGGAAGGACGGGGGCAACGACCGGCAGCGATGGCGCTTACTCGCCCACTGACACGCCTCGACCACCAGACGCTCGCCACCGTGAGCGAAGGGGTGGGACGCGAGGCCCTGCTCGCGCTCTCCCAGCGCAAGCTGAACGCGCTCGGCCTGCCGGTCTGCTACATCGATGCCGATCAGCGCTACCGCTTCGTCAATCGCGCGTTTCTCGACTGGACCGGCAAGCCCGGCTCCGAGGTGCTGGGCCGCGAAGTGGTCGAAGTAGACGGGCGCGAACTCTACCAGCTCTATCACGCGTACCTCGAGGCGGCGCTTTCCGGCGAGCGGGTGAGCTTCGAGCGCCAGCTCTCGTCGGTCAAGCGCAATGCCTTCTGGATCCGCGTCGATTTCTACCCCGACCGGGGCGCGCGCGGCGACGTCCGAGGCGTGCTGGCCACCTACACCGACGTCGACAACATCAAGCGGCTCGAGCTCGAAGCGGGCGAGCGCGAGCATCGACTGCGGGTGGTCACCGACTCGGTCGGCCTGCCGATCTTCTACTTCGATCGGGCTTTGAGGCTGCGCTTCGCCAACAAGCCTTACGGCAAGTACATCGGCATCCCCGTCGACGACATCCTCGGGCAGCCCCTCAAGAACTTCCTCGCCCCGGACGCGCTCGCCGAGATGCAGGGCTACGTCGAGCGCGCGTTTGCCGGAGCGACGGTGAGCTACGACCGGCGCGAGCGCCCGGCGTCGGGCGAGCTGCGCTGGGTGCGCATCACGCTGTTTCCCGACCGCGAGCCCGGCGGCAGGACCGGCGGCGCCTTCGTGGTGATCAACGACATCGAGGACGACACCCGGATCCGCGAGGCGCTCAAATCGCAGGAAGCGCAGATGCGGCTGTTCGCCGACAACATCCCGGGCCCGATCGCCTACCTCGACAAGAAGCTCAAGTACACCTTCGTCAACCAGGCATTCGCCAACTGGGTTTGCAAGCCGCAGGACCAGATCTACGGCAAGACGCCGTATGAAGTGATGCCGCACGACGTCAACGCCTTCCTGCGGCCGATCATCAAGCGGGCGCAGGAGGGAGAGAACGTCGACTACGAGCGCATCGGGGTCAGCGCCGACGGGCAGCGCCGCTGGATGCACGGGCGCATCGCTCCCGACCTCGACGCCAGCGGCACGGTGCGCGGGCTCTACTGCACCGAGTACGACATCCACGACCTCAAGCTCACCGAGCAGGCGCTTGCCACTCGCGAGGAGCAGCTGCGGCTGTTCACCGACAACATTCCCGAGCCGGTCGTCTACGTCGACATCGATCGCAACTACAGCTTCGTGAACGACGCCTTCCTGCGATTGCTAGGCCTCGACCGCGAATCGGTGATTGGTAAGTCGGTGAAGGAGGTGCTGGGACCCGAAGCGTTCGAGCTGGAGCAGCCGTTCATCGAACGGGCGGCGCGCGGCGAGGACGTGACCTATGAGCGGCAAGCGATCGACGTCAACGGGCGCCTTCGCTGGCTCCGGAACAAGATCGTGCCGGACCTCCGGTTCGACGCGACGATCAAGGGCTTCTATATCGTCGGCCACGACATCACCGACCTCAAGGAAGCGCAGGATGCCCTGGCCGCGCGCGAATCGCAGTTACGCGCGATCATGGACGGCGTTCCTGCGCCGGTCGCGTACATCGACCGCGACGAGCGTTGCCAATACGTCAACCGGACGTTCCTGCAGTATTTCGGGCTGACCGCGGAACAGGTTGCGGACCTGCGCCTGCGCGACGTCGTCGGGCACGGCATCTACGCCAGCGCGCAGGCGATGCTCGCCAAGGCGCTCGAGGGCGAATCGACCGCCTTCGACCGCCTTGTTCCCGGGGCAGGCGGTGCCAGGAGATGGATGACCATCCGCGTCGTGCCCGACGCCTCTCCGACGGGCGAGGTCAGCGGTGCGTTCGTGCTGATGAACGACATCCATGGGTTGAAGCAGGCCCAGGAAGCGTTGCGCGCCAGCGAGGCGGAGCTGCGCCTGATCATGGACAACGTGCCGGCGCGCGTCTCCTACATCGACCGCGATTTCCGCTTTCGTTTCCTGAATCGCCACAACGAAGAGTGGCTCTCTGAGAGCGCCAAGGACGTGACTGGGCGGAAGATCGGCGAAGTGATTGGAGATGCACGCGCGCGGCAGCTCGGGCCGCTACTGACCCGCGTGCTCGCCGGCGAGACCGTATCGACCGAGCAGCTTCTCGTACAGCCCAACGGCGAGCAGCGCTGGGAGTCGGTCCACTTCGCTCCCAACCGCGACGCCGAGGGCAGCGTGATCGGCATCTACGCGGTGCACACCGACGTCCACGATCAGAAGCGCAACGAGGAGGCGCTGCGCCGCGCCAACTGGATGCTCTCCTCGCACATCAACAACACGCCGCTGGCGGTGCTCGAGTGGGATCGCGACTTCAAACTTGTGCGCTGGTCTCCCCAGGCGGAGAACATCTTCGGATGGCGCGCCGAGGAGGTGCTGGGCATGCCGCTCACCGGCAGCCAGCTCACTCACGAAGCAGACCGACCGGGTGTCGTCGAGCTGATCAACCGCCTGATGGCGGGCGAGGAGCCCCGCGCGACGGGGCTCAACCGCAACCATCGCAAGGACGGCGAGACCATCTGGTGCGAGTGGTACCACTCGTGCCTGCTCGACGAGCAGGGCCGCATCGTGTCGGTGCTCTCCTTCGTGCAGGACGTGAGCTCGCGCATCCAGGCCGAGGAGCGGCTTCAGTACCTGGCGACTCGCGACGCGCTCACCGGGCTGCCCAACCGCCTGCTGCTGCAGGAGCGCGTAGCGCAGGCGATTGCCAAGGCGAAGCGCACCGGCCGCCGCGTCGGCGTTCTGTTCATCGACCTCGACCGCTTCAAGAACGTCAACGACACGCTGGGCCACCGCATCGGCGACGAGCTCCTCAAGCGCGTCACCGCGTCGCTGTCCGCGGCACTGCGGGAGACCGATTTGCTGGCTCGGCTCGGCGGAGACGAGTTCATGGTCATCGTCGAGGAATTCGAGGATCCGTCGGTGCTCAACCGCATCGCGCAGAAGCTGCAGGACGCGATTGCCCAGCCCTTCGAGATCGAGGACCACGACATCTACGTGACCTCGTCGATCGGCATCGCCGTGTACCCCGACGACAGCGACGACCCCGAAGGGCTGCTCAAGCACGCCGACGTGGCGATGTACCGCTCCAAGGACCTCGGCCGCAACACTTACCAGTTCTTCGACGCGAGCATGGCCGAGCACCGGCTCAAGCAGCACACGCTGGAGGCTTCGCTGCGCAGCGCGGTCAAGGATGGGATGCTGAAGCTCCACTATCAGCCGGTGATGCGCATCAGCGACAGGGCGATCGTCGGGGCCGAGGCGCTGCTGCGCTGGCATAGCGAGGAGCACGGCGACGTCGCGCCCAAGGTCTTCATTCCACTGGCCGAGGAATCGGGGCTCATTCACCTTCTCGGCGACTGGGTACTGCGCTCGGCCGCGGAGCAGTGTGTGGCCTGGCGAAACGCGGGAATTCCGCTGAAGGTCTCGGTGAACCTGTCAGGGCGGCAGTTCTACCGGGACGACCTGGCGCAGCGAATCCTGGAGATCGTACGGGGCGCCGGCTGTGAACCGGGATGGATGGAACTGGAGGTCACCGAGTCGAGCCTGCTGCACGATCTGGACTCGATCAAGAAGGTACTGCAGCAACTCCGAGTGGAAGGATTCTCGGTGGCGATCGATGACTTCGGCACCGGGTATTCGAGCCTCTCGCACCTCAAGCATTTCCCGATCGATACGCTGAAGATCGACATCTCCTTCATCGCCGATCTCGAAAGCGATCCGGGGGACGCTGCGATCACGGAGGCGATCATCGCGCTGGCCCGCGGCCTGGGCCTGCGTGTCGTCGCCGAGGGAGTTGGAACCAAGGCGCAACTCGAGTTCCTCGCATCGCACGGCTGCCACTGTTTCCAGGGCTTCTGGATCAGCCAGCCGTTGCCGCCGGCCGAACTGGCCGAATTCACCAAGACCAGCCACTAGCGCACCGCCGGTAGCCTGGGTTGAGCGCCCTGCGGGAAGTCCAAGGGCGCGAAACCCGGGGCCGACGTGCGCCTGAAGCATGAAGCAAGTTCGAGCGCGCTTCTACTCGAGTCCCGAGTCTCGCTGCGCTTGACCCTGGCTACGCACTCCCCGCAGCGCCGACGTCTTTTTCGAGCCACTCGAGCAGCGGCGCCGCCACCGTTTGCCAGTCGCGCTCAAGCATCATCATGTGGGCGAGTCCGGGCACGATCAGGGCCTCCGTCCGGTAAAGCGACGCCGTCGCCTTGACGTCCCCGGGAGTCGAGATGCGGTCGCCGCCCGCTCCGAGCACCAGCAGCGGCTCGGGGGCGACGGGCCTTCCATCGTGCAGCCGGAGGGTGAGATCGAGCAGCGCCCGCGGCGACTCCACGGTGAGGTGAGCGACCGCCTCGAGCAGCATTTCCGGCGCGACATCTTCGCTGAAATACATCGGTCGCAGCGCGGCGAGCATGTCTCCCGAGAGATGCGGCGCGTCGAGCCGCTGCATGTTGACCAGGTATTCCGGTTGCCAGATGAGAAGACGGCTTGCCACCGGCGCAAGACCGCCCGGCGGGATCGGCGCCAGCAGGGCCGCAGCGCGCACCGGTCGGGTCGCCATCAATCGCTCGACAACCGCCGCACCCATGGAGTGCCCGATCAGCACGGGGGGCGATTCGAGTCCGCCCGCGACATGCTCGACGTCGGCGACATAGTCGTCGAGGCCGGCGACAAAAAGCGTGTCGCGTCCCCCGCTCGCCCCATGACCGCGCAGAGACAGCGCGTACGCGGCGTAGCCGCGCGCGGCGAACCAGGGCAGGAAATAGGGCTCCCAGCACCAGCCGTCGCAGTAGCCGCCGTGAATGAACAGGAGCGGCGGCTTGCCCGCGGATTGGGCGGGCAGCCGCGAGCGTACTTCGAGCCGCGTTTCCTGTGGCAGCATTGGGGATTGGTTTGATCGGGCGCGGCGGGTCCGAGCGGCGTGCTACTATTCGCATCCGCCGCCGCAGGCACCGCGCTCCCGCGGAGCGCGCAATTCTACATGACTCGAGCCGCCGTCCGCGACGCCGCAGCGCTGCCTGCCGCCGTTTACGATCCCGCTTGCTGCCGTTGTGCGCGTCTGGTGCGCCATCTCCAGCAAGTGCGCGCGGAACATCCCGGCTATTTCTGCCGCCCCGTGCCGCCCTTCGGGGATCGGCGAGCAACGCTGGTGATCGTCGGCCTGGCCCCCGGCAAGCACGGCGCGAACGCTACCGGTCGCCCGTTCACCGGCGATTACGCCGGGATTCTGCTCTACGCGACGCTGTTCAAGTTCGGCTTCGCTTCGCGTCCCGAATCGACCTCGGTGGACGATGGGCTGCGGCTCAAGAAAGCGCGCATTACCAACGCGGTGAAGTGCCTGCCTCCGGGGAACAAACCCCTGCCCGCGGAGGTCAGCAATTGCAATGCCTTCCTCGCCGCCGAGCTTGGCACGCTGCCGGAGGGGGCGGCGCTCCTGGCGCTGGGACGCGTCGCGCACGACGCGATCCTGCGTGCGCTCGGTGTGCGAGCACGGGGGCACGCCTTCGCGCACGGCGCCGAGCACGCGCTTGCGCGAGGTGTTCGGCTGTTCGACAGCTACCATTGCAGCCGCTACAACACCAACACGCGGCGACTGACGACCGCCATGTTCGAGCGCGTGTTCGAGTCCATCGCACGGCATCTCGACAAGCGGCATGCAGTTCATGCAGTCTGAGAGAAGCATGATTCCTGCCATGACCGAGGCCGGCACCGACAAGGCGTTCGACGCGCGCGAACTCCTCGCGTCGCTACCAGGTCGTCCCGGGGTCTATCGCATGCTCGACGCCGCAGGCGAGACGCTCTACGTGGGCAAGGCTCGCGACTTGAAGAAGCGCGTCTCGAGCTATTTCCAGAAGACCGATCAGGTCCCCCGAATCGAGGCGATGGTGGCGCAGATCGCTCGCGTCGAGACCACGGTCACGCGCTCCGAAGGCGAGGCGCTGCTGCTCGAGAACAACCTGATCAAGGCGCATCAGCCGCGCTACAACGTTCTTTTCCGCGACGACAAGAGCTACCCGTACCTGTGCTTGAGCGGCGACGCATTCCCGCAGCTCCGGTTCCATCGCGGCAAGCTCGACAAGCCGCACCGCTACTTCGGTCCCTTCCCGGGAGCGCACGCCGTGCGCGAGGGCATGGCGGTGCTGCAGAAAGTGTTCCAGCTTCGCACGTGCGAGAACAGCGTGTTCGCCAACCGCTCGCGTCCGTGCATGCTCTACCAGATCCAGCGCTGCACCGGCCCCTGCGTCGGCCTGATCTCGCAAGCCGACTACGCTCAAGACGTCGCCAACGCGACGCTGTTCCTGCAGGGCAAGACCAACGAGGTGCTCGAGGGTCTGCAACGGCAGATGGAGGAGGCGGCCGCGGTGCTCGCGTTCGAGCGTGCTGCGAAGCTTCGCGACAAGATCGCGCGGCTCACGCAGTTGCAGGCGCGGCAGTTCGTCGAAAGCGCGACTGCGGGCGACATAGACGTCGTCGCCGGCGTGGCTGCACGCGGCGTGACCGCAGTCAACCTGGTCATGATCCGCGGAGGCCGCCACGTCGGCGATCGCACGTTCTTCCCGCAGCATGCGGAGGGCGCGACGCTCGACGAGGTCGTCCCGGCCTTCCTGCTGCAGCACTACCTGGAGCGTCCCGCACCACCGACGATCATCGCCGAGCAGGGAGGCGACGATTCGGTGCTTGCCGAAGTCCTCTCGGCGCAGACCGGACACAAGGTACAGCTGGTTGCCAATCCGGGCGGCGAGCGACGGGTCTGGGTAACCATGGCGACGCAGAACGCGGAGCTCGCCATCCAGCAGAAGCTCGCGCAGAAGACCACCCAGGAAGAGCGCCTCGCCGCGCTGCAGGAAGCATTGGGGTTGCCTTCGTCGGTGCAGCGCATCGAATGCTTCGACGTGAGCCACACCATGGGCGAAGCCACGGTTGCCAGTTGCGTGATCTTCGATCGCCTCGCGATGCGCACCGACGAATACAGGCGCTTCAACGTCAAGCCGCCGATCGGAGGCGACGATTACGCTGCGTTGCGCGAAGCGTTGACGCGCCGCGCTGCGCGCATCGTCGCCGGCGAATACGCGCCGCCGGATCTGCTGGTGATCGACGGGGGCAAGGGTCAGGTGGGCGTGGCCGCCGAGGTGCTCACTGAACAGGGCCTGCACGCGACGAGATTGCTCGGCATCGCCAAGGGGCCCGAACGCAAGCCGGGGCTCGAGGAGATCGTGCTTCCCGATCGGCCGGAGTCGCTGCGGCTACCGCCCGATCATCCTGGTTTTCTTCTGCTGCAGCAGATCCGCGACGAAGCGCACCGCTTCGCGATCCAGGGCCATCGCGCGCGTCGCGGCAAGGCGCGCACAACCTCGTCGCTTCAGGCGATAGGGGGCATCGGCGCCGCGCGACGCAGAGCGCTGCTGGCACATTTCGGCGGAATCAAGGGCGTCCAGGCCGCGAGCATCGAAGATCTCGCGCGGGTGCCGGGAATCAGCCGGGCGCTCGCCGAGCGCATTTTCGCGGAGCTGCACTAGGAGTTGCCGGAGTAAAATGGCTTGAGGCCGCAGGCCGCTCACGACAGATGGCATTCAACCTCCCCATCGCGCTCACCTGGCTGCGGATCGTCCTGATCCCGGTGTTCGTCGGCGTCTATTATCTTCCGGCATCGCTTCTTTCGATGCCCGCCAAGAACTGGCTGGCGACGAGCATCTTCGCGCTTGCGGCGATCACCGACTGGGCCGACGGCTACCTCGCGCGCAAGTGGGGACAGACCTCGGAGTTCGGCGCGTTTCTCGATCCGGTCGCCGACAAGCTGATGGTCGTGGCAGCGCTGATCGTGCTGGTGTGGCTCGATCGCGCCGACGTGTGGCTCGCCATGATCATCATCGGGCGGGAGATCGCCATCTCCGCGCTGAGAGAATGGATGGCGCAGCTCGGCCAGGCGAAAAGCGTCGCGGTGGCGTTCATCGGCAAGGTCAAGACCGTGGCGCAGATGACGGCGATCATCGCGCTGCTGCTCTACCAGCCGGCCATTCCCGGGATCGACACGGTGTGGCTCGGCACCGTCGCGCTGTGGGTGGCAGCGATCCTGACCTTGTGGTCGATGTTCCACTATCTGCGGCTCGCCGCGCCCCACGTGGCCAACGAATCGCCACCCGCGAAGTCGTCGGAGAGCACTGCGCGCGTTGACCCGAATGTGCGCGGCACGATAGAATAATCGGCTATTCCCCGATAGCTCAGCTGGTAGAGCGACGGACTGTTAATCCGCAGGTCCCAGGTTCGAGCCCTGGTCGGGGAGCCACAGATCTGGGTTTCCGCGATAGCATCCACTAACATCGGTTCAAACTGTAGCCAAAAGTGTAGCCAGAATTGAGCAGAACGGCGTCCTAGCGGGCGCCGTTTGTGTTTGTACGCAAGAGCTTATCGCAGCCGACCTGCGGATTATTAGTCCGTCGCTCGACTGGATCGTAGGAAGGCGCGAACACGACTATTGCGATCCCCGTCAGGGCGCCTGAAATCTGGTAGAATTCTTACTAGGTATTACTCAGGAGCGAGCGATGGCAGTTTCGGTTACCAGCAAGGGTCAAGTCACCATCCCGAAGCGGGTCCGGGACGCCTTGGGCATCACGCCCGGCAGCAAGGTCGATTTCGACGTCGCCGGCGGTGGGGCGCGACTCAAACTTGTCAAGAGGCACACTTCTTCGCGAATCGAGGAAGGAGCGGCCATTCTGAATTACAAGGGCGCTCGAATTCCGGTGGACCAAATGCACGGTGGCGTGGCGATGAAGAAGGCATCGACGCGTGCGCGCCGTTGACACGAACATCCTTGCTCGCTATTACCTCCGCGATGATGCCGCGCAGGGGCATATTGCCGCCGAGGTGCTTTCGAGCGGCGACGTGTTCGTGCCCAAGACAGTGATCCTCGAGCTTGAGTGGATATTGCGGTATGTAGCCGATCAACCGGAAGACAAGGTGATGGAATGCCTCGCACATCTCATCGCATTGCCGGGAGTTACCGTCGAGGATCGTGACGAGATCGAAGCGGCGTTAAGCCATTGTCGCAATGGCATCGACTTTGCCGATGCGCTGCATCTTGCTGCCAGCAAAGCGTGCAGCGAGCTGCTGACGTTCGATGACCGGGGTTATGCCCGTCGGGCGAAAAAGCTCCGCCTGAAGCCAGCGGTCCGGGTGCCCAACCGCTGACTGGCAGATTCCGCACCGTACGCGACCAGCGGATTCCTAATCCGCTGCTCGCTCCCGGTATGCGCAGGGCTGCGAATCATATTGAACTGGTCGCCATATGCGAGCCCGGACCTCATCGACAATATCTCGGGTGTCGATTGCGGCGCCTTGCCAGTCTCCTGCGCGGAAGTTGATTTCGAGCCCGCGTACCGACGACCTTCTCTTCGCAACCAGCCACCCGCAGAGCAATCCGTTACGTGATCCCCAGTCGCCAGACTCGACTCAACGGATGCCGCTCGGATCGCCGTGAGCGGTTTTCGCGCTCGTGGTATGTTTGAAATCATAGCTTCCCAATGACAGCTTTTGCCAGCAATTCGCGGAAAGCTAAGCCTGGTGCGGCGGTGACGTCATCGCGCCGTGGCGTTTTGGGCCGAGGTCAGGCAGGCGCAAAACCGTTCGGCATCGACATCGGCGCCGGTGAGCACCACGCCCGTTGTGCAGCCTGCTTCCTGGGGATTGATGCCCAAACTTGTCGATTCACGAGCTCCGGGTGACGAGCACATAAGCGCCCTTTATACTTCCGATGGAGCCGGAGCCGATGTGACGGAGGGCTCCGACGCAGGACCACTCCGGAGTACGCAGATGGACAGATCGCCGATTGATCGCGGCCGCAGGAACGTTCTATGGAGCGGACTTGTCTCTATCGCGGGCGCGTTGATGCGAGTGCCCGCAGCAGCGGCTGCAACCCCCATCTACTTCGGAGTCTCGGGGCCTTTCTCCGGCGACCGCGCCGCCTACGGAGCGGTCTGGAAGAAAGGAATGGATCTCGCCGCAGACGAGATCAACCGGGCCGGCGGCATCAAGGGCCGGCCACTGGAGCTCGTCTACCAAGACACGCAATCCGATCCCAAGCAGTCGGTTCCGGTGGCACAGAAATTCGTCGACGACGAACGCATCATTGCCGAGCTCGGCGATTTCTCGAGCGCGGCATCGATGGCTGCCTCGCCCATCTACGAGCGCGGCAAGCTGGTGCAGTTCGGCCTCACCAATTCTGACCCGAAGTTCACCAGGGCCGGCGAGTACATGTACAGCACCGCACCGACCATGCAGATGGACGCGGCACTGATGGCCGAAATCACGTTCCAGCGACTGGGCAAGCAAGCGGCGGTCTTCTATCAGGCATCCGACTGGGGCGACACCAGCCAGCAGGTTTTCGTGGACCGCTACCGTGCGCTGGGTGGCAAAGTCGCCGCGCTCGAGAACTATTTGTTGACCGACAAGGATTTCCATTCGATTCTCGCCAAGGCGCGTCGCGCGAACCCCGACGTGCTAGTGCTCTTCTCCTATTACACCGACGGCGCTCTGCTGCTGCTCCAGGCGCAGGATGTCGGGTTGAAGGGCCGAATCCTCGCTGCCACTTCCTGCTATTCGAACAAGTTCCTGGAGCTCGGCGGCAGTGCGGTCGAGGGCACCGTCATGTCGGTCCTGTTCTTCCCCGAGGACCCGCGCCCTGAGGTCGCCCGATTCGTGCAATCGTATCGGCAGCGCTACGGGGAAGTGCCCGACCAATATGCGGCGCGGGCCTATGACGCCTTGAAGATCGTGGCCTGGGGCGCCGAGCAGGGCGGTCCCACGCGCGAAGGAATCCGTAAAGCGTTCCTCTCGGCGCAGTCGGTCCCGAGCCTGCTCTTCGGCGCGTTCAAGTTCGACGCCGAGCGCCGCGTCGCGCACTACGATGAAACCCTGATCACGGTGCACGGCGGCAAGTTCGTGCCTTACCGCTAATCGTCCCAGGCCGCGGAGGCGTTGATGTCGGCGCTTCTCGACCCGTTAGTAACCGGCCTGATCAACGGCAGCGCGTACGCGTTGATCGCGCTGGGTCTCTCCCTGATCTTCGGAGTCGCGGACCTCGTCAACTTCGCCCACGGCTCGGTGTTCGCGTTCGGCGCGATGCTGGGCTGGTATTTCGCCGCGGTGCTGGGCTGGCCTCCCGCGCTCGTCCTGGCCGCTGTGGTGACGGCGACCGCGCTTCTCGGCATCGTGATCGAGCGGGTGGCGGTCCGTCCGCTGGCGAGGGCGCCGCGGATCGCGCCGCTCCTCTCCACCGTGGCGGTGGCGCTGATCCTGGACCGCATCTCCCAGATCTTGTTCACGCCCGAGACGCAGGTGTTTCCGAGCCTGCTTCCGAGCGTTAGCTTCCAGGTGGGCGAGGTCTTCTTCGGGGCGCGCGACCTCGCGATGTTGAGCGTTGCGCTGTTGAGCGTGGTCGCGCTGTGGCTCTTCCTCATGCGCACGCGCCTAGGGCGGGCGCTCCGCGCCACCGCGCAGGATCGCGATGCGGCGCTGCAGATGGGCGTTAACGCGGGAGCGCTCGAGGCGCTGGCGTTCGCGATTTCCTCAGCGCTGGCCGGCATCGGCGGCGTTATCGTCGGCATGTACTATCGCAACGTCGATCCCAGCATGGGGTTCACGGCCGGGATCGAAGGCTTCGCCGCCGCAACGCTGGGCGGTCTCGGCAATCTGCCCGGTGCGGTCATCGGCGGGCTGCTGCTGGGCGTCATCGAGAGCTTCGGCGTGAACTGGTGGGGTGGGGCCACGCGCCAGATGATCGCCTTCGGAGTGCTCGTGCTGGTGCTGTGGCTGCGGCCCGGAGGTCTGTTCGGCTCGCCGCACGTGAGCCTCGGTGAGCCGCTGACCGGAACGTTCTTCGGCCGTGGTCGAGCCGTCCCGCTGCGCCCTTGGCAAGTTCTCGCAATTGTCTTCGCTGCGCTCATCGTCCTGCCGCTGCTCGGCAACGCCTATGTGCTGCGGGTCGCGACGATCATCGCCATCTTTGCGCTGCTCGGCGTCTCGCTGGCGCTGGTCGCGGGAACCGCGGGCCTTATGTCGATCGGACAAGCCGGGTTCTTCGCGATTGGCGCCTACGCCTCGGCGCTGCTGGTGAAGGATCGCGGCTGGTCGTTCTGGCTTGCCATGCCGATGGCAGGTGCGATCTCGGCATTCGTAGGTGCGCTACTGATCGCTCCGGTGCTCAAGCTGCGCGGCCACTATGCCGCCATCGTCACCCTCGGGATCGGGGCCATCGTGGTCGCCGCGATCCTCAACCTGCCCTCGGTCACGGCCGGACCGCTCGGCATCACGGCGATCCCGCCGCCTCAACTCTTCGGCTACGACATCGTGACGCCGCGCGCCTACTACGTGCTCGCCGCGATGGTGCTCGCCGCCAGCGCCGCGGTCGTCGTGCGGCTGCAGCGATCGCATCTCGGGCGCGCGTGGCGGGCGATTCGCGAGGACGAAGTCGCCGCGCAGGCGAGCGGCGTGCAACTCTCAGGGCATCGGTCGCTCGCATTCGCGCTGGGCGCCTTCATCGCCGGCGTCGCCGGCAGCCTGCTCGCGCACCAGTACGCGTACGTCAACCCGGAGATCTTCGGCGTCGACACCTCGGTGCTGGCACTCACCATGATCGTGCTGGGCGGAATGGCCAACGTCGCCGGGACGATCCTTGGGGCCATCGTACTGGTCGGCGGGCCGGAGCTGCTGCGGCCCTTCGGCGACTTCCGGATTCTCACCTACGGCGTGCTGCTGCTGCTCCTGATCCGCTTCCGACCGCAGGGCCTATGGCTCTATCGATGAGCGCGCGGGACGCGCCGCTGCTCGAGGTGCGCAATCTCGTCAAGCATTTCGGCGGAGTGGCCGCGGTCGACGATGTCTCGTTCGACGTTCGCCGCGGGCAGATCGTCGGCATCATCGGGCCGAACGGGTCGGGCAAGACGACCACCTTCAACCTCGTGAGCGGTCAGCTTCGAGCCGATCGCGGAGCGGTGCTGATCGATGGCCGGCCGATCGCCGGTTTGTCGCCGGATCGCGTGGCTGCGCATGGACTGGCGCGTACTTTCCAGAACGGGCGCGTGCTCGGCAACATGACGGTCGAGGAGAACCTGCTCGTCGGCCTCCACTCGCGGCTCTCCGCCCAGCGACCGTTCGCGACGCTGCGAAAATGGCCTGTTGCGCGCTGGCTGCCGCTTCTCGCGGAAGTTGCCGTTGCGCTGGTCCAGCCGCCTGGGGCTCGCCGTGAGGAGACCGCGGCGCGCGCCGACGTCGAGGCGGAGCTCGCCCGCTTCGGCGAGCGCCTGCTGCCACGACGCGAGCAGTACGCCTACTCGCTCTCCTACGCCAATCGGCGGCGCACCGAAATCGGACGTGCGCTCGCTCTGCACCCTCGGTTGCTGCTTCTCGACGAGCCCACGGCCGGCATGAACCCGACGGAGACGCAGGAGCTCCTCGAGCAGATTGCAACGCTGCGACAGGACGGCCTTGCGGTGTTGCTGATCGAGCACAAGCTCGACCTCGTGATGACCCTCTCCGACCACGTCATCGTTCTCGACGAGGGGAAAGTGATCGCGGCCGGCCGGCCGGAAGCGGTGCAACAGGATGCAAGAGTCGTCGAGGCCTATCTCGGCCGTCGGCGCGGCCTCGATGCGCGCCGAGATCGCGCTGCGGAGACACCTGCTCGCTCCACTGCCGCGGCACCGCTGGTCGAGCTCACCGGCGTCGATGTCTTCTACGGTGCGGTCCAAGCGCTCGACAAGGTGTCGCTGCACGTCAGCGCGGGCGAGCTCGTGTGCCTCCTTGGCGGCAACGCCAGCGGCAAGTCGACGACCATGAAGACCATCCTCGGCCTGCTTCGACCGGCAGCCGGCAGCATGTCGATCCTGGGCGCAGACGCAATCGCGTTGCCGACCTCGGCCCGCATCCGGCTGGGCTTAGCCTCGGTGCCGGAGGCGCGTCGCGTATTCTCGGCGATGACGGTCGAAGAGAACCTGCGCATGGGCGCGTTCCTTCGTACGGATCGCGCCAGTATCCGCTCCGATCTCGAGCGGATGTTCGCGCTCTTTCCGCGGCTGGCCGAGCGGCGAGCGCAGCTCGCGGGAACGCTGAGCGGCGGCGAGCAGCAAATGCTGGCCATCGCCCGCGCGCTCATGAGCCGGCCGAAGCTCGTGTGCATGGACGAGCCGACGATGGGACTCGCGCCGAACTACGTCGAGCGCGTGCTGGAGACCATCGCGACCATCAGCCGCCAGGGCGTGAGCGTATTCATGGTCGAGCAGAACGCGACGCTTGCACTGTCGATCGCCGACCGCGGCTACGTGATCCGCAACGGTGCGATCGTCCTCGACAGGCCCGCGAGGGAGCTGCTGAACGACCCCGCGGTGCAGGATGCCTACCTGGGCCGGCGTGGCGAGGAGGCAGCCGGCTGAATTCGCGGTCACTCGCGGCGCACCGCTACACTCGCCCGCGAACCGCTTGCACGGCCGTCTCGATGGCCGAATCGGCGACTGCGAGCGGTATGACGCAACCGGGCCCCAGCATCAAGCGCCGCCCGCCGGTCGCGGCCATCGCGTCGCGGACCTCGTTCTCGATTGCTTTCTGCTCTCCAGCGAGCAGCGCACCGCGCTCATGCAGACCTCCGACGAGCAGGCCGGGAAAGCGTGTCATCGCTCCCCGCAGATCGGGGTCCGTCACCCGGTCGTGCCAGTTCATCATCTGCACCGGATACGCGGCGAGGAGGTCGAACATGATGTCCTCGCCATGCGCGTGCAGCATGACGAGGCGTGCCTTGCCTGCGAGCGCGGCCAGCACCTCCAGATCGTAGCGCCGGCCGAACCGCTCGTACTCCGCGACACTGAGCATCCGGTAGGAGGCAAGCTGCGTGGCAAAGAACACGCCGTGAGCGCCCACCGAGATGGCATCCAAAGCGAAGCGGATGGTGACGCGTGTGATCACGCTGAGCGCCTTTTCGACGGTTTCGGGCGCGCAACGCAGGTCCGCAAAGAGTCCTTCGGTGGCAAGCTTCCGCGCAGTGGTGAGCGGACTGAAGACCGTCTGCAGCAACGGTACCGAGCCGGCGAGCGCCTTCGCGACCGCGGCGAGTGCCTCGTTCTGCCTTCCGTACGTTCCACGCCGCACATCGAGCTCGACGATGCGACGCCAGTCCGCCGTGCGCCGGACCGCAGGCTCGGTGACCACACGCGCGCCATTCGCCGCTCCGCGATAAGCACTCGACGCGCCCCAGTCTTCGATACCGTACGTGCCGGAGGGCATGAACTTGACGACATCAAAGCCCCAGCGCTGCTGCCAGGCAAGCGTGTGAGCGACGAGCTTGTCGCCCCGCTGGTCGTCTTCCGGAAAATGACGCCACAGCGTGATCGGCACGTGATCGACCGCATTGCCAGCGATTGCGGCTTCGACGCGCCTCCAATGATCCATCGGCTGCATTTGCTAACGTGTACGCGAGACAGGAACGCTTTGTGAGCACCCGCTTCGGACGATCGTGGCCAATGACCAAGATATTGTCCCCACCACAATTTCGAATCACAGCCGCAAGGTCCAAAATACCGAACCTCGCGGGACGCCGACGGGTTTCCTTTTGGCCGGGCTATAGGGTGGACGGTCGATCGCTGCGCCCGCCAGCCCAGCTTTGACACGTTCGAGCTTGGCCATCCGGGAGTTCGAGCATAACAGCAATGGCCATTGTCCATTGGGGCATAATGCGGGCATGGCCTGACAGAGATCACTTCGTGAGAGCGATGTGGTCGATCGCGCGCCCACAAAGGGCAGTTCCCTGTGCGCCCACCGGCAACGGCACTACACTCACCCCACCCTCGAATTGTTCAAGCGGGCGACGGGAGCCCATATTGCACACGTGCCATACAAAGGCGCCGCGTCGGCGTTGACGGACCTTAGCGGGGCTCGCTCGCTCAGCCCTGAACTGCTCTCGTTCGACGCGTGGCTTCAGGCCAACGCGGTTCGCGTGCCGATTGCCTGATCGAAGGTGATCCCGGGGTATCTGCGGCCGGAGCGCGCTCCGGGTGTTGACAAGGCGTCGGGACAGGCGTGACGCTTAGCTATCCGGTCAGTTACTAGGGGAGGCTCTAGATGGGACAATCGTGGTGGAGCCGCGTGCTCTACTCGGCCTGGGCGCGCCCGATCCTGCTGATCGCCCTCCTGCTCCTCCTGTGGGAAGCCGTGGTGGTCGTGTTCCGCATCCCGCCCTATCTCATTCCGGCCCCATGGGACGTCGTGGTGCAGCTCGTCAACGAATGGCCCAAGCTGTTGCGCGAGAGCCTGGTCACGACGTACGCGACGCTCGGCGGGTTCGGCCTGTCCATCGCGTTCGGCATCCCGATGGCGCTCCTGATCGCATATTCACGGACGGTCGAAGGGTTCGTGTACCCGCTGCTCGTGTTCTCGCAAAGCGTGCCCAAGGTCGCGATTGCTCCCCTGTTCGTCGTCTGGTTCGGCTTCGGCATCATTCCGAAGGTGATCGCCGCGTTCCTGCTCGGCTTCTTCCCGATCGTCGTGTCCACGGTCGCGGGGTTCAAGTCGGTCGAGCGCGACATGCTCGATCTCGCCCGCTCGATGAAGGCGACCCGGCTGCAGGTGTTCCTGCGCATCAGCCTGCCGCAGGCGCTGCCCTCGATCTTTGCCGGGCTGAAGGTCTCCGTTACCCTTGCCGTCGTCGGCGCGGTCGTCGGCGAATTCGTGGGCTCGAATTCGGGTATCGGGTACGTCCTGCAGATCGCCAACGGCAATTTCGATCTGCCGCTCATGTTCGCGGCGCTCACCGTGCTGTCGCTCATCGGCGTGCTGCTCTTCGCCGCCGTCGACCTGGTGGAGAGGATGATGATTCCGTGGCATGCGTCGCACCGAGACGAATTCCACGCCACCGCTTGATTTCCGCCCCGCACCCATAATCAGGAGAAAACCATGTTCAAACGCGCCTTCGCGATCATCCTGGCCGCTTGCGCGCTCGTCGCCGCCCCGGCGTTCGGCCAAGGCAAGGAGAAGGTCGTATTGCTGCTCAACTGGTATACCTACAGCGAGCACGCGCCGTTCTATCTCGGCAAGGAACGCGGCTATTTCGACCAGGAGGGGCTCGACCTCGACATCCAGGAGGGTCGGGGCTCGGGCATCACCGTGCAGGCGGTCGCGGCCGGCACCGCGACCTTCGGTTACGCCGACGTACCGACGATGATCAAGGCCGCGTCGAAGGGCGCTCCGGTCACGGCGGTTGGCGTCGCGCTGCAAACCTCACCCATGTCGGTGATGGGCTTCGCCGACAAGAACATCCGCAAGCCCGAAGACATCAAGGGCAAGATCGTCGCGGTCACCCCCGGCGACTCGATGTCGCAGATCTGGCCGCTGTTCCTGAAGAAAACCGGCCTCAAGGACACCGACTTCAAGCAGGTCGCCGGCGACGCGCAGACCAAGCTCAATGCCGTGATCAACGCTCAGGCCGATCTGCTGCTCGGTTACGTGATGGACCAGGCGATCAAGCTGCAGGACGCCACGCACAAGCCGGTGTATCCGATCCGGTTCGCCGATTACGGCGTCAACCTAGTGAGCTCGGGCATCGTCGTCCAGAAGGATTTCCTCAAGAGCAAGCCCGACGTCGTCAAGCGCTTCATGCGCGCCGCGACCCGCTCGCTGGAGGAAGCCGCCAGAAACCCGGACGCGGCGATCGACGCGATGCTCAAGGCGCAGCCCAAGTCCGGTGTCAAGGACACCGCTCTCGTCGGTCTAAAGAACACCATCGCCCTCTATCACGGACCCGACAACCCGAAGGACCCGCCGTTTCGCGTCAGCGCCAACAACATGGCCGAGACGCTGCAGCTTCTGGTGGAGTACGGCGGGGTGGACAAGGCGAGCGCGGGCAAGCCCGAGGACTATTACACCAACGCTTATCTGCCCTGAGGAGCCGCGGCGCGACCATGGTCAGCCCCGCCATGAAGAGCGCGCTCACGCTCGCTGCTTCCGGGGCGGACGCTACGGATGCTGCGCGACGCGCCTTGATCCGCATCGACGGTGTCGCGAAGACGTACCACAGCGTCAACGGACCGATCGAGTCGCTCAAGCCGCTCAGCTTCGACATCGGCGACGGCGAGTTCATGGCGATCGTCGGTCCGTCCGGCTGCGGCAAGTCGACGCTGCTCAAGCTCGTCGCGGGCCTACTGCCCGTGTCGGCGGGAGAGATCCGCCTCGACGGCAAGCCGGTGAACGGCCCGCCGGACAACGTCGGCATCGTCTTCCAGAGCCCGGTGCTGCTCGCCTGGCGCAGCGTGCTCGACAACATCCTGCTGCAGATCGAGATGCGCCGCTTGAGCCGCGCGCAGTACCTGCCGAAGGCACAGGCGCTCCTCGCGATGACCGGGCTGAAAGATTTCGCGCAGAAATATCCCTGGGAGCTCTCCGGCGGCATGCAGCAGCGTGCGTCGATCTGCCGCGCGTTGGTGCACGAACCGGCAGTGCTGCTGATGGACGAACCATTCGGCGCGCTCGACGCGATGACGCGCGAGAAGATGAACCTCGAGCTGCAGCGCATCTGGTACGAGACCAAGAAAACCGTGATGCTGATCACCCACAGCATCCCCGAGGCGGTCTTCCTGTCCGACCGGGTACTGGTCATGACCGAGCGTCCCGGCGCTGTCGCGGCGATCTACGACGTCGACCTGCCGCGCCCGCGCTCGCTTGCGATGATGGGCGACCCCGCGTTCGTCAAGCTGACGCAGACGATCCGCAGCCACTTCTACGCGCAGGGGGCGCTGGACACCTAGTCGATCAAGAGCATGTCGCAGCCCCCGACATTCGCCGTGGCCGGCATCGACTGCTTCGAGCGGCCGGTGCGCCTGCGCCTGCCGTTCCGGTTCGGAGCGGCCACGCTCACCGAAACGATCGAGGCTTTCGTCCGGGCCGATATCCGCCTGCCCGACGGCCGCGCCGGAGTCGGTGCCACCGCCGAGCTGATGGTTCCGAAATGGTTCGACAAGGATCCGGCGCGGTCCAACGAAGACAACGTCGGAGAGCTGCGCTGCGCGCTCACGCTGGCGCGCGAAGCGTACCTCGCGGACGCCGCGCCTCGCTCGGCCTTCGCGCACTTCGCCGCGCACTACGAGCGGTGTCTGGCCGAAGGCGAGCGTCGTGGATTGCCCGCGCTCGCGGCGCAATTCGGTCCGGCGGAGATCGATCGGGCGATACTCGATGCGCTTTGCCGGGTGCTGCGCGTGCCCTTCCACACCGCAATCAAGTCCAACCTGGTGGGGTTCGACGCCGCCGCGGTAGCGCCCGACCTCGCCGGCTTCGACAGCAATGCGCTTCTGGCCGGCTGCGCGCCGCGCGACTCGATCGCGCTTCGGCACACGATCGGGCTGCTCGATGCCATCGGC
>Ga0187778_10000217_pt1 | contig 41611 bp, 36 predicted proteins | sample 1015_Q2_SP5_20_M_FD_132418 | JGI IMG/M metagenome (GOLD analysis project Ga0187778, IMG submission 132418) | Tropical peat soil microbial communities from peatlands in Department of Meta, Colombia - 1015_Q2_SP5_20_MG | ecosystem: Environmental > Terrestrial > Soil > Wetlands > Peat | place...
GTGACCACGTCGGCGAGCTCGCCGAGTTGTGGGAGGAGATGACGAGCGTCCGGCGCTCGGCGCCCGCGGGAGCGCAGTGGTAGGCCTTCCCGAACGGTGGGCAGGCGACGCGACCGGACTTTGCAAGAGTCTGTTGCGAAGTCGAACGCCGACTGCATCGTGAGCGGCGCGGCCGTGACGGAGGCCGAGGTCTGGGCGGCGCTCGGCGAGATCCCCGACCCGGAGATCCCCGTCGTCTCGCTGGTCGACCTCGGCGTGATCGAGGACGTCACCGTCACCGGCACGAGTGTCCGCATCGCGTTCACGCCGACGTTCCTCGGCTGCCCCGCGCTCGAGGTCATGACCCGCGCGATCGCCGAGCGGATCGAGGAGCTCGGAGGGAAGCCCGTCGTCGACGTCCTCCTCGACGACTCGTGGTCGACCGACCGGATCCGCCCCGAGGGGCGCGAGAAGCTCCGGGCCGCCGGCTTCGCTCCCCCGGCACGGCGGTCGGCCGGTGCGACCACCCTCGTCCAGCTCGAGCGCGGCGGCCACCGCTGCCCGTACTGCGGCTCGGCCGACACGCGCCTGGAGAACATCTTCGGCCCGACGCCGTGCCGCTCGCTCCGCTACTGCAACGCCTGCCGCCAGCCGTTCGAGCAGTTCAAGACGATCTGACCGTCACGGCACAGACTGTCTGCCGCCGGATACGCTGACGCCCGATGGTCGAGATCTTCTACTGCCCCGTCTGAAGCGGGTACGACACACGGGCCGCGAGTCTCGCGGCCACGCTGAAGGACGAGGGGTACGACGCGGGAATCGTCCCGGGCGACCGCAGCCAGTTCGACGTGATCGCCGACGGCAGGCTCCTCTTCTCGAAGCAGGAGGTTGGCCGCTTCCCCGAGGTCGACGAGATCCTCGCCGCGCTCGCCCCCGGGTAGCAGGGAGCACAGGCTCGTCGTCGAACCCCAGGGCCGAACTCGGCCGAGACCAGAGGAGGTCTCCGATGTCTGCGAGCCCGACCGTCGACGATCATCCGATCCGGCTGATCGCGAACGACGACCTGCGTCGCTCCCGCCTCACGGTCTTCTTCCGGCTACTGCTCGTGATCCCGCACTGGATCGTGCTCGCGCTGTGGGGCATCCTCGCTGCGATCGCGATCGTGCTCGCCTGGATCGTCGGGATCGTCACCGGGCGCGTTCCCGACGGTCTGCACGACTTCATCGCGAACTACACGCGGTACCAGACCCGTGTGCTCGCCTACGCGTTCATCCTCGCGAACCCGTACCCGCCGTTCGGGGCAGGCGGCACGTACACCGTCGACCTGGAGATCGCGCCGGCTGCGCAGCAGAGCAGGCTGACTATCTTCTTCCGGCTGCTGCTCGCGATTCCGGCCCTGATCCTCGCCTACGTCTTCTGGCTCGGGCTGGAGATCGTCGGGTTCTTCGGCTGGATCGTCTCGGTGATCACGGGGAGGATGCCGGAGGGCCTCGAGAACCTCGGGATCTACTGCCTACGGTGGGAGGCGCAGACTCGCGCGTACACCGCGCTCCTCACCGGCCGCTATCCGAGCTTGTCCGGGATCTCGTAGCTCAGCGAAGGAGAAAGCCCGTGCCGAGCGGGTCGTCGGGATCGAGCTCGAATGCGTGCCGCCCCGTGCGGTAGGCGCTGCCCTCGACCTCGGTGACGACCGCCGGGCGGCCGGCGACGTCTGCCGCCCCGACCACACGCGCCCGGAACTCGGTGCCGACGATCGAGCGGTGGACGAGCTCTCCGCCGCGCGGCAGGCGGCCGGACGCGTCGAGCAGCGCGAGCCGCGCCGAGGTGCCGCTGCCGCACGGCGAGCGGTCGACCTCGCCGTCGGCGAAGACCGTGACGTTCCGCTGCGCGAGCGGGCTCGCGCCCTCGTCCTGCCAGAAGACGACGCCGTAGACGTCGCGCAGCTCGGGCTCGAGCGGGTGCACGATCTCGTGCTCGGCCTCGAGCGCGCGCTTGATCTCGCGGCCGAGCTGGATCAAGCGGGGCAGCTCGCGCGGCTCGACCCGTTCGCGCAAGGACGCGTAGAAGGCGCCGCCGTACGAGACGTCCACCTCCCTCCCGGCGGCGGTGAGCCCCGTGGCCCAGACGAACGACGGCACGTTGCGGAAACGGACGGAGCGAACCTTTCCGCCGCGCACGTGCGCGACGGTCTCGAGCCGTCCCGACGGCACGTCGACGACGACGCGGTTCTCGCCCTCGCCGCGCTGGAGCACGCCCTCGTCGAGGGCCCACGTGACGAGCGCGATCGTGCCGTGACCGCACGCGGTCGAGAAGCCGGCGTTGTGGAAGAAGACGACGCCGAGGTCGGCGTGCACATCGTTCGGCTCGCACACGAAGCAGCCGTACATGTCGGCGTGGCCCCGCGGCTCGTTGACGAGGAACCGGCGGACGTGGTCGAGCCGCGCGATCGCATCTCGCCTCCGTTCGAGGACGGTTGCGCCTTCCGGCTGCTCGACGCCGCCCGTGACGATCCGGAAGGGCTCTCCCGCGGTGTGGTAGTCGACCGTCTCGACGAGCACGGCCTATGAACCGGTGAAGCTGGGTGGGCGCTTCTCGAGGAAGGCGGCGACGCCCTCCCGGAAGTCGGCCGTCCCGGTCGCCTCCTGCTGGAGCCCGGACTCGGCGGCGAGCTGCTCCTCGAGCGACGCGCCCTGGGCGCCTTCCAGGAGTCGCTTGGTGAAGGCGATCGCGCGGGTCGGCGCGGCCGCCCACCGCTCGGCCGTCTCTGCGACCGCCGATTCGAACTCCTCTGCAGGCAGCACGGCGGCGACGAGCCCCCAGGCGAGCGCCTCGTCAGCCGAGAGCCGGCGGTTCGAGCTCATCCACTCGAACGCGCGCGCGTAGCCGAGGTGGCGCTGGAGGAACCACGTCCCGCCGGCGTCGGGCACGAGGCCGACGCCGATGAACCCCGGAACGAACGAGGCCGCGGACGACGCCACGCGGACGTCGCAGACACAGGCGAGCGAGAGACCGGCACCGGCGGCGACGCCGTTCACCGCTGCGATCACCGGCTTCTCGAGGCGCCGGATGCGGCGGACGTTCGGGTGGTAGCTCGCCTCCAGCGTCTCGCCCACCGAGCCGGCCGAGTCGCGGAACTCCTTGAGATCCTGGCCGGCGCAGAACGCCTTGCCCGCGCCCGTGATCACGACAGCGCGGACAGCAGCGTCCTCCGCGTCGCCGAGCGCGTCGTAGAGCCCCGCGTGGAGCTCGGCGTTGAGGGCGTTGAGGACGTCCGGGCGGTTGAGCGTGATCGTCAGGACGGCGCCTTCGCGATTCGTCAGCACCACGGTCATGCGGCGACCCTAGCGTGACCGGCGCAGCAGGCGGTAGGCGAGCACGATCCCGAGCGCCGCGAGCGCCTGGCCGCCGAGCGCGATCCGGTTCGGGTCCAGCGCGGGCTTCCACGTCACGTCGCCGTCCTGGATCACGTAGACGCCGACCGGCTTCGCGACCACCCCGAAGCCGCCGCCGCCGTTGTGACGCTCGTCGCCGCCTCCACCTCCGCCGCCGCGGACGGCGGCAGCCGGGACGACGACGACCCCGTCGTGCTCGATCGGGTCGCCGTAGACCCGCTTGACGGCGAGCGTGTCGTACACGCCCTTGAGCATCTTGTCGACGTTCACGTCGGCCTCATTCCTTCGCCCGCCGGTCGAGGAACGCCCGAACCGCCTCCTGGGTCTCGTCGTTCAGCATCGAGAGGGCGAGCCAGTCGCGGGCGTGACCGACCGTCTGGTGCCAGGCGAGGTCTCGCCAGACGTTGAGCTGGTGCTTCGCGTACCGCGTCGCCTGCGGCAGCTTGCGCACGAGCTTCTCGACCCACTCGTCGACGACCGGGTCGAGCTCTGCCACCGCAACAGCGCGGTTGACGAGACCCCACTCGACTGCCTGCGCGGCGGGAATCTCGTCGCAGAGGAAGACGATCTCGCGGGCGCGGCGATCGCCGACCATGAGCTGGAGCCACTGCGTGGCGCCCCCGGCCGGCACCGAGCCGTGCTCGAGGCCGACATGGCGGATGAACGCATCGTCGACCATCACCGCGAGGTCGCACGCCATCTGCAGCTCGTTCCCCCCGCCGACCGCGATGCCGTTGATCCGCGCGATCGTCGGCTTGCCGAGCTCGCGCAGCCGGTCGTGCGCGTCCTTGAACGCGCCGAACCACTTCCAGTACTCGTGCGGGCGCCCGAGGTAGTCCTCTCCCCACGAGCGAAGGTCGGCGCCGACGCAGAACGCCCGGCCCGTGCCGGTGACCACGACGACCCTGACCTCGTCGTCCCAGGAGGCGTCCTCGGCCGCGCGCGCGATCTCTCGGAGCATCCTGAAGTCGAACGCGTTGAGGACGTCGGGACGGTTGAGCCGGATCGTCGCGCGCGGCGGCGCCTTCTCGTACACGATCGCCTCGAAGCCGAGCTCCCCCGGGTCGACCGGCCGCGGATGGGTGGGCTCCGCCATCGTCGCGCTGAGCGTATAGCGTCAGCCCGTGAGCCCGACAGGTGCCGCCGCCGCGTTCGCCTTCGTCGCCGGGCTGGGCGGGGCGTTGCAGATCGCCGTCCAGGCGCGGCTCGGCGAGCGGGTGGGAACGCTGGGCGCCCTGGCGTGCGCGGGCGTCGTCGCCGCGGCGACCGCGACGCTCCTGCTCTTCCTCGCCCAGCGCAACCTGCACAGCCTCGGAAAGGCGCTCTGGGGCCCCAAGTGGCTGCTGCTCGGCGGCGTGATGAGCGCGGTGATCGTCCTCTCGATCACGGTGGCGGGCCCGCGGATCGGCGTCGTCGCCACGACCGCACTCCTGATCGCCGGCCAATTCGTGTTCGCGACGGTGATCGACCGCTTGGGCCTGTTCGGCGTCGAACGGGTCGCGATCGGCTGGCCCCGGCTCGTCGGCCTCCTGCTCCTCGCCGTGGGGGCCGCCTTGACGCTGAGGCGCTGATGTCTCCCACGGCCGGGACGCGTAGGGTCGTCGAGCCCGTCGGAGAGCGAGGCCGACACACGTGCCGAGGCTCCGCGTTTCCCCCGATTCCCGGCGAGGGAGGGGACCGACAATCCGTTCGGAGCATGACGATGGCGCACGCTGCACACGCGCGGAGGGTGCGCGCCCCCGACGGTCACCGGTCGAGGAGCCTTCCGTCGACGACCGTCGCGGCGAGCGATCGAGGCTCGGGCTCTGGGCGGCATTCCTCGTCGCCGGCGAGCTCCTCTCGGCGCTCGTCGACTCCCTGCGCCACCACTAGCTCGTGCCGTCGACGTCCGGATCGATACTGACGGCATGAGCACGAGCCGTCGCCCCGACCTCGCCCGCCGCATCGCGGTCGCACGCGGCGACGAGCCTGCCGACCTCGTCGTCCGGGGCGGCAGGGTTCTCTCCGTCTTCACGCGCGAATGGCTGGAGACCGACATCGCGATCGTCGACGGCCACGTCGCGGGTCTCGGCGCCTACGACGGGAACGAGGTGCTCGACGCCTCCGGCCGCTGGGTCGTCCCGGGGTTGATCGACGCGCACGTGCACATCGAGTCGTCGAAGCTGATGGTGGACGAGTTCGCCCGCCTGGTGCTTCCCCTCGGCACGACCGCGATCGTCGCCGACCCGCACGAGATCGCGAACGTCCTCGGCACGGACGGCGTGCACTGGCTGCTCGACGCGTCGGCCGACCTGCCGCTCGACGTCTACTTCATGGCTCCGTCCTGCGTGCCGGCTTCCAGGTTCGAGTCGCCGCGGCGCGCGCTCACGCTGGGAGATCTCGAGGGACTGCTCCGCCGCAGCCACGTGCTCGGGATCGCCGAGATGATGAACTTCCCCGGCGTCGTCGCGGGCGCCGCTGCAGAGCTCGACAAGCTGCAGCTCGCCCGACACGTCGACGGCCATGCGCCGGGCCTCACCGGCAAGAAGCTGAACGCGTACGCGGCCGCCGGCATCCGCTCGGACCACGAGGCAACGCTGCTCGAGGAGGGTCGTGAGCGGCTTCGCGCCGGCATGTGGCTCCTCGTGCGGGAGGCGTCGGCCGCCCGGAACCTCCGGGCGCTGATCCCGCTCGCGCTCGAATACGGACCGGAGCGGATCGCCTTCTGCACCGACGACCGCGAGCCGGAGCACATCGCCGACGACGGGCACGTCAACTCGATCGTGCGCGACGCCGTGGCGCTCGGCGTCGCCCCCGCCGAGGCGGTCGTGATGGCGTCGCTCAACCCGGCTCTCTACCACGGCCTCCAGGACCTCGGCGCGATCGCGCCCGGCTACCGGGCCGACCTGCTGCTGCTCGACGACCTCGAGACCTTCGTGCCGTCGCTCGTCCTCAAGGCAGGGCGTCCGCTGCAGCCGATCCCGCCCGCGTCGGTACCCGACTGGGTGCGGAGCACAGTCCGCCTGCAGCCCGTTACCGAGGCGGACTTCCGGATCCCGTGGCAGGCGGGAGCCGCGCGCGTGATCGGGCTCGTCCCCGGTCAGATCACGACCGCTGCGCTGACGGCCGAGCCGGCCGTCGAGGGCGGGTACGCCGTCGCCGATCCGTCGCGAGACCTGGCGAAGATCGCCGTGCTCGAGCGGCACCTCGGCTCGGGCCGGATCGGGCTGGGGTTCGTCCAGGGCTTCGGTCTCGCCCGCGGCGCGTTCGGGGCGACGTTCTCCCACGACGCCCACAACCTGATCGTGGTCGGCGTCGACGACGCCTCGATGACCCGCGTCGTCACGCGTCTCGCGGAGCTCGGCGGCGGGATTGCCGTGGCCGAGGGAACGACCGTCCTCGCCGAGCTGCCGCTGCCAATCGCCGGGCTGCTGTCGGATCGGCCGCTCGCCGAGGTGCTCGGGGCGAGCCGCAGGCTGACGGAGGCGGCCGACGAGCTCGGCGTCCGCTTCCCGCACCCGTTCCAGGCGCTCGCGTTCCTCGCGCTCTCGGTGATCCCGTCCTTGAAGATCACAGACTGCGGCCTCGTCGACGTCGACCGCTTCGAGCTCGTCCCGCTCGCTGTCTGACCCGCGCGACCGGCGCGGGAATCTACCGACTGCGATTCCGGCGGCGCACCGACGAACCGCGCAAGTGTCGTTTGTACCGTGCCCGTAGGACGAAAGGAGGCCGCGAATGCCGGCCGAGGGGACTGTCCCGCGCGAGATCGCCGACGTGCGGGTGCTGGAGCGGACGATCGACCGGTTTCGCGAGGCGGGGATCGCGCTGCCGACGTTCGCACAGCTCGCCGATCCGAGACTCGTTCCCGCCGAGATCGTCGAGCGGCTCGAGTCGGTCGCACCCGACGCGGCCGATCCTCTCAATCTCTTCCGCGTCCACTGGTTCAACGACGCGAGCCGGACGCGCACCTCGAGCGTCCCCGAGCACGTCGTGCTGCCGTCCGAGCTGACGGGAGTCGAAGCGAGGATCGTCGTCGCGCTCGGCGACCGCTTCCCGATGATCCGGGCGCACAAGGTGCTCGCCGCGTACGGCTGCCTCGCGCCCCGGCTGGTCACCGGTGGCTTCGATCCGACGCACCAGCGTGCGGTGTGGCCCTCGACGGGCAACTACTGCCGCGGCGGCGTCGCGATCTCGAGGCTGATGGGCTGCCGCGGCGTCGCGGTTCTCCCGGAGGGGATGAGCCGGGAGCGGTTCGCGTGGCTCGAGGACTGGGTCGCAGACCCAGACGACATCGTCCGCACGCCCGGCGTCGAGAGCAACGTGAAGGAGATCTACGACCGCTGCCACGAGCTCGCCGCCGATCCGGACAACGTCGTCCTCAACCAGTTCGCCGAGTTCGGGAACTACGTCGTCCACTACCTGGCGACCGGCGCTGCGCTCGACCGGGTGTTCGAAGCCATGCGTGCGGAGGCGCCGGAGCTCCGGCTCCGCGCGTTCGTGTCGGCGACCGGCTCTGCCGGGACGATCGGGGCGGGCGACCACCTCAAGGAGCGGTTCGGCTCGCTGATCGTCGCCTGCGAGGCGCTCGAGTGCCCGACCATGCTCTACAACGGCTTCGGCGAGCACAACATCCAGGGGATCGGCGACAAGCACATCCCGCTGATCCACAACGTGCTGAACACCGACGTCGCGCTCGCCGTCTCCGACCGGGCCACCGACCGGCTCGGCCTCCTGTTCGGCACCGACACCGGGCGGACGTACCTCGCCCGCCGGCACGGCGTCCCCGAAGCCGTCCTCCGGGAGCTGCCCTCGCTCGGGCTCTCGAGCATCTGCAACGTGCTCGGCGCGATCAAGACCGCCAAGCACTTCGGCTTCGGCGCCGACGACGTGGTCGTCACGGTGGCGACCGACGGCGCGGCGATGTACGAGAGCGAGCGAGCCGTCGCGCTCGCCGAGCACTTCCCCGGCGGGTTCGACGAGGTCGGGGCGGCCGAGGTCTTCGGCGAGCACCTCCTGGGCGCCGCGACCGACCACCTGCGCGAGCTGACGTGGAGGGAGCGCGAGCGGATCTTCAACCTCGGCTACTACACCTGGGTCGAGCAGCAGGGCGTGTCGCTCGACGACTTCGAGGAGCGTCGCTCGCAGAGCTTCTGGGCTCGGATGCGCGAGCAGGCGAGCCGCTGGGACGAGCTGATCGACGAGTTCAACGCTCGCACCGGAGTGCTGGAGAGCACGTGACCGGAACGGCCGCTCAGCGTCCCGCGAGCCGCATCGTCTGCGCGGGGTGCGGCGCTTCGCCGAGCCCCGCCGAGCCGTACCCGTTCCGCTGTCCGAACGCCGAGCTGCAGCCGGATGTCGACCACGTCCTCCGCCGCGAGCTCGATCTCACCCGCGTGAGCTTCCCGCTCGGCGACGACGAGCCGAACCCGTTCGTCCGCTACCGGACGCTGCTGCACGCCTACCACGTCGCGCTCGGCGCCGGTCTGCGCGACGACGAGTTCTGCGCCCTCGTGCGACGGCTCGACGACCGTGTCGCGGAGGTGGACGGTCACGGCTTCGTCGCCACTCCCTACGCGCGGAGCGAGGAGCTCTCGAGCCGGCTGGGCTTCTCGGCGCACGGTGGAGTCTGGGTGAAGGACGAGACGGGCAACGTCTCCGGCTCGCACAAGGCGCGCCACCTGTTCGGCGTCCTGCTCTACCTCGAGCTGCTCGAGCTGCTCGGAGTCGTCGGACCGGACGCGCGCCCCGACCTCGCGATCGCGAGCTGCGGCAACGCCGCGCTCGCGGCGGCCGTGGTCGCAGCCGCTGGAGGAAGACGGCTGCGCGTGTTCGTGCCCGTCGACGCCGAGCCGGCGGTCGTCGAGCGCCTCGAGCGCCTCGGCGCCGCAATCGAGTTCTGCCCGCGGCTCGAGGCCCAAGTCGGCGATCCGACGGTGGCGCGGCTGCTCGAAGCGCTGGCCGCCGGCGCGCTCCCGTTCACCTGCCAGGGCAACCTGAACGGCCTGTCGGTCGAGGGCGGCGAGACGCTCGCCTGGGAGATCGTGTCGGCCGCCGAGCCGCAGCTCGACCGCGTCCTCGTCCAGGTCGGCGGCGGCGCGCTCGCGAGCGCCTGCAGCCATGGATTCCGCGAGGCGTTCGCACTTCGCGCCTACGAACGGCGTCCACGGCTCGACACGGTGCAGACCGAGTCGGCCTGGCCGCTCAAGGTCGCATTCGACACCGTCCTCGCGGACGGAGGGACCTCTGCTCTCCCGTACGCTGCCCGCCGGCGCTCGGAGTTCATGCGCCCCTGGGCCTCGACGCCGCACAGCATCGCCCACGGCATCCTCGACGACGAGACGTACGACTGGCTTGCGGTCGTCGAGGGAATGCTCGCCACGCACGGCGAGCCGCTCGTCGTCGGCGAGCACGTCCTCGAGTGCGCGAACGAGCTCGCACGGGACGCGACCGGGATCGAGGTCGATCCGACCGGCTCTGCCGGCCTGGCAGGGCTCCTCGCCCTGCGCGACGCCGGGCGCGTCGGAGACGACGAGCGTGTCGCCGTGCTGTTCACGGGCGTCGAGCGCTCACCTACCCACGACGGAGAGAGGAAGCACCGAGATGAGAAGCTTTCTTGGTCGCGACATCCTGTCGCTCAAGGACTTTGAGCGGAACGAGTTCGAGCGCGTCTTCGAGGTCTGCGACGAGCTCGCGCCGATCGCGAAGAGCCGGCGGAACGCCGACCTGCTCGCGAACAAGACCCTCCTGACCGCCTTCTACCAGCCGAGCACGCGCACCCGGATGTCCACCGAGGCGGCGATGCACCGGCTCGGCGGCCACGTCCTCGGCTTCGCCGACGCGAAGATGACCCGGGCCGGCGACTTCTACCAGGAGTCGATGAAGGACACGATCCACATGCTCGAGTTCTACGCCGACGTGATCGCGATGCGGCACTTCGAGCAGGGCGCGCCCGCAGAGGCCGCGCGCTGGTCGTCCGTCCCGGTGATCAACTGCGGCGACGGCTGGGGGGAGCACCCGACGCAGGTCCTGACCGACCTCTACACGATCCGGACCGAGCTCGGCACGCTCGACAGCCTCACCTACCTGCTCGTCGGCGACATGCGGATGCGGACGATGCACTCGATCCTCTACGCGCTGTCGCAGTTCGCCGCGAAGGCGTACGTCGTCGGACCGCCCGAGATGTCGCTGCTGCCGGAGTTCAAGGCCGAGCTGGACGCGCTCAACGTCCTCTACGAGGAGGCGCCGTCGACGGCCGAAGTGATCTCCGAGTGCGACGTCATCTACATGGAGCCCGTCGTGCAGGCCGACTACACCCAATCGCGCGTCGAGCGCGGTGCCGACCTCGGTCTCACGCCCGAGGCGTACCGGGTGACCCGCGAGCTGCTGCGCGAAAAGGCGAAGCCCGAGTCGATCATCCTCCACAGCCTGCCGCGGATGGACGAGCTGCCACTCGACGTCGACGCGACGCGCCACCAGCGCTACTGGGTCGAGGCGTTCAACGGCGTCGTCCTGCGGATGGCCCTCCTCTCGCTCGTCCTCGGAGCAATGGAGTGACGATGGAGCTCACGCTCAACGGCGAGCGGGTCGAGGCGAACCCGCGCGAGGGCGAGAGCCTGCTCGAGCTGCTGCGCGAGGACTTCGGCCTCTGCTCGGTGAAGGACGGCTGCGCCCCGGAGGGCTCGTGCGGCGCCTGCACCGTGATCGTCGACGGTCATGCCGTCGTCTCGTGCGCCCAGAAGGCCGAGCGAGTCGCGGGCAAATCCGTCGTCACGCAGGAGGGTCTCTCGGAGGAGACGCGCCGCCAGTGGGCAGACGCATTCGTCGCCGCGGGCGCGTCCCAGTGCGGCTACTGCTCGCCCGGGATCGTGATGAAGAGCGAGGCGCTGCTCGGCAAGAGCACCGACCCGTCGCGCGAGGAGGTCGCACACGCTCTGCTCGGCAACCTCTGCCGCTGCACCGGCTACGTCAAGGTCGTCGACGCGGTGGAGCTCGTCGCCGCGACGCGACGCGGCGAGCCGCTGCCCGAGACCGAGTCGAGCGGGCGGGTCGGCGCCCGCAGCCCGCGCTACGACGGCCGAGAGCTGGCACTCGGCGACAAGCCGTACGTCGGCGACATGCACGTCCCCGGGATGCTCCACGGTGCGCTGCGCTTCTCGGACCACCCGCGTGCCCGCGTGCTCCGGATCGACACGTCGCGAGCGGCGGCGCAGCCGGGTGTCGTCGCAGTCGCCACGGCGGCGGACGTCCCCGGCGAGCGGCGTCAGGGCTCCCTCACCCGCGACTGGCGCCAGCTCGTCGCCGAGGGCGAGACGACGTCCTACGTCGGCGACGTGATCGCGGTCGTCGCGGCCGAGACGCACCATGCGGCACGAGAGGCGGCGGCGCTCGTGGAGGTCGAGTACGAGGTCCTCGAGCCTGTCACCGATCCCTTCGCGGCGCTCGCGCTGGATGCTCCCCGCCTCCAGGAGAACGGCAACGTCCTCTCCGTCTCGCGCGTGCAGCGCGGCGACGTGGACGCCGCGCTCGCAACCTCCGCCCATGTCCTCAGCGAGGCCTTCCGGACGCAGTGCATCGAGCACGCGTTCCTCGAGCCCGAGTCGGCGCTCGCCGTCCCGGAGGAGGACGGTCGGCTGCACGTGTACTCGCAGGGTCAGGGCGTGTGGGACGACCGGCGCCAGATCGCCTCGTTCCTCGGCGTGCCGGAGCAGCAGGTCCTCGTCACCCAGGTCGCGACCGGCGGGGCGTTCGGCGCGAAGGAGGACCTCGACGTGCAGGCGCACGCCGCGCTCCTCGCTGCGACGAGCCGACGCCCTGTGCGGATCACGCTCTCGCGCAAGGAGAGCCTCCGCTTCCACTCCAAGCGCCACCCGATGTGGCTCTCCTACACGGTCGGCTGCGACAGGGAAGGGCATCTGACCGCGCTGCGCGCGCGGATCATCGGCGACACGGGCGCCTACGCCAGCGTCGGCGACAAGGTGCTGGAGCGCGCGGCCGGCCACGCCTGCGGCCCGTACAGCGTGCCGAACGTCGACGTCGAGGCCACCGCGGTCTACACGAACAACCCGCCCTGCGGCGCGATGCGCGGCTTCGGCGTCAACCAGGCGAGCTTCGCCGTCGAGGGGATGCTCGACCGCATCGCCGAGCTCGTGGGCGTGGACGGCTGGGAGATCCGCTGGCGCAACGCGCTCGACGTCGGCGACCGCTTCGGCACGGGCCAGAAGCTCGGCCCCGGCGTGGGTCTGAGGAAGACGCTGCTGGCCGTCCGCGACGCCTATCGCGGCGCGCGCTACGCGGGGATCGCCTGCGGCGCGAAGAACACGGGCATCGGCAACGGCGTGCCCGAGTACGGCCGCGCCGTCCTCCGGCCGGAGCCGGACGGGACGATCTCGCTGTTCCACTCGTGGACGGAGATGGGGCAGGGCGTCCACACCGTGCTCCGACAGATCGCGTGCGAGGAGCTCGGCCTGCCGCCGGAGCGCATTCGGGTCTTCGTCGACACGAACCGCGACCTCGAGACCGGGCAGACGACCGCGTCGCGCTCGACCGTGCTCGGCGGCAACGCGGTGATCGCCGCCGCGAGGAAGCTGGAGGAGGCGCTCGCCGACAGCACGCTCGAAGAGCTCGCCGGCCAGGAGTTCGGCGGCGAGTTCGCCGTCGACTGGACGACCTCCAACGAGGCGGAGGAACCCGTGACGCACATCGCCTACGCCTGGGCGACGCAGGTCGCGATCCTCGACGACGAGGGGAAGCTCGTGCGGATGGTCGCGGCCCACGACGTCGGGCGGGCGATCAACCCGACCCTCGTCGAGGGCCAGATCGAAGGAGCGCTGCACATGGGCCTCGGCCAGGCGCTCTCCGAGGAATACGTCGTCGAGGGGGGCGTGCCGGTGACCGAGACGCTGAAGTCCCTCCACATCATCCCGCCCACCGGGATGCCCCAGGTCGAGTGCATCCTCGTCGAGGAGCCTCAGCCGGAAGGGCCCTACGGAGCGAAGGGGATCGGCGAGGCCGCGCTCGTGCCGACCGCCGGCGCCGTCGCGGGCGCCCTCTACGCCTTCGACGGGATCCGCCGCACGCGCCTGCCGCTCAAGGACTCGCCGGCCGCGGTCGCTGCCGTGCCCCACCTCACGAAGGCCCACGCATGATCGTCACGTCGATCTATCCCGTCCGCCTCTCCGACGGGGACCTCTGGGTCGACGCGGGCAGGATCGCAGCTGCCGGACAGGGCGAGCGGATCGCCGGCGCCGGGGTCGTCGTCGTGCCGGGGAACGTCTGCGCCCACACCCACCTCTACTCGGCGCTCGCCCGCGGCATGCCGTACGGGCTCGAGCCGCCTCGAAACTTCGTCCAGATCCTCCAGCGCGTGTGGTGGCGTCTCGACCGGGCGCTCGACGAGCGCTCCGTGCGCGCGTCCGCGCGCGTGGGCGCCCTCGAGGCCCTGCTCTCGGGCACGACGACGCTGATCGACCACCACGCCTCCCCGAACGCGATCGACGGGTCGCTCGACGTGATCGCCGAAGCCCTCGGCGACCTCGGCGTGCGGAGCGTGCTCTGCTACGAGACGACCGACCGCGACGGACCCGAGCGGGCACATGCCGGGCTCGCGGAGAACCGGCGCTTCGCCGCGCGGATCCGCGGAGAGCGCCCGTCGCTCACGCGCGCGCTCGTCGGTGCGCACGCCTCGTTCACCCTCTCCGACGAGACGCTCGCGGCCTGCGCTGCCGCCGCCGCCGAGCTCGAGATCGGGATCCACGTCCACGCCGCCGAGGACCTGGTGGACGAGCACGACGCGCTGGAGGCCCACGGCGTCCGTGTCGTGGAGCGACTCTCGGCCGCAGGTGCCCTCGACGAGCGCACGCTCCTCGCTCACGGCGTCCACCTCAGCGATGCAGAGATCCTCGAAGCCTCGGCCGCACGGGCGACGGTCGTCCACAACGCCCGCTCGAACATGAACAACTCGATCGGCCGCACGCGTGTCGCTCAGCTGGGCCACCGGCTCGCACTGGGAACGGACGGGATCGGCTCGGACATGTTCGAGGAGTCGCGCACCGCCTACTTCCGCCTGCGCGAGGACAGCCCCGTGTCGACTGCCGACTGGCCGCTCGTACGGCTCGCGAGCTCCGCACGACTCGCCGGGCGCATCTTCGGCGAGCCGCTGCTCGGCACGCTCGAGCCCGGCGCGCCGGCAGACCTCGTCGTCCTCGACTATCCGGCTCCGGCGCCGTTGACCGAGAGCAGCTTCGCCGGGCACTGGATCTTCGGACTCTCGTCACGCCACGTCCGCGACGTGATGGTCGCGGGCGACTGGGTCGTGCGAGATCGCCGGCTCGCGCGCACCGACGCTCAGGAGCTCGCCGCCCAGGCGCGGAGCGACGCCGAGCACCTGTGGCGCCGGCTGGACGAGATCGCCCCGCACCCGTTCGAGCCGAAGGGAGGCTTCAGATGAACCGCGTCGCCCTCTACCTGCAGGACAAGCATCCGATCCGCGACGGCATGCGCTACGCCCAACTGGCCGAGCAGGCCGGCTTCGAGGCGGTGTGGCAGGCCGAGAGCCGCCTCGTCCGCGAGGCAACCGTCCCGATGGCCGCCTACGCCGCCGTGACCGATCGCATCGGGATCGGCAGCGGCGTCGTCAACACCTGGACGCGGAACGTCGGCCTGCTCGCGGCGACGTTCTCGACGCTCGACGACCTCGCGCCCGGCCGCGTCAAGCTTGGCCTCGGCGCCTGGTGGGAGCCGCTCGCAACCAAGGTCGGCGTCCATCGCCGCCGGACGCTCACGTGCATGCGCGAGACGGTCGAGGCGACCCGCAGGCTACTCGCGCTGGAACGCGTCAGCTACCACGGGGAGTTCGTGCACCTCGACGACGTCGAGATCGACATCGTCCACGGAGACCGCTCGCCGAAGCACGTCCCCATCTACGTGGGTGCGACGGCGATGGGGATGATGGAGCTCGCCGGCGAGATCGGCGACGGCGTCCTCCTCAACTACCTGGTCGGGCCCGCCTACAACGTCGAGGCGATGGAGCACCTCGCGGTCGGGGCCGCCCGCTCCGGCCGCACCGTGGACGAGATCGACCGGCCGCAGCTCGTCGTCTGCTCGCTCGACAGCGACCGCTCGACGGCACTGGATCGTGCTCGCGAGCTCGTGGCGCAGTACCTCGGACAGCAGCCGCACATCATGAAGGCGAGCGGCGTCGACGAGTCGCTGCTCGAGGAGATCGGCCGGGTTCTCACCTGGCCCGCCACGCCGGAGCAGATCGAACGGGCGATGGGGCTCGTGCCGGACGAGGTCGTCCAGCTGATCACCGCCTCGGGTACGCCCGACGAGTGCCGCGCGAAGGTGCAGGAGTACGTCGACGCGGGCAGCACCTGCCCGGTCCTGTACCCGTTGGGAGATGATGTCGCCGCAATGATCGACGCGTTCGCGCTCGCACCCGTGTGATGGATGCGCTCCTCCCACGGACGCTCGAGGAGGCACTCGCGCTGCGGGCCGCCCGTCCCGACGCGGTTCCGGTCAACGGGGGGACGGATCTGATGGTCGCCGTCAACTTCGGCCGTGCACGGCCGGCGGCCCTGCTCGACCTCTCCCGGGTCGAGGAGTTGCGCGGCTGGCGCCGGGAGGACGGGCGGATGTCCGTCGGCGCGGGCACGACGTTCGCCCGGATCGCCCGCGAGCTCGGGGTCTTCCGCCCGCTCGTCGAGGCCGCGCGGTCGGTCGGGTCGCCTCAGATCCGCAACCGCGCGACGATCGGCGGCAACGTCTGCACCGCCTCGCCGGCCGGCGACGCGATCCCCGTGCTCGCCGCATACGGCGCCGAGATCGTCGTCGCCTCGCCCGGACGAGAGCGACGCGTCCCGTGGAACGAGTTCTTCGTCGGCCCGAAGCGGACGACGCTCGGGCCCGACGAGCTCGCCGTCCGCCTCGAATGGAGGGTGACCGACGGCCCGGGATCGTTCGCCAAGGTCGGGACGCGGAACGCGATGGTGATCGCGATCGCCGGCGTCTGCCTCCAGCTCGATCCCGCGTCACGAGCCGTTCGCCTCGCGCTCGGCTCCGTTGCCCCGACCGTCGTCCGCGCCCCCGCCGCGGAGGAGTTCGCGGCAGGCGCAATCCCCTGGGACGATCCCGAGCGGCCGCTCGGCGCGTCCGACGTCTCCGAGTTCGGGCAGCTCGCCGCGACCGCAGCATCCCCGATCGACGACGTTCGCGGCTCGGCCGCATACCGCCGCCATACCGTCGACGTCCTCGCCCGCCGTGCGCTCGAGTGGACGCTGGAGGATCGGAGGGCCGCGGCGTGATGATCCGCACCGTCGTCAACGGCGTCGAGCACGAGCTCGACGTCTGGCCCGGCGCGAGCCTGCTCGGCATGCTGCGGGACGACCTCGGGCTTCCCGGCTCGAAGAACGCGTGCGAGCAGGGCGAGTGCGGCTCCTGCTCGGTCTGGCTCGACGGCGACCTCGTCTGCGCGTGCCTCGTGCCGGCCGTCCAGGCCGATGGAGCAGCGGTGCGCACCGTCGAGTCGCTCGCCGCCGACGACAGCCTCCACGCCGTTCAGGACGCGTTCCTGCGGGCAGGGGCCGTGCAGTGCGGCTTCTGCACCCCGGGCCTGATCGTCGCGACGGTCGACCTGCTCGAGCGCGAGCCCGATCCGGGCGACGAGACGATTCGCGAGGCGCTCGCTGGCAACCTGTGCCGCTGCACCGGCTACCAGAAGATCCTGGAGGCGGTTCACCTCGCTGCGGAGGAGCTGTCGTGAGCAGCGGGGCGACAGCCGTCCGCGAGGGCATCGGCGAGAGCGCGCGGCGGATCGACGGCGTTCCCAAGGTCACCGGCGAGTACGCGTACGCGAGCGACCTCCAGATCGAGCGGATGCTCTGGGGCGTCACGGTCCGGAGCCCGCACGCCTCGGCGAGGATCCTCGGGGTCGACGCCCAGGCGGCGGCGCGCAGCGCCGGGGTGGCGGCGGTGCTGACCGCCGCGGACGTGCCCGGACGGAAGACGTTCGGGCTCGAGTTCTGCGATCAGCCCGTCCTCGCGGGCGACCTCGTGCGCTACGTCGGGGAGCCAATCGCGCTCGTCGCCGCCGAGACGCTGGAGCAGGCCCGGCAGGCCGCGGCCTCGGTCGTGATCGAGTACGAGCCGCTGCGAGCCGTCACGGACATGGAGGACGCGCTGCGTCCCGACGCTCCGCGCGTCCACGACTTCGGCAACGTCCTGCGCCACGTCCACATCCTCCACGGCGAGCCGGAGACGGCCGAGGCGGACGTGTGGATCGACGGCTACTACGAGACCGCGATGCAGGACCAGGCGGCGCTCGGGCCCGAGGGCGGGCTCGCCGTCCCCGCAGCCGACGGCGGGATCGACCTCTACGTCGCGACGCAGTGGCTGCACGTCGACCGTCAGCAGATCGCGCCGTGCCTCGGCCTGCCCGAGGAGAAGGTCCGGATCACGCTCGCCGGCGTCGGCGGCGCGTTCGGCTCGCGCGAGGACCTGCACGTGCAGGTACACGCTTGCCTACTCGCGCTCCGCACCGGACGCGCGGTGAAGATCTCGTACGGCCGCGAGGAGTCCTTCCACGGCCACGTCCACCGCCACCCCTCGCGCATCTGGACCCGCTACGGGGCGACGCGCGACGGACGCCTCGTCGCAGCCGACGTCCGCCTGCTGCTCGACGGCGGCGCATACGCCTCGTCCTCCCCTGCGGTGATCGCGAACGCGTCGACGTTCGCGCCCGGGCCGTACGAGGTTCCCAACGTCCGCGTAGAGGGCACGGTCGTCTACACGAACAACCCGCCGTGCGGCGCGATGCGGGGATTCGGAGCGCCTCAGGTCTGCTTCGCCCACGAGGCGGCGATCGACCAGCTCGCGGCCGAGCTCGGGATCGACCCGATCGAGCTGCGCCTGCGCAACGCGGTGCGCACCGGATCGGTGCTGCCTACCGGCCAGGTGATCGCGGGCAGCGCGCCCGTGCGCGAGGTGATCGAGCGCTGCGCGGCGATGCCGCTGCCGCCCGAGGAGCCGACGAGCGGCCGCGACCCGATCTCCTACCCCGGCGGCGCGGGCAACGTGAGCCGCGGCGAGTCGCTGCGCAGAGGCGTCGGGTTCGCGGTCGGCTACAAGAACATCGCCTACAGCGAGGGCTTCGACGACGCCGCCGAGGCCACCGTGACGCTGCGCCCGTCGCCCGACGGCCCCGTGGCCAGCATCCGGACGGCCGCCGTCGAGTACGGACAGGGGCTCTACACGGTGCTCGCGCAGATCGTGCGCACCGAGCTCGGCGTCGAGGAGGTGGCCGTCGAGCCCGCGACGACGGGCGAGAACGGCTCCGCCGGCTCCACCTCGGCCTCGCGCCAGACGACGATGAGCGGCGGAGCGGTGCTCGGCGCCTGCCGGGAGATCGCGCAGGCGCTCGCCGACGGGCCGCTCGACGAGCCGATCTCGCGCACCTTCACGTACCACCATCGGCGGACCACCGAGCTGGACGAGCACGGGCAGGGCGACCCCCACGTCGCCTTCGCGTTCGCGGCCGAGCGCGCGGTCGTCGAGGTCGACGTCGACCTCGGCCTCGTCCGCGTCGTCCAGGTCGCCGCGGTGCAGGACGCGGGTCGCGTGCTGAACCCGCAGGGCGCGACGGGCCAGGTGGAGGGCGGCACGGCGATGGGGCTGGGGCTCGCGGTGATGGAGGAGGTCCAGCTCGGCGACGGCGCGATCCGGAACGCCTCGTTCACCGACTACCTGATCCCGACGATCCTCGACGCGCCGCCGATCGTGACGGAGTTCGTCGAGGTACCGGAGCCCGACGCGCCGCTCGGCGTGAAGGGGATCGGGGAGCTGGCGACGGTCGTCGCGACTCCCGCGGTCGTCGCCGCGCTCAGGGCCGCGACCGGCCGGCAGCTGAACCGCGCGCCGGCGACCCCGGAGGATCTCGTCGGCCTTCGCGGCCCGGCGGAGACCGCCGGACGTGCGCCGATCCCCGACGTGCCCGGCCAGAAGGCGATTCCCGAGTACCTCGGTCTGGGGCTCGGGCAGCAGGAACTGATGAAAGCGAGGGAGTGATGAGCACCCATTTTGCAACCAGCCGCGCCGCACTGGCAGGGCGCGACTACATCGAGACGATCGACTGGTCGGTGGAGGAGGTCGAGGAGACGCTCGCCGTCGCCGGCGAGCTGAAGGCAGCCCGCCGCGAGGGGCGACCGCACCGGCTGCTCCCGGACAAGACGATCTACCTGCTCTTCCTGGACAAGTCGACGCGGACGCGGAACGCCTTCGAGACGGGCATGACCCAGCTCGGCGGGCACGCGATCTACCTCGACTCCGACAAGACGCAGGTCGCGCACGGGGAGAGCCCCAAGGACACCGCGCTGACGCTCTCCGGGTACGGCGAGGGGATCGCGATCCGGCACGACCTCGCTCCGTACGAGGGGAACGTCTGGATGCGCGAGATCGCGCGGTGGGCCGACATCCCCGTGATCAACATGCAGTGCGACGTCGACCACCCGACGCAGACGCTCGCGGACCTGATGACGCTGCGCGAGCACCGCGGCGACAACCTCCGCGGGCTCAAGGTGGCGATGTCGTGGGCCTACGCGCCGTCCTACGCGCGGCCGCTGTCGGTACCTCAAGGCGTGGCGACGTTGTTCCCGCGCTTCGGCATGGACGTCGTCCTCACCCACCCACCAGGCTTCGAGCTGATGCCCGACGTGCTCGAGAAGGCGGAGCGGGCGGCTCGCGACGCAGGCGGCAGCATCACCTTTGTCGACAGCATGGACGAGGCGTTCGAGGATGCCGACGTCGTCTACCCGAAGTCCTGGGGCCGGCTCGACGCGTTCACGGACGGGTCGAAGGCGCTCGCGGAATCCGGCGCCTACGTCGACTGGATCTGCGACGAGCGACGGATCGCGCTCGCGAAGCCGGACGTCCTGTACATGCACTGCCTGCCGGCGGACCGCGGGCGCGAGGTCGCCGATGCCGTCATCGACGGCCCGCACTCGGTCGTGTGGGACGAGGCGGAGAACCGGATGCACACCGCGAAGGCGCTGATGGCGCTCACGATGGGCGGGTATGCAGCATGAGCGCAAAGCGGGCAGTCGTGGCGATCGGCGGCAACTCGCTGATCAAGGACAAGCTCCACCAGACCGTCCGCGACCAGTACATCGCCGCCGGCGAGACCTGCTGGCACATCGCCTCGATGATCGAGGACGGCTGGGACATCGCGATCGGCCACGGCAACGGCCCGCAGGTCGGCTTCATCCTCCGCCGCTCCGAGCTCGCCGCGCACGAGCTGCACGAGGTGCCGCTCGACGTGTGCGGGGCGGACAGCCAGGGCGCGGTCGGCTACGCGCTCGTCCAGAACCTCGAGAACGACTTCCAGCGGCTCGGGCTCGACCGCCACGCCGTCGCCGTCGTCACCCAGATGGAGGTGGCCGCCGACGACCCGGCGTTCCGGAAGCCGAGCAAGCCGATCGGGTCGTTCCTCGACGAGGAGACCGCGACCCGCCGTCGCGAGCAGGACGGCTGGGACGTGGTCGAGGACGCAGGACGCGGCTGGCGACGAGTGGTCGCCTCCCCGATGCCTCTCCGGATCGTCGAGGAGGACGCCGTTCGCACGCTGGTCGAGGGCGGCTTCGTCGTCGTGGCAGTCGGCGGCGGCGGCATCCCCGTGGTGGCCGACGCGGACGGGAACCTCACCGGCGTCGCCGCCGTGATCGACAAGGACCTCGCGTGCGCGCTGCTCGCCACGTGCCTCGGGGCCGAGCTGTTCCTGATCACGACCGCCGTCGAGAAGGTCGCGCTCGACTTCGGCGCGCCGGAGCAGCGCTGGATCGACACCCTCACGCTCGAGGAGGCGAAGGAGCGCCTCGCCGAGCGGCGGCACTTCGCACCGGGGAGCATGGCGCCGAAGATCGAGGCGGTCGTCCAGTTCCTCGAGCGGGGCGGCTCGACGGCGATCATCACCGACCCCGAGAACGTCGAGCGGGCGCTCGCCGGCGAGACCGGGACACGGATCGTGGCGGCGTAGCGTGCACCGCCTCGTCACCCACGCGAAGAGCCGCCTCGGCCCGCGAGCTGCGTTGCCGCTGGCACCGGGGCGCGATGTACGAGACCATTGGCAACCCCCATCGAGCGGTTGCCCGACACGAAGGAGATGATCAGGATGAAGCGGAGCAGGATGGTGCTCGCGGCGCTCCTCGCCGGCGTCGTCGCGCTCGCCGTGGCGGGCGCAGGCCTGGCGAGCCGCGGCAGCACCCCGTTCAAGGTGGCCTGGATCTACGTCGGGCCGCACAACGACGGCGGCTGGTCGCAGGCCCACGACAACGGCCGGCTGTACGTGCAGAAGATGCTCGGCAGCAAGGTCCAGACGACGTACAAGGAGAACATCGCGGTCGGCGCGCAGTTCAACCAGACCGTCGCGAGCCTGGCCGCCCAGGGCTACAAGCTGATCTTCGCGACCTCGTACGGCTACGTCACGCCGACTGTCGCCGCGAAGTACCCGAACGTCATGTTCGAGCAGGCGACCGGGACGCTCGTGGCGAAGAACGTGTCCGAGTACTTCGGCTCCGCCGAGGACACGATCTTCCTCTCGGGCATGGCCGCCGGCGCAGCCGCGAAGTGCGACACGATCGGCTTCGTCGTCGCCTACCCGATCCCCGAGGTGATCCGGCACGCGAACGCGTTCACGCTCGGCGCCCAGCTCATGCATCCGGGCGTGAAGGTGAAGCTCGTCTGGACGAACTCGTGGTTCGACCCGGCGAAGGAGAAGAAGGCCGCGCAGAGCCTCGTCGCGGCGGGCGCCTGCGTCCTCGGCCAGAACGTCGACTCGCCCGCGACCGGGCAGTACGCCGAGTCGCAGGGGATCCCGTGGGTCGGCTACGACAGCGACTCGTCGAAGTTCGCGCCGAAGTCGTGGCTCACCGCCTCGGTCTACAACTGGGGCATCTACTACCTGAAGCGCGTCAAGGAGGCCATGGCCGGCACCTGGAAGCCGGGCTTCTACTACGGCTCGATCAACGACGGCTTCACGAAGCTCGCCCCGTACGGGCCGAGCGTGACGGCCGCCACGAAGGCGAAGATCGCCAAGTACGAGAAGATGATCGAGAACCACACCTTCTACGAGTTCACCGGGCCGCTGCACGACCAGAGCGGCAAGCTGCGCGTCGCCAAGGGCGTGAAGATGCAGGTGCTCAAGGGCGGCACGAACAGCCTGTACGGCATGAACTGGCTCGTGCAGGGCGTGATCGGCAGCCCGAAGGGCTAGAGGGCAGAGCACGGAAGGGGCGTCCCGGACGGGGCGCCCCTTCGGCTCTCCGACCGGAAGCAGGTGGCGATGACAGGACGGCATGCACGTCGCGGTTGAGCGGAGGCTGCGCCAGCCGCGCTGGCTGGCGGTCGTGGTGCCGCTGGGCTCGATCGCCTTCGCCTTCTTCGTCGCAGCACTCGTCCTCCTCGCGACCGGGATCGACCCGCTCTCGACCTATCGCCAGCTGTTCGACGCGGGCTTCATCCAGAGCGGATCGCTCGACCAGACGCTGATCACCACGACGCCGCTCGCGTTCATGGGGCTCGCGGCCGCGGCGGCGTTCCGGGTGAAGCTCTACAACATCGGCGCCGAGGGGCAGATGTACATGGGCGCGATCTTCGGCTCCGCCGCCGGTCTCTACCTCGGCGGGCGCGGGGGCGCGGCGCCGCTTCCGATCGCGGCCATGGTGGTCGCCGGCTGCGCCGGCGGGTGCGTCTGGGCGCTCATCCCGGGCGTCCTGAAGGCGTTCTTCCGCACGAACGAGATCCTCACGTCCCTGCTGCTCAACTACGTGGCCGGGCTGATCCTGACGTACCTGATCTTCGAGAGCGAGTCGTACTGGCGCGAGACGAAGGGCTTCAACGCGACCGTCTTCCCGACCGGGAAGCCGCTCCCGCCGTCGTCGGTCTGGCCCGGCTGGACGCTCCACGCCCAGGGCGGCGTGACGGTGCCGCTCGGCGCGTTCCTCGCCGTGCTCGCGGGAGTCGTCGTCTGGGGACTCCACAAGCGGACACGCTTCGGCTTCGAGTCGCAGGTGCTCGGCGACTCGGAGCGCGCGGCCCGCTACGCCGGCGTGCGCATCCGCCGCAAGATCCTCGCGGTGATGGCGCTCTCGGGGGCGGTCGCGGGGCTCGGCGGCGCGAGTCAGGTCGGCGACTTCGCCCACGCGCTCGACGGCGACCCGAACGGCCTGCAGAAGATCGGCTACGGCTACACGGGGATCGTCGTCGCCGCGCTCGCCCGTTACAACCCGTTCGCGACCCTCCTGATCGCGTTCCTGATCGGCGGGCTGCAGAACGCCGGCAGCACGCTGCAGGGGCCGAGCTTCCCCGCGGGCCTCGTCGGCGTCCTCCAGGGGATCATCCTGTTCTCCGCCCTCGGCGGCGAGATCCTCGTCCGCTACCGGTTCAGGATCAGCCGCCGGTCGAAAGGGGAAGCGGCGAGCGCAGCGGAGCCGGCCTCGTGAACAACTCGCTCCTCGTCGTGCTGATCGCCTCCGGCGTCGCGTACGGGACGCCGCTCCTCTACGCCGCGCTCGGCGAGCTGCTCGCTGAGCGCTCGGGCGTCCTCAACCTCGGCGTCGAGGGGATGATGCTCGGCGGCGCCGTAATGGGCTTCTGGGCCGTGGAGCGGGTCCATGCGGGCACGGCGATCACGCTCGCGGCGGCGCTCGGCATCGCGGCGCTGGTCGGAGCGCTGCTCGCCTCGATCCACGCCTTCCTCGTGATCACGTTGCGGGCGAGCCAGATCGTCTGCGGGCTCACCTTGACGATCTTCGCCGGTGCGGTCGGGCTCTCGTCCTACCTCGGGAACGGCCTCAACCTCGCCGACATCCCGGCGCGGAAGACCTTCAACCCCGTCTTCCCCGGCGGCATGCAGCGGCTGCCGGTCGTCGGGCCGATCGTGTTCGGCCAGAACATCCTCGTCTACCTCTCGTGGCTCTGCGTGATCGCGATCTGGCTCTACCTCTCGCGCACGAGGCCGGGCCTGAACGTCCGCGCGGTCGGCGAGTCGCCGGCGGCGGCGGACACGATGGGGATCAACGTCACCGCCTACCGCTACGCGCACACGCTCGCGGGCGGCGCCTTCGCCGGGATCGCGGGCGCGACGATCACGCTGGCGCTCACGCCGCAATGGGTGAACGGGATCACCGGCGGGGCCGGCTGGATCGCGATCGCACTCGTCATCTTCTCGTTCTGGCGACCCGAGCTCTGCCTCGTCGGCGCGTACTTCTTCGGCGCGCTGCAGGCGCTCGCGCCGCAGCTCCAGGCCCGGAACATCAGCCTCGGCCCGACCGTGCTGTGGACGAACGCCCTGCCCTACGTGATGACGATCCTCGTCCTCGTCGTCGTCTCGTCGGGCACCGCTCGCCGTCGTCTCGGCGCCCCTGCGGCGCTCGGCAACCCGTACGTGCGGGAGGAGCACTGATGACTGCGGCGCCCCTCGCGACGGACGGAGCGCCGGCGCTCTCCGTGCAGGCCGTGACGAAGCGCTTCCCGGGCGTCCTCGCCAACGACCATGTCGACTTCGAGGCCGCCGCGGGTGAGGTCCATGCGCTGCTCGGCGAGAACGGCGCGGGCAAGACCACCCTCTCGCACATCGTCACCGGCCTCTATCAGGCGGACGAGGGCCGGATCCTCCTCTACGGCGAGCCGGTCGCGTTCTCGTCGCCGCGCGAGGCGATCGACGCCGGCGTGTGCATGGTGCACCAGCACTTCCGGCTCGTCGATCGGTTCACGGTCGCCGAGAACCTCGTCCTCGGCGACCGGCGCGGCGCAGGCCGCAAGTTCCGGATCGACCCCGACGCGGTCGACGACCAGGTGCGGGAGCTCGGAGAGCGGTACCGCCTGCCGGTCGATCCGCACGCCCACGTCTGGCAGCTGTCCGTCGGGGAGAAGCAGAGGGTCGAGATCCTGAACACCCTGTACCAGGACGCACGGGTGCTCATCCTCGACGAGCCGACGGCGGTGCTGACGCCGAACGAGGCCGACACCCTGTTCGTCACGCTCCGCCAGATCGCAGCCGAGGGACGGACGGTCGTCTTCATCTCCCACAAGCTGCACGAGGTGAAGGCGGTCTCGGACCGGGTCACGGTCCTCCGCGCGGGCCACACGGTCGCGACGGTCGAGACGGCCGCCGCGACCCCGCAGTCGCTCGCCGCCCTGATGGTGGGGCGCGAGATCGAGGTCGTACGCCGCCCGAAGCACGTCGTCGAAGGCAAGGAGGGGCTGCTCCGAGTCGACGACCTGTGGGCCGACAGCGACAGGGGCACGCCTGCCGTCAAAGGCGTGTCGCTGCGGATCGCCGCGGGAGAGATCCTCGCGGTCGCCGGGGTCGCGGGCAACGGCCAGCGCGAGCTCGCCGAGGCGATCGCCGGGCTGCGGCCGAGATCGAAGGGCGATGTGCTCGTCGAGGGCCGGCCGCTCAGGAACGGCGACGCCCGCGCCGCCTACGAGGCGGGAGTCGGCTTCGTACCGGAGGACAGGCTGGGCACGGGGGTGTCGCCGACGCTCTCGATCGCGATGAACCTCGAGCTCAGGTCGTTCCGACGGACGTCGCTGGGGCCGTTCCTGCGCCTCCGGCGAATGCACGAACAAGCGGAGGAGGCGATCCGCACCTACGACATCAAGGCGCCCAACCCCGAGGCGGCGGCCGACAGCCTCTCCGGCGGCAACCTGCAGAAGGTCGTGATCGCCCGCGAGTTCTCCGGCACGCTGCGCGTCCTCGTCGTCGCCTCGCCCACGCGAGGCCTGGACGTCGGAGCGGTCGAGACGGTCCACGCGCACCTGCTCGAAGCCGCCGACCGCGGTACGGCCGTCCTGCTGATCAGCGAGGACCTCGACGAGATCCTCGCCCTCAACGACCGGATCATGGTCATGTACGAGGGGGCCCTCTCCGAGGTGCCGGAGGGCGAGAGCATCGAGAACATCGGCCTGCGCATGGCCGGAGAGACGCCTGCCGCGGTAGCGAGCGCCTGAGTGGGATGTGAGCACCCGGGGGCGGGTCTTCGACCCTCGCCTCGGCTTGCGGGAAACTCCGGTCGCGCCGTCGGGGTTGCGCGGATGCCCGAAAGCCCTGCCGGTGCGATGCTACGAGCCGGGCCGGTAGCTCAAGAGGGAGAGCCCCCCGCTCTTGACGGGGAAGATGGGGATCGAAACCACCCCGGCCCACCAATCGACCGAGGATCCTGGAGGTTGCGGTGTCGACGGCCGGCGATCGCGTGCCCCCCAGTCTGCCCCAGGCCCCCGGAGTCGAGACCGCTCGCGGGTCGCGGTGGCGCGACTGGCTCGTGGCGCTGGCGGCGGCCGCCCTCTTCCTGGGCGTCGGCGCGCTCGGCGCCTATCGCTACCTGAACGGCTTCTGGCTCTACCGCGGCTACCCACCGCCGCGCGAGCCCGCATTCGTGCGCGAGCAGGGCCGGGAAGAGGTGATCGCCGTCCGGAGCGCCGCGCTCGGCGGGCGATCGCAGGAGGTCGTCGTCTACCTCCCGCCGGGCTACGACGCGAACCCGCTCCGGCGCTACCCGGTCATGTACCTGCTGCACGGCTTTCCCGGCCAGCCGCGGGCCTTTCTGCTCACGGTGCGGATGGGCGTCTGGGTGGACACCCTCTACGCGGAGCACCGGCTGAGCGGGGTCATCCTCGTGATGCCGTTCGGCTCCACGGGGACGTTCACCGACAAGGAGTGGGCAAACGGCGTCCACCGCGGGGAGGGGTGGGAGACGTTCGTCGCGCGCGACGTCGTGGGTGCGGTCGACGCCCGCTACCGGACGATCCGGTCGGGCGCAGGAAGGGCGATCGCCGGGCTCTCCGAGGGCGGCTACGGCGCGCTGAACATCGCGTTCCACCACCCCGGCGAGTTCAGCGTGATCGAGAGCTGGTCCGGCTACATGCTGGCGGACCGGTCGCCCGCGATCTTCGGGCGCAAGGAGGCGACGTTCACCTACAACAGCCCGCTGGACTACCTCCCTCGCGTCGCCGCCGCCCTCCGCAGGGAGCACGTGCTGATCTGGTTCTACACCGGGAAGGCCGACCCCCTGCGGTCACAGAACGCAGCCTTCGCGACGGAGCTGGAGCGCTACCGCGTCGACCATCGCTTCTTCGTCGACGCCGGCGGCCACACCTGGCACATCTGGCGTGCCAACGCGCGCGCCGCGCTGCTCGCCGCGACGACTCGCCTGGCCCATGCACGCTGACCGGACAGGGCGGTACCTCTTGCGCTCCGCCGAGCTGGCGCTCGTCGGCCTCGTCACGCTGCTCGTGCCCGTGGCGGCGGCCGGCTGGCTCTACCTCGCGCGGGGCAGCGTCCACCTGCCGGGGCCCCGCTTCCGCGAGGTGCTCCCCCTCGACGAGCTTCCGGCACGCGACGGCGCTCCCGTCCTGCTCGTCGCCCTCGTCTGGCTCGGCGCCGCGGCCACGCTCGGCCTCCTCGCGCGCGCCGCCCGGATCGAGCGCCTGATCGCCGCGCTCCTCTCCACGCTCGCGACCGGTCTCCTCGTGTTCGCAGCCTCCGGCATCTCGATCTTCGCGGTGCGGCAGATCCCGCTCGGCGAGTCGCTCGAGGCCGGCGGGCGGCTGAGGGTCGTCTACCTGTCCGCAGCCTTCGCCGGGCTCGGAGGCGCGGTGCTCGGCGTCCGCGGAGGAGCCGGACGGCCGTGGCCTCGCGTCCTCGCCGTGTTCGTCGCGGTGTCCGGCGTCCTCGACGTCGTCTCGGCGGCGACGCCCGAGATCGCCTCCCGGCTGAGGCTGGTCGAGAACGCGACGCCCGACTTCGTGCCCCACCTCGCGAGCGCGCTCGTCGTCCCCGCCGGCCTCGCGCTGATCGTGCTCGCTCGAGGCCTGTGGCGCCGCCGGCGGCGCGCCTGGCAGCTGACGCTCGCACTCGTGACGGCGGCGGCTCTGCTCCATCTCCTCAAGGGGCTCGACTACGAGGAGGCCGCCGCCAACCTCGTGCTCGCGCTCGCGCTCGTCGCGCGCCGACGGGACTTCGCGGGACCCGGCGACCCGCACGCCCGCCGCCACGTCGCCGGCAGGGCGCTCTTGTGGTTCGGCGCGATCTTCGCCTACGGATTCTTCGCGCTGTGGCTCAACCGCCTCTCCGCCGACCAGCCGTTCACGCTCTCGTTCGCCGCGCGCGAGACGGGGGCATCGCTGATCGGTACGCAGGTCGGGGGGCAACGCCATGTGACGGGCGATTTCGGAGCGTGGTTCCCCTTCTCGGTGCTCCTCCTCGGGCTCACCGCGGCGTTCGTCCTCCTCTGGCAGTGGCTCGCCCCGTGGCGCTACCGGCTGAGCCAGACCGGCCGCGACCGTGAGCGCGCACACGAGCTCGTCGGGAGCTACGGCGTGGACACCCTCGCACCGTTCGCGCTCCGCGGCGACAAGACGTACTTCTTCGGCGACGACGAGCGTGCTGTCCTCGCGTACAAGGTCACCGCCGGCGTCGTGGTCGTCTCCGGCGACCCGATCGGCCCGGACGAGGCCGTGCGGGCGCTGCTCGAGCGGTTCGTCCAGTTCGCCCGCGACCGGGACTGGCGGATCGCGGTCCTCGGCGCGGGGCCGCGCTACCTCGGCCTCTACGAGCAGCTCGGACTCCATGCCCTCTACCACGGCGACGAGGCGGTCGTCGAGACGGCCGGCTTCTCGCTGGAGGGCCGGCCGATCCGCAAGGTGCGCCAGTCGGTCGGTCGGCTCGAGCGCCTCGGCTACGGCGCGGAAATCCTGTATGCCGGCCAGGTCGGAGAGGAGCTGCGCGCGGAGCTCCAGGACGTCTCCGACGAGTGGCGCGGCAAGGCGCGCGCCAAGGGGTTCACCATGGAGCTGGACTCCCTCTTCCGCCTCGACGGCGAGGAGGCGGTCTTCGTGATCGGCCGTGACGGTAGCGGCGTGCCAGGCGGCTTCCTCCATCTCGTCGTCGTCCGTGCAGGCTGCGCGCTCTCGCTGTCCTCGATGCCTCGCCGGCGCGAGACGCCGAACGGGTTCAACGAGTGGCTCGTGGTCACGGCAATCGACTGGGCCCGCACGCACGGGTTCGAGCGTGTCTCGCTGAACTTCGCGCCGTTCGCGGCAGTCTTCGAGGCAACGACCACCGAGAGGCGCGCCTGGCTGAAGCGGCGGGCCCTCGCGACGCTCAAGGGGCACGGCTTCCAGCTCGAGAACCTCCTCGCGTTCAACCGCAAGTTCTTCCCCCGCTGGCAGCCCCGCTACGTGGTCTACGAGGGGACCCTCGACCTGCCGCGAGTCGGCGTCGCGGGGCTCGCCGCCGAGGGGTACCTCCCGCTGACCCGGGCGCGGCCGTGACCGGGCAGCTCGCGCTCGCCCTCCTGCTCGCGCTCGCCTCGGCAGTCGCGCTCAACTGGGGCTTCTACCGCCAGCATGAGCAGGTCTCCGCCCTGCCGCCGCTCTCCTCGCGGCGACCGGTGCGGTCGCTCGTGCTCCTCTTCTCGGACGTCGCCTGGCTGGTCGGCTTCCTCGTCGGGATCCTCGGCTGGGCGCTCTACATCGCGGCGCTCGCGTTCGGGCCGCTCTCGCTCGTCCAGGCGGCCTCGGCCGGGGGGATCGGCGTGCTCGCCCTGCTCGTCTGGCGGCTCGGAGGCGTCGTGCTCGTTCGCCGGGAATGGGCGGGCGTCGGCGTCTCGATCGGCGGCCTGCTCCTGCTCGGGCTGTCCCTGCTCGGCCGGGGCGGTCACGATTCGGGCAGCCACGGCAGCTGGCCCGCGATCGCCGTCTGGATCGCGGTGTCGTGGATCGCCGCGGCCGGGTTCGCGGGACCGCTGGGCCGCTTCGTCGCGGCGGGCGCCGGCTTCGGGATCGGCGCCGGCGTCCTCTACGCGGCGGGCGACGTCGCCACGAAGGCGGCTGTCGCCGGCGGCTGGAGGCTGCTCTTCGTGCCCGCCGTGCTCGCCTCGCACGGCCTTGCCTTCGTGCTCCTCCAGCTCGGGTTCCAGCGCGGGAAGGCCCTCGCGACCGCCGGCGTCGCGACGCTGTTCACGAATGCGGTCCCGATCGCAGCCGGAACGACGCTCTTCCACGAGGCCGTGCCCGCGGGTCCGGGCGGCGCCGCCCGAGCTCTCGCCTTCCTCGCGGTCGTCTGCGGCGCGGTCCTCCTGACGAGGGCCGAGCGTCCCGTTCGCGACCACCCCGAGCCGTGAACGCGCCCGGGTGGAGGCGGCGGCGGCGTCACTGGCGCAGCCTTCGGGCCGAGGCTCGCCGCCTGCGCTCGGCCTTCGGCCCGCGCCTCCCTCCGGCTAGCCGCGCACCGAGCCGTGGTAGCCCGATGAAGGCGGCTATGCCGGGGATCGTCGGCAGCCAGTAGTTGAACAGGCGGTAGGCGAGCACGCCGAGCAGCGCGGGAGCGAGCGGCACGCCCACGGCGCGCACCGTGCCCGCGAGCACGGCCTCCATGGTGCCGATGCCGCCGAGCGGCAGCGGGAGCAGCGCGACGAGGGAGGCGGTGCCGTAGGCGAGGAGCAACCGGCCAGGGTCGATCGCGATGCCGAACGCTCGGAGTCCGGCCCACAGGCAGGCGGCGTCGCCGATCCAGTCGACCGCGGCTGCGGCAAGCGCGAGGGCGTTCCGGCGCGGCCGGGCGACGAGCCGCCTGACGAGCGTGAAGCTGGCGGCGACGGTTGTGAGCGAGCGGGCGAGCCAGGCGCCTGGACGGCCGAGCCCGTGACGCGGCTGCGGTGCCCGGACGAGACGCACGAGGCCGAACAGGCCCGGGACCGCGAGCAGCCAGGGGAGCGTGAGGTGGAGCGGAGCCCGGGAGGGCTCGGCGAGGGTCAGCGCGAGCGCCGCGAGCCAGGTCCCCGCCCAGACGGCGGCGACGAGCAGCAGGTTGAGCGCCAGCACGCGGGCGGCGGCTTCCGCCTTGCGCGCACCGGCCTTCTGCAGCGCCCAGTAGTCGAGCGCGAGCGCACCCGCGCCGCCACCCACGAACAGGCGCTGGGCTCCCAGCGTCGCAAACGCGAGGTGCGCCGCGTCGCGAACGGAGACGACCGGACCGGCCTCGAAGCCGGTGACCGCCCGCAGTGCGGTGATGTAGCCCGCGAAGCAGAGCGCCTCGGCCGCGAACGCCAGCAGCAGCCACCGGGGATCGGCCGATCGCAGCTCGTGCAGCAGACGCGTGTAGCCGGCCGCCTTGCCGAGCAAGGCCGCGATGCCGGCGATCAGGAGCAGTGCGGCCGCACCGGCGAGGAGCAGCCGCCGCCGCGAGGCACCGCCCGGGCCCGACCCTCCGTCATCGTTCGCCGTCGCGCCCACGCTCGAAGCGTCGCACGGTGCGCTTCGCCGTGCAGGTCCGGGCACGCCCGCCGCGATCGTCATGGACCGCGTTCATGCTGAGCGCCGTGCCGGTCCTCCGCCCCGAGCGGCCTCGCGTACACGCGTTTCCCCCGAGCGCCTGGCCGTTCGTGCTCTCGCTCGCCCTGGCGCTCGGCGCACTGGCACTGCTTCTCCTGCTGGACGTGATCTCGTTCGCCTACGAGCGGCTGGGCCTCGGCGAGCGCTCGGCGCTGCTCCTGCTCGCAGCGTCGCTGCTCGGAGGCACCCTCAACGTTCCGGTCTGGCGACTGGCCGGCGAACGGGTCGTCACGACCCGGGTCGTCAGCGCCTTCGGCGTCCGCTACCTCGTGCCGGTCGTGCGCGAGCAACGAGGCACCCTGGTCGCGATCAACGTGGGCGGGGCGGTGATCCCGTCTGCGTTCTCGCTCTGGGTGCTCGTCCGAACAGACGCGTGGTGGCAGGCGCTCGTCGCCGCGCTCGCCCTCACGATCGTGGTCCATCGAGTCGCCCGGCCGGTCCCCGGCCTCGGCATCGCCGTGCCTGCTCTCGTGCCGCCGCTCTTCGCCGCGCTCCTAGCGGTCGCGCTCGCAGGGTCGAAAGCGGCCCCGGTCGCCTACGCCGCCGGTACGTTCGGCACTCTCCTCGGCGCCGATCTCACCAACCTCGGGCGGCTCCGCGGCCTCGGCGCGCCGGTCGCCTCGATCGGCGGCGCGGGCACCTTCGACGCGGTCTTCCTCTCCGGCGTCATGGCGGTCACGCTCGCCGCGCTGCTCTGATCCGCGCCCGACGGGCGTGGCCGCACCTCCGGCGCGATCCCGGTCGCTGCGCTCGCCGGCCGATATCCTGCCGAGGCAGAGGTGTGGAGAGCCTGTGCCTTGGCGGTCGTCGTCACGATCGCGGTGACGGGCGATGCTCCGGTCACGGCGGCCGGCTCCAAGGGCTGCCCGGCTCGGGAGCTGTCGGCGAACTACGTGCGACGCGTCGAGCAGGCGCTCGCTGCGGGCACCGACGTGTGGGGAGAGGCGCTGCTCGCCGCACGCGGCGGGCCGACCTTCGCCGGCGCCCGCCGGTACCTGACGCCGCTCCTGCTCGCGGGCCACGTCCCCGGCCGGCGGTCGGTGCCGCTGACCGACTCGGGCGTCTACTACCTGCCGTTCGCCGAGCCCGAGGGCTTCGCCGGGTCGAGCCAGGTTGCGCTGCACCTCGCCGACGGGAGCGAGATCGTCTCGGGCTCGGTGGACGGCCCGCGGCTGCGGATCGACGTCGGCCCCGGCGGGAGCGAGCGCTATGGCTCGTGCCTCGCGCGCCTCGGCACGCCGGGCCTCGCCCGGGGCTACCTGCCGCTGCTCGAGACGAGCTACGTCGACGCCGCCGGCGTGCGCTACACGCAGGAGTCGTTCGCCGCACGCACGGGGCGGTCGAACCACCTCGCGAGCTTCCTGCGCGTCGACGTCGATGCGCGGCCGTCCAGCGTCGCCCGCGTCACCGTCCGCTTCGCCCCCTCGAGCGCACCGTCGCTCGTCCGCGTCGTACCCAAGGGGACGCGGACGACCCTGTACGCGAGCTGGCGGCCGCCGGCGGGGCCGCTCCTGCTCGACCGGGCGACCTACGAGCGCGCACGACAGGGCGTCGTCGCCTTCTGGCGGCGGAAGCTCGCCGGCGCCGCGACCTTCGACGTGCCCGAGACGGTTGTCGAGGACGCAGCCCGGGCCGAGCTGATCCAGAACCTGATCATGGGCTGGCGCTACAGCGTCGGCAATCCGTACGAGGAGTTCGAGTACCCGGAAAGCCTCGACGCGGCCTCGGTGATGGGCGAGTACGGCTTCGGGCAGGCGGAGCGCGCGACGCTCGAAGCGGCGCTCACACGTCAACCCGCGCTGTACCCGAACTGGGAGATGGGCGCGAAGCTCCTCACGGCGGCTCTCTACTACCGTCTCTACGGCGCCCGCCCGTTCATCGCGGAGGCGACGCCGAGGCTGCGCGGCTACGTGAGCGCATTCGCGCGTGAGCTGGCGTCTAGCCGGCTGGGACTTCTGGACCGCGAGCGCTGGACGTCCGACCTCTCCGAGACCGCCTACGCCCTCGACTCGCAGGCGGTCGTCTGGCAGGCGCTCCGCGCGATCGCCTCCGTCTGGTCGGAGACCGGCGACCGGGAGCTCGCCGAGCAGGCACTCTCGCTCGCCGACCGGCTCGGCGCCGGGCTGCGAGCCGCGGTGAGCAGGTCGGAGCGCCGCCTTCCCGACGGCTCGCTCTTCCTCCCGATCGAGCTCGACTCGGGAGAGCAGCCGACGAACCGTGTGCTGCTGACCCGTGACGGGAGCTACTGGAACTACGAGCTGCCCTACGCGCTCGCCTCCGGCCTGTTCCCGCCCGGCGGCGCGGAAGCAGCCGGTGTGCTCCGCTACTACGAGCGCCACGGCTCCCTGCTGCTCGGGCAGCTGCGGATCAACGCCTACTCGCTCTACGCGAACCCGCGCTTTCCCACATCCGGCACCGACGACGTCTACGACCTCGACCTCGTGCGCTTCCTCGCCGACAACGACCAGGCAGACCGGCTCGTGCTCAGCCTCTACGGCCAGCTCGCGGCCGGCATGACGCCGGGCACCTTCGTCGCCGGCGAGGCAGCGTCGGTGGCGCCTGTCGACCGCGGGTTCTACCGGTCGATGTACCTGCCGCCGAACAGCGTCGCCAACGCCTCCTTCCTCGAGACGCTCCGGCTCACGCTCCTCCACGAGCTCGAGGACGGAGGCGGGCGGCCCGACGGGCTCGAGCTCGCCTACGCGACCCCGCGGGCCTGGCTCGAGCCGGGTCGCACGATCGGCGTGCGCGAGGCCCCGACGAGCTTCGGCCGGATCTCGTACTCGATCCGCACGCTCGCGCACGTGGTGCGCGTCTCACTGCGCGTGCCCGAAGCGCCAGCCCTCCGCATCCTCCGCCTGCGGCTCCGGCTGCCGGGCGGGCGCCCGCTCCGCTCGGTGTCGGTGAACGGCAGGCCCTACGCCCGCTTCGACGCAGCAGCCGAGACGATCGACCTCTCAGGCCGGACCGGAACGGTCGGGCTCGTCGCACGGTACTGAGGAGACGCCGCCCGGCCGCTCTCCGCCTCAACACAGGACGCCTCGATCTCGAGCGAGGAGCCGTCGCCGAGGTGAAGCGTCGCAGACGGGAGAGAGCGCTCGCGCAACCAGCCCTCGATCCGTGGGAGCAGCTCCTCCGGCACCCTCTCGGCTCCGCCCGGCGGCGTGACGCACACGTCGAAGTGGTCGTCGAGCTCGACGAGGAAGCTCCTTCGATCCACGAAACGGTGGAGGAGCGCAACCGCGTCCCACCGGTCTCGCGCCTCGACCGTGATCCAGTCGACACTCATCTCGTCGTTCCTTGCATGGCGGCCTTGCCACTCCAGGATGGCTGGCGCGCCACAGCCTCCGAATCGGGGATCTCCCTGATCCTGGTCGGGCCGCAGGGACCGCTGGAAGCGACGTGACACGGGCGACGACCCGCGTCGGTCAGAGGATCTTGGAGAGGAACTGGCGTGTCCGCGCCTCCTGCGGCCGCTCGAACAGCTCCTCGGGCTCGCCCTCCTCGATGATCCTGCCGTCGTCCATCATCACGACGCGGTCCGCCGCTTCGCGCGCGAAACCCATCTCGTGCGTGACGACGATCATGGTCATCCCGTCCTTCGCCAGCTGGCGCATCACGGCAAGGACCTCTCCGACGAGCTCCGGGTCGAGAGCGGACGTCGGCTCGTCGAAGAGCATCAGCTTGGGCCGAATGGCAAGGGCTCGGGCGATCGCGACCCGCTGCTGCTGGCCGCCCGAGAGCTGCGACGGGTAGGCGTCGAGCCTCTCGCCCAGGCCGACGCGCTCGAGCAGCTCCTTGCCGAGTGCATGCGCGGCGTCCTTGGCGACCTTCTTGACGTGGACCGGAGCCTCGACGACGTTCTCGAGCGCGGTCATGTGCCCGAACAGGTTGAAGCTCTGGAAGACCATCCCGATCTCCGCCCGGTCGCGGCAGATCTCGGCGTCCCGCTGCTCGAAGAGCTTGCCGCCGTCCTGTCGGTACCCAACTAGGCTGCCGTCCACCCAGAGCCGGCCGGCGTCGATCTTCTCGAGGTGGTTGATGCAGCGGAGGAAGGTGGACTTGCCCGACCCGGAGGGACCGAGCATGCAGACGACCTCTCTCGGCTCGACCTCGAGCGACACCCCCCTCAGCACCTCCAGCCGGCCGAACCGCTTGTGCACGCCCTCCGCCTTCACCATCGGGACGCTCATCAGACGTGCCCGAGGGAGAACAGGGTCTGGCGGAGCCGCTGCAGCGGCGTCGCGGACAGCTCGCGCGAGGCGCCTCTGCCGTAGCGCCGTTCCAGGTAGAACTGGCCGAAGGTGAGCACCGTGGTGACGATCAGGTACCAGATGCTCGCGACGATCAGCAGCTGGATCGTCCGGTAGTTCACCGAGTAGATGAGCTGCGCGGCGTAGAGCAGCTCCGGGTGCGGAAGCGCGATCACGCTGACGAGCGAGGTCGTCTTCAGCATCGAGATCGTCTCGTTGCCCGTGGGCGGGACGATCACCTGCATGGCTTGCGGCAGGACGATCCGCCGCATCGTCTGCAGCCGCGTCATGCCGAGGCTCTGCGCCGCGAACGTCTGGCCCTCGGGCACCGAGATGATCCCGGCGCGCACGATCTCCGCCATGTAGGCGCCCTCGTTCAGCCCGAGCGCGAGCATCCCGGCGACGAACGGCGTGATCACCGAGCTCGCGTCGAAGTGGACGAAGGTCGGGCCGAACGGGATCCCCAGCGAGAAGCGGGGGTAGAGCGCCGCGATGTTGTACCAGAGCAGGATCTGCACGAGCACCGGCGTGCCGCGGAAGATCCAGATGTAGAGCCAGCTCGACCCCGCGACGAGCGGGTTCGGGGAGAGGCGCATCACCGCGAGGAGCACGCCGAGCACGATCCCGATCGCCATGGAGGTCGCGGTGAGCTCGAGCGTCACGACCAGACCGCTCAGGATGCGGCTCGAGAAGAAGTAGTGGCCGACGACGCTCCACTCGAAGCGGGAGTTCGAGGCCATCGAGTTGACGATCGCGACGGCGAGAAAGGCGATGAGGGCGGCAGCCACCCACCGGCCGGGATGGCGCACCGGTATCGCCTTGACCTGCTCGGCTGGGTCGGCGGCCACCTTCGTCTCGTCCGCGACGGCCACGGGCGTCTGTCCAGGGCCGACCGGAACCGTCAGCCGATCGCCCCGTTGATCCTCGGCTTCGTGATTCCGCCGGCCTGGATCCCCCACTTCGTCAGGATCGCCTTGTACGTGCCGTTCGCGATCACCTTCTTCAGCGCCGCCAGGATCGGCTTCGCGAGCCCGCTGCCCTTCGGGATCGCGATCCCGTAGGGCGCCGTGTTGTACGGCTTGCCCGTCAGCTTGAACTGGCCGTGCGACTGCTTGACGATGTACGCCGCGACGGGCGAGTCGGCCATGCCGACCTGAGCCCTACCGCTCGACAGCGCCAGGTTGGCGGAGTTCTGGTCCGGGTAGACCTGGACGCCGACGCCCGGCTTGCCGGCCTTCTTGCACTTGGCGCTCTGGGCAGCCGCATCGGACGCCTGAGTGGTTCCCCGCTCAGCGGCGACGGTGTGGCCGCACAGGTCGGCGAGCGACCGGATCGTCGGCCCTCCGCTCGACTTGACGTAGAACGACGTCCCGGCCGAGAAGTAGGTCACGAAGTCGACGACCTTCTCTCGCGCCTTCGTATCGGTGAAGGAGGACATCCCGAGGTCGTACTTGCCGGACTGCAGCCCGGGGATGATGGTGTCGAAGCTCGCGTTCACGAAGTTGAACTTCACCCCCATCACCTTGCCGAGCGCGTGACCGAGGTCGGGGTCCATCCCGATCACCGTGTGCCCGTTCGAGGCGATGAACTCGTTGGGCGGGTACGTCGCGTCCGCTGCGACCGTCAGTGTGTGCTTGATCGCGAGCGCAGCAGGAACGCGGGCCGCGCGCCCGGATCCTGAGAGTGCGCCCGGAACGGCAACCGCCGCGATTGCGGCGACGAGGAGCGCCAGGGCGATCCCACGGGCTTGCATCGTCATCAACTCCCTTCGAAACGAAGCCGGGCAACAGCGTAGACGCGGGACGAGCGTGGCGCATCCGCGCCGACCCTGATCCACGGCGTCATGCACTCAGGCCGAGCGCGGCCGCCGCCTTTTCGAACTGGTCCTCGCGTACGTACACCACGTATCCGAACGACCCCCGCCCGTCGGTCACGCCGGACGACGCGTAGATGTCCACACCGGCCTCGAAGAGCCGTTCGTGCACGCTCGCAAGCGCGCCGAGCTCGTTGTCGCCCTGGACGAGCAGCGCATGGTGCGGACCGTCCAGGACGAGCTGGGCAGCCCGCGCTTCCGCCGCGAGCATCCCTGGATCTTCCGGGAAGAGCGTGAACTGGGCGAGCGCCGGTCCCGCAGGGACGGCTGTGAACGCGAGCAGCTCGACACCCCGTTCGGCGAGGGCCGCGAGGACCCGGTACGCGGCGCCCATCTCGTCACGGACGTTCGCGTAGTAGTAGTCGACGCGTCGCACTCGATGGGCCATCGGGTCGTGCTCCTCCTCTGGCATCGGGCCCGCCCCGAGACGGCCCGCTCGCAGCACTCTAGCGCCGGGCGAGCTCGCAACCGACGATGCGCCCCGCCTCCCGAACGAGTGCGGCCGCTCGCGCGCGCGCCTCTTCCGGAGACGCAGCCAGGGAGACGAGCTCGACGACCTCGACGTCGGCCGGAAGCAGGTCGCGACTGTCCGGCGCGACCGCGCCCGCGACGACGGCCACGGCCTTGCCGGCGGCGGCGGCGGCCTCGATCACCTCGCCGACGACCTTGCCGTGCAGGCTGGTCGCATCCAGCCTGCCCTCGCCCGTGACGACGGACGTCGCGTCGTCGAGCGCGTCGGCGAACCCCACCGCCTCGGCGACGACGGCGAACCCCGGTTGGAGCCGAGCGCCGAGCGCGGCGAGACCGCCGGCCAGCCCGCCCGCGGCGCCTGCGCCCGGCAGGCCGCGGACGTGGACCCGGGTTCGCTCGAGCAGCTCGTCTGCGAACGCGTCCAGCCGTCGCTCGAGCTCCGCGACCGCGGCGGAGTCTGCTCCCTTCTGGGGGCCGAACAGCCGTGGCGCGTCGAGGAAGAGGGTCTCGACGTCGCACGCGACCACCACCGGCACCGACGGGAGGCGCCAGCCGAGTGCCTCGAGTGCCCCCTTTCCCCCGTCGACGGTCGCCGAGCCGCCGACCCCGACGACGATCTCCCTCGCGCCGGCACGGGCAGCCGCTGCGATCAGCTCCCCGGTGCCGTACGTCGTCGCCGCGAGCGGGTCGTTCGCGCCCGCCACGAGCGCGAGCCCGCTGGCCTGCGCCATCTCGACCACCGCCACGCCGCCGGCGAGCAGTCCGAGCCGAGCGACGACCCGGCTGCGCTCCGGCCCGGTCACCTCGACCTCGAGCGCCTCGCCGCCGCGCGCCGCGAGCAGCGCGTCGAGGGTGCCCTCGCCGCCGTCCGCGAGCGGGAGCTCGACCGCGTCGAGGCCTGCGTCGCGGACGCCGCGCGCGAGCGCCGCCGCGGCTTCCGGCGCGGTCAACGTGCCGCGGAACTTGTCCGGACAGCAGAGGACACCGCTCGAAGGAGAGCGCTGCTGCGTCACACGGCGAGCGGGACGAGCTCGAACCGGTCGACGTCGACGAGGCCGCGGTCCGTGATCTTCAGCGAGGGGATCACCGACAGCGCGAGGAATGCCAGAGTGAGGAACGGGGTGCCGCCTGCCCAGCCGAGGCCGGCCGCGGCCTCGTTGCACGCTCGACTCTGCTCGATCACGTCGTCGAGGGGCGCGTCGGAGAGGAGGCCCGCGACCGGCAGCGCGCACTGCGCCAGCACCTGCCGGTCCTCGACCGCGACGATCCCGCCGCCGATCGCCGCCAGGTGCGTGACCGCGAACGCCATGTCCTCGTCCGACATCCCGAGGACGACGAGGTTGTGCGCGTCGTGGGCGACCGTCGAGGCGAGCGCCCCACGCTGCAGGCCTGAGCCCGAGACGAAGCCCACCCCGACGCGCCCCGTCGCCAGGTGGCGTTCCACGACCGCGACCTTTGCAAGGTCTCGCTCCGCACTCGCGATCGCGAGCCCGCCGGAGACGAGCGGCTCGACGACGAGCGACCTGGTGACGACCTGGTCGGGGACGAGGCCGATCGTGCGAGCGCCGCCGCCGGTCCAGGGAATCTCGAAGTCCGCCGCCGTGACGGGGTGGACGCGCACGGTCTGGCGCACCCAGTCCGGAACGTCGCACCGCGGCACCTGCTCGAGCGCCCGACCCCGCTTCAGCACGACCTCGGGGACGAAGTGCTCGAGATCCGGGAGCAGGAGAAGGTCGGCCTGGTACCCCGGAGCGACCGCGCCGTGCCGGCCCAGCCCGTGCCAAAGAGCAGCGTTCAGCGACGCGACGCGCAGCGCGGCCTCGGGCGCGATCCCAGCCGCGACCGCGTCCCGCACCATCCCGTTGACGTGGCCGTGATCCGCGACGTCTTCCGGGTCGCGGTCGTCCGTGCAGAACGCTATGCGGCCGGGGCCGTACTCGCGCACGAGCGGCAGGAGCGCCTCCAGGTTCCGGGCCATCGACGCCTCGCGGATCAGCAGCCACATGCCGGCCCGCAGCCGCTCCCTTCCCTCCTCGACGGTGAGCGCCTCGTGGTCGGACCCGATCCCGGAGGTCGCGTAGGCCTGGAGCTCCTTCCCGAGCAAACCGGGCGCATGGCCGTCGACGTGAGCCGCGCCTTCGAGCTCCAGCTTCTCGAGCTCGCCGGCGAGGCCGTGGACCACGCCGGGGAAGTTCATCATCTCGGCGAGGCCGAGCACGCGCCGGCGGCGCATCAGCGCCTCGAGGTCGCCCGGCGTGAGCGGCCGGCGCGGCGACTCGAACGGCGACGCCGGAACGCACGACGGGGCCATGAAGAACACCTCGAGCTGGAGGCCGGACGACGCGTCGAGCAGCCAGTGGACGCCGTCGACACCGAGGACGTTCGCGATCTCGTGCGGGTCCGCGACGACGGCCGTCGTGCCGAGGGGCAGGATGAGGCGTGCGAGCTCGTCGACGAGCAGCTTCACCGACTCGATGTGCATGTGGGCGTCGATGAGGCCCGGGACGACGTAGCGCCCGTCGGCGTCGAGCGTCTCGCGTCCGTCGTAGCGGCCGACGCCGGCGATCACGCCGGCGACGATCGCGACGTCAGCGTCGAGCCACTCCCCGGTGAAGACGGCGAGGACGCGACCGCCCCGGACGACGAGGTCGGCCGGCTCGTCGCCGCGGGCGACGGCGATGCGGCGGGCGAGCTCTTCCACGTGCGCACGATAGACCGGACCCGCGTGCGGGCGGGCGAGGCACGACTGGACGGTCGTCCCGCAGGCGGCCGCGGTACGGTGCACCTGCGGTGAGCACGCTCTTCCACAACGGCTGGGTCGTGACGATGGACGACGCGGGGAGCGAGCACCGCGGCGGCTGGATCCTCGTCGACGGCGCCGTGATCGTGGAGGTCGGGAACGGCGAGCCCCCCGCCGCGGCGGAGCGCGTCGACCTCCGCGGCGCGGTCGTGACGCCCGGCCTCGTGAACACGCACCACCACCTCTACCAGACGCTCACGCGAGCCCGAGCCCAGCAGGCGGGCCTCTTCGAGTGGCTGCGCGAGCTGTATCCCGTCTGGTCCCGGATCGACGCGGAGGCGGAGTACGCCGCGGCCCGCACGGGCCTCGCCGAGCTCGCCCTCGCCGGCTGTACGACCGTCTTCGACCACCACTACGTCTTCCCCCGCGGGCGCGAGGGGCTGATCGAGGCCGAGGTGCGGGCGGCCCGCGAGCTGGGCGTGCGCATCGTCGCCTCACGTGGCTCGATGGACCTCGGGGTCTCGGACGGCGGCCTCCCGCCGGA
>Ga0187778_10000218_pt1 | contig 41547 bp, 40 predicted proteins | sample 1015_Q2_SP5_20_M_FD_132418 | JGI IMG/M metagenome (GOLD analysis project Ga0187778, IMG submission 132418) | Tropical peat soil microbial communities from peatlands in Department of Meta, Colombia - 1015_Q2_SP5_20_MG | ecosystem: Environmental > Terrestrial > Soil > Wetlands > Peat | place...
CGCCGACATCAAATCTTGTTACTGGCTGCGGCGGAGGGATCAGTTTGATCGGTGCGATATTGTGGGGGAAAGAAATGCCGCCCTCAATGGCGGCCATGTCGCCGGAATCCATCTCTTCGTTGCGGGGCAGGTCTTTGATAGTCACATTGCTCATTTTCGGTTCTCCTAAAGTAAGTAAGGTAAAGGGTTTGGTTTCAGCTCGGGCATTTTGCTGAGCCTCCGTGGGTATATCGCATTGAATGTGCGATTCACGACAGTAACTTTGGTCACTGGGAGTGGCGCTGGATGTTTGCGATATAGGGCGGCGAGCTACTTCACATCGCCTACAGTTGGGTGATCGACCAGTCGGGAAAGTTCGCGAAATTCACGGCTGGAATCGCAGCGGGATTTGTGCTGCTCCCTACGGCGTGCTTCTTGGCCGTCTGGCGCGCAGAAAGATGTCGGAGCCGGGTCGTGTCTACGCCCGGGCCATCGGGTTCGGGGACTCACTCCACATCGACAACGAGGCGTAATGGCCTACCTCAAGCGCAGACTGGCGTTGGGTAAGCATCATTAGCCTACGGCCGTTTCCAGAGATCACCGCGCGCAACAATCGGCGCCGAGTAAGTGCAGTGACACGTACGGCTCATCGCCGAACACCCAGCATTCGTGAGGCTATGGGAGGAATGTAAACACATCGCCGGCGCCCAGCGCGGTCACGCGTACGTCGGCGAACACTACGGTCGCTGTCGTCAGCCCCGGGGACCTCGCACGTGCAATCGTCATGCCACCGAGCCGATCGAGTCTCGAAGCAGACCAACGGCGTCTTCCGAACGTCGTCGGGTTTATTGAGGCGTTTCAGGATCAGCACCGCATGCGCCGGCGCTACGGGACTCACAGCGCGCTCAGAAATGCGATAAGCGCGTCCTGATCCTGCTTGCTGAGTCTTTGAAAATTCTGGGTCTCCACGGCCCCCTCTCCCTGGTGCCGCAATATCGCATCGCGCAACGTGAGCGAGGCTCCATCGTGCATCAGCCGCGGCTGCAGCCGCACTCCCCATAAGGGAGCGGTGCGTATCTTATTCTGCGTGAACTGCAGGGGCTGCTGCGAGAGGTACGTCGCCATCATCTGAAAGACGGCCCCCCCGTACTCTTCAGGTCCCGCCTGCACGATACCGTCTCCGGTGCCGACGTCGTGCAGGAGGAAGTCACTGTAGGGATGAAACGTGACCGACCCCATTGCCGCCGGAACCACGTAGGTCCCGCCATCGATTTTGGTTCCCGCTGCTGCGGTGGTGAGCGAGCGGACGTGGCAGGTGCCACAGCCGACCCTGTCAAAAAGCTCCGACCCTCTCGTCACCTGGGGAGAGGGCTGCGGGTCCGGCGCCGGCGCCTTGGTGGCGCGGATAAATCGCGTGACGCGATCGATATCGAACAGTCCATCCGGACCCCGCATGTCATTCGGCTCCGGAGCCGTGTTGCATAGCGTGGTAATCTCGTTGGGGAACAGCGGATTGGTGATGCCGATTTCGTTGAGATACGCATTCGCTGAGAAGGATAGGAGGCTCGCCTGCTGGTCCTTCCAGCCGAAACGGCCGACCCCAACCTGCCCCGGTGCTTCCACGATCGGCACCACCAGCCACTCGCCGCAGATCCGGCCGTTCGAGGCCTTGCATTGCTGGCGGCCGATGTCCACCAGGGCCTGGTCGGGCACCGCCTCGACGAATCCGTCACCGAGTAAGTTCACGGCCCTGCGAGTTGCGTGCACGGTTTCTGTCTCGGGCACACGCTCCTGAATTTCTGGGCAGATGGCGCGGTCGTTAACCAGGGAGCGGCCCGAAATGACCACGGTGCCGTGCGCAATCGGAATGGCAGGAGTCTGAAAGTGCCCATCACGGCCGGTATGGCCGACGCGTAGCTCGGTGACCTGGGTCGCGGCGCCCGGAACCGGATTCTGATGACATTCGCGGCACGACTGGGCGTTGTACAACGGCCCGAGGCCATTCTGAACCTGCTCCACCTCATCAAATTGGCCGAGGTCCAGTAGGTGCGTTCCCTGGTCGACCACGCCATTCGTTTGATTGTCGAATCCTGTCGGTGCTTCCGGACCCGCAAACGCCGTGACCGCAAGCGTGACAGTCAGAGCCGTCACCGGGATCACCGAGTTCATGGCGTACTCCCTCCCGGCGTTGCGCCGGGGTGGCGAGAAAAAACAAGCTAGCTGATTGGTTCCCTGGAGCCGGCACGTGACCGATGGTGATCGACGCTGCATGTGGGCGGTGTGCCGAGCTTAATTATATATAGGTGTTGATCTCGCAGGGGGATGTGCCGGCGTGCAGCGCATGCGGCGTGGCGATTGGTGCCCGACGCTCCCGCGTCCCGAGGCCGCGCTCCTTGCACCCAGGTCCTCCTCGTCGGCGGCAATGGAGCGAACGGGCGTGCGCTCACCTTGGCCGGGATCTACGATCCCGCGTCGGGCACACTTCAGCCGATGCCCGCTCGCGTTATCGAGGTCAGTATCAAGCGGCAAGAGAGAGCCGAAAAGAGGTAGCCGGAAGCAAAATCAGGCCCCCGCTACCACAACCTGGGCGCCCTACCCGCTCGGCTCACACAAGATCGACGCTTAGATAATTGGCGTAGCGGGCCCACGATCTGAATCTACAGGCGACGCCGCTTTTAGGGAAACCATTGAACCAAGAGCTTTACAGGCCGCCACTCGGGCCGAGAGGTCAACTTCAGGAAGCTCGTCAGATCCGGCAGTTGTTCGATCTCGGAAGCCATGACCGCGTCCTCGGTCTCGTGTTGGTCGCTGCTCGTGCTGGTTTCATGGGCTAACCTACCAAACGCGGCCGCTCACGGGCCAAACGCTGACAGTGCGCCGCTGCGCCCCTCCCTCTAGGGTCAAGCTTTATTTCTCAGGTTTCTCTGCCTCAAACATCGTGATCCCGACGCGCAGCGTCCATGCCGGATTGCCCTTGGTGTTCTCGAAGTCGTAATCAGTCTCCGCATAAGGCGTCCACTTGCGATCGGCAATGGTGAAAACCTTGTCGTATCTCACTCCCAGCTGCAGCGACTTCCAATGCCCCTTCACCGTGTCGTACTCGAGCTGCGACTGCCCGAGTGTCAGCGCCTGCCCGTTGCCGAGTTTGATACTGATTACGGGCTGAAGGTTGATGATGCCGACGGGCTTGGCGTTGCTCGGAGCGTCTACAGACCACCAGCCGCGCAGGTAGGCGCCGTACTTGACGGCCGCTTCACTCGAGGTGGTGAACCCCAATGCCGGGCCCAGGCTCCAGGCGTGTGAGGTCTGTGAGTCGGCGCCAGTAGGCGGCCTCACGACCATTCCCACCAACCAGCGACCGGACCCCTGATCGATCAGGCGCACCAAAATCAGCTCTGGATCCTGGAAGCCGTTCTTGTTGTTGTAGGAGGAGATCGTGGCTTGCTGTGTGAACCGCACCGCGTAGAGATCGCCCAGCATCGTGAATGGCAAGACGGCGCGAAACACCCCTTCGTTGATCGTGCCGCTCTCGCCGTGCAGGCTTGCGTTGTACCAGTCACTCAGCTGGAACCATCGTAGCGGCGAGGTCGGGTCGTTGATCTCAACGACACCCTGATCGTCGTTGGCACTGCGAGTCTGGGCTTGCACCGCAAGCGGCGCGACGCTACTCAACAGGCCCACGAGCACGCGCGCGCCGCGACACGCGCAGCCCTGGACGCGTTGTGGCGTATGTCCGTCAGATCGAAACTGTCGAAGATGGTCGGTTTGCCATCGCGGTCTATTTCGGGCAGGGACACACGCGCCAGGTCCGCAATACGTTGCCATAAAGGGAGTGACGTGCATCTAGAGCGCTGACGCCCAGCCGTCGCCGGGATTGAATTCAGTCATCGCTGCCGCGGCCGCCGCGGTGTTCTCGCCGAGGTCCTTCTGATAAACGACGCCGTCGGGACCGACGATGAATGTCATGATTCCCGAATTGCGGTATTCCATGGGGTAGGCAAGAAACGCAAATCCACCAGTCATCTTGCCATTCATGATGTACTCCTTCGCGCCGCCCTCCGCCTTATCGCCCTGTTTGGTGAGTATGCGGAAGTAGTAGCCGTTGAAAGGTTGGGGTTTGCTTCCTGCATTGGCGTATCCGGCAGCCTTGGCAAAATTGTGAACGTCTTCGAGCGGGCTCGGCGCTTGACCGGTACTGACCGGCCAGTACAAACCATCTTGCTTCCCATCATCGCTGACGATCCGCTGGGCGTACTGCTTCACGGAGTCACCGTCATGGGTCTTGCTGAAGTACTGCGCCTCTGCGTTCGCGAGAGCGGTGCAGGCCGCGATCGCGGCCAGTTCATTCTTGCCGATGCGGCGCGCCAGGATCTCGTCCTTGCCGGCGTCGGTGTCGAATTGCCAGGCACCTGCCGGTTTCTTATCGAGCGGGATGGGGAACAGGTAGTTGTCGGCGCCGATGTAGAGCATCTCGCCACCGACTTTGATTTTCCGCCAGCGATGCATTTGCGTGTAGGCGGCAACAAAGTCGCGCATATTCTCCTGGTCCTTTACCGCATCCCCTGAGGAGATGATTTCCCGGGCATCAGGACCGAAGATCGCAAACAACGTAGCCTGGTCTCCCGCCTGTGCCGCTGCCAGCATTGCGGCACCGGCTTCCTCCGAAGAGGCAAACGAGCGTTGCACAGATTGTGCGGGTGCCGATGCCGTGTCTTGCGCCTTGCCGCATGCGGCCAAGCAGGTGGTCAGCACCAACGAGGTAGCGAGCATCCTCAGGTAGGCGGCGAGATCGTTCCTGTCGCGGACTGGCTGTGACATAAACGCTCCTCACTAGCGGCGAAAGCCGCCGCCACCTCGTCCGCCACCACCGCCGCCGAAGCGGCCGCCGCTGTAACCACTCGAGCGCATGCTTCCCCAGCCGCGGCTGCTCTCGGCGTTCGAGGACCAGCCCCCGGAGTTGCCGTAGCCACCCGAGTGTCCGCTCATGCCGCTGTACGCATCCGAGTGCGAGGCACCGCCGCTCTGCGCCCAGGAGTTCGAAGTGGTAGTCGAGTGGGTCGAGGAGTTGTAAGTCGTGTTGGTGTTTTTGGTGTAGCTCGAAGAACCAGGGCGGTTGGGATCGCTGTAGCTGGTAGAGGTCGTGGCCGTGTGCGTCGAGGAATTGTAAGTCGTGGAACTGTCCTTCGAGACTCCGCTTGAAGGGTTGTAACTGTTCTGACTATAGCTCTTGGTCGCGGGGTTGTAAGTGCTCTGGTTGACGCTGTGGGTCTGGCTATTGTAACCGTCGTGGGTGTAAGTGTTTGTCGCGCTGTTGTAGGTGTTGTAGCCCCCAGGGTGGGAGTAGGCATTGTTGTAGCCGTAACTCCCGTGATAGCCACCGTTGTAGTAACCGCCGTGCCAAGCTGGATTAGGAGGGTATGCGCCGCCGTGGTAGACCACCACCGTCGAGCCGCCGTGCCAGCCGCAGTTCCAACTGCTCCAGCCCCAGGCGCAGCACGCACTATGCGATGAAGCAATCGCGACGCCGGCGGCGAATCCGATGACGCCTGCGGCAACCATGGCGCCAGGCGGCGGCGGAGCGTAGGCCGGGACCACGTAGGCGGTCCCGTATACCACAGTCGGATCGTAGACTGGAACGTACACCACTTGTGGATTCGCGGGCTGAATCACGATGACGTTCGGTGACTGCTGCACGACGGTGATTTGCGAGCCCGATTTGAGATTGCCCGCGGCTTCGGCCTGCGCGCGCAGGGTCTGAATCGCGGTCATCACCTCGGAAGTCTGATTGTGGTAGGCCTCACCGAGCGCAGACGTCCAGGAGAGATTGCTCGCCATGTTGCTGAGCACCGATGGAAACTGCGTCAGCGCCTTGACGCTTGGGTCCCAGCCTTGGGCATCGAGGGCGGCCATCAAATTGCCGCCTGCAGCGGCGGCATTCCGCTGGTACCAGGCATTGGCCGCCGCCACCTGATCCGGGTAGGTCGAGGCGGTGAGAACCTGAGCGACGAGCGGATCGGGGTACAGAGCGATGGGAGCCACCAGAGCTTGCAAATCGCTTGGGCTTAGTGGGGCGGATTGAGTGGGGTTGCCGGGTGGCTCCTGGCCCTGGCCGTACAGGATCGCCGACGAGGACATGGCGAAAAGAGTAGCGATCAGCAACAGGACCTTGATCGCACGTTTCGTGGCCATAGGGGCGATTCCTACATGGGTTAGGGAGCCGATGTAACGCGCAGTACCCCGATGATTTCGTTGGTGTGGCATCCGTCTTTAGAAAGAATCCGGAACCGTGATCTAAGGCTTCGCTACGCGTGGCTTTGACTTCGTGTGCGGTGATGTAGAGGACGGGCGTACGATCGCGCTGTGCCAGAAGTGGTTGATGCCTGGCGAGCTGAATCTTTTTCACAATGCCCTGCAGCGCTCAAGCAGGTTCCGGGAAGCGAACGAAAATCAATTCTCTGCTGTGAGGGAGACGCAATGGGCATCCCGGGTTCTGTCGCGTACGGCGAGCAGGATCACCATCGGCTGCATATAGAACCGGAGATGTAGCGGGCCATCGAGGCGTTGCAGGAAGTCGGGCACAAAAGAACTAAGGTTAGTCACTGTCGAACTCACTCGCGTTCCGGCAGCAGAACATTGCGCAAAGGCCGCCCCTGCCGGGCGTCGTGCCCGGCAGGAGAATGCCTTGTGCCCGACCCTTCGTCGACCTCGAAAGGCCGAAGGCTCAAACGGCGTGTGGCTTCGACACCTTCTCCATCACCTCGTCCAGGTTGAAGGACGCCGGCTTCTGGCGCGGCGGGAACTTGGCGAAGGCCTGGATCTGCTCAGCCACAACTGCCTGACAGAGGTACAACATTGGGATGTGGTCCATCATCCACTTCCAATAGACCTGGGAGTTGAATTCGGCGCGTTCGAACGGGTCGCGGCGCAGGTTGAAGATGTGCGGCACCCGCAGCTTCACGAACGGTTCGGCCCAAACATTCGACGTAAGCGCGCGCTGGACCGCGAAACACAGCTTGTAGTCGCCTATGCGCACGGCCATGAGATCACCGTCATCACTGAAATAAAATATCGAATTCCGCGGACTATCCTTCGCCTCGCCGGTCAGGTACGGGAGCTGGTTGTAGCCATCGAGATGGACGTTGAAGGTCTTATCCCCGACCTTCACTCCCTTGAGCAGCTTCTGCGTGATGTCCGGATCGCCGGCAGCCGCCAGCAGCGTCGGCAGCATGTCGATGTGACTGACGATCCCGTTGAGAACCGTCCCAGCCTTGATTTTGCCGGGCCAACGCATGAAGCAGGGCACGCGCCAGCCACCTTCCCAGTTGGTGTCCTTCTGGCTACGGTAGGGCGTGTTGGCGGCGTCCGGCCAGGTGTCGTTCTCGGGACCGTTATCGGTCGAATACATCACGATGGTGTTGTCGGCAATACCAAGCTCATCGAGCTTGTTCAACATCATGCCGATCTGCTCGTCATGGACCACCATGCGATCGCTGTATTCGTCCTGGCCGCTCTTGCCACGATTTTTTTCCGCAAGATGGGTCCACATGTGCATGGCGGTTGAGTTGTACCACAGGAAGAAGGGCTTGTTCGCCTTGGCCTGTTGCTCCATCCACTGAAGCGCACGCGCAGTGATCTCCTCATCAATGGTTTCCATGCGTTTCTTGGTCAGCGGCCCGGTATCCTTGATCTTCTGCTTGCCTACGCGGCCCCAGCGCGGCTCCTCGGTCGGATCGTCCTTGTCGGTTGCGACGCAATCGAGCACCCCGCGCGGCCCGAACGCCGCTTTGAATCGCGGGTCCTTCGGATAGTCCGGAAGCTCCGGCTCTTCCTCGGCGTTCAGGTGATAGAGATTGCCGAAGAAAACGTCGAAACCGTGCACGGTCGGCAGGTACTCATTGCGGTCGCCCAGATGATTCTTGCCGAACTGCCCCGTGGCATAGCCGAGGGGTTTGAGCAACTCGGCAATCGTCGGATCTTCCTTTTGCAGTCCTACTGTCGCGCCCGGCATGCCGACCTTGGTGAGCCCCGTGCGGATCGGGTTCTGCCCGCAGATGAAACACGCGCGGCCCGCAGTGCAGCTTTGCTGCGAGTAATAGTCCGTGAAAGCGACGCCTTCGTTCGCGACGCGATCGATGTTCGGTGTGCGGTAGCCCATTGACCCGCGGCTGAAATAAGAGCAGTTCCAGATGCCGATGTCATCGCCCCAGAGAATCAGGATGTTGGGTTGTTTCGCAGCCATGGCTTTATTCCTTTAGGTGAGGCACAGAGGCCGTTAGGCGAGGCACAGAAAGAGTGCGCGGGAAAGCGCACCGCGAGCCCCCGCGCGTCCACGCGGATGTGGGAAAACTACCCGTGGCTGCGGTGCTTGTCAGCGGTACCAAGGGCATACGTCCCGATCTGAGCCCTGAGCGAAGTGGCGCCGCGTTCACTCACGGTGGGAGTGAGCGCCTACGGCGGACTACTTCGCTGATGATGTCTGAATCACGTTCTGCGCACCGGCAGCGACACAGCCCGTGCCGCCCTCGGCACAAATTACCATGTAGGTGGCCCGCTTGTCGCACCCAGAGACCCCAACCGTGTATTGAGCGCGCTGCGGAGGCGCCCACCGCGGATTCACAATCTCCGACTGGATCATTTCCTTGCTCAGGACCTCAGCAGTCGCGGTGGGACAGTTGAGCTCGAATCTGCCCCGTTGCTTGGCCACCTGTGTGGCATCCGCCTGCATCTCATCGACCATCTGCTGCTGCGACTGGCAGCCGCAGATCACGGCGAGCGCAGCTGCGTTCAACGCAAGACTTCTTTTCATTACACGTCTCCCGAAACTCATTTGAGTTTCAACGTGTGGAGTGCAATCGCTCGAAGCGCCAATGTAAGTAAATTTAAGGCTTATTCTCCACCTTGGGCGTGACACTATAGTTACGAAATCAGACCAAGGTCCGATCGACACAACCTCCTCGGTGTGCGCACTCCACTTCCGAAGCGTCGTGGGCCTCGATCCGACTGTACGCGGAATGCGCCAAGGGCAACGTCCGAAGCTCGTCCTTAGCGGCGCATGATGCGGCGAAGAATTGCGTTCCCCACGCTTGTCAATTCGCTGCCTGCTTCGACGAAGCGGTGTCGGAAGCGTGGCGGATCGCCCTAGCTACCTACCTGAACAACAAGACCGGGATCGAGGCCTCGGCAGTATTGAAATTCACCTAGAACAGCGTGAACGGCAGCACTAACATTCGAAGGGGATCGACTCGCATCTGGCCTTCGCGATTTCCCAGTTTCTCTCCGAGCACATCCAAGTCGGGGTAGTGGGCTACGTCTACTACCAATTGAGTGGCGACAGCGGCAGCGGAAACAGGGTTGGAGCGTTCAAATCACACATCGCATCTGCGGGCCCTCAGTTGGGTTATGCGTTCACGGCTTTCGGACACGATGCTTATGTGAATCTGCGCGGCTACTGGGAATTCTGGGCCGAGAACCGCCTTGAGGGAAAAGCTGCTTACCTGACGCTCAGCATCCCGCTCGGGTCGAATCCCTCGGGCTCGAACAAGAAGACGCCTCTCGGGTGATGTCAGGGGAATGAGGGACGTATGGATTCGGCAATGCTCATACGCATAGCAATCCTGATCAGCGTGATGCTGATCGTCATCGCGCTCGGGCTACGATGTGCGCCGGCGGATGTAACGTATTTATTACACAAGCCGCGCTTGCTCGTGCGTTCGCTTGTCGCTATGAACGTGATCATGCCGCTGGTCGCGGTCTGGCTCGTATCCAGCTTCGACTTAAAGACACCGGTCAAGGTGGCTCTGGTCGCACTCGCGATTTCGCCCTTGCCGCCAGTGCTGCCCGGCAAGCGCCTGAATCTCACAACTCGCGGTTATACCTACGGTATCGTAGTGGTGGCTGCCGTCTGCTCGGTTGTGCTCGTACCTCTGACCGCGTACCTGTTGAGTGCCCACTTTCACACCCAGCATGTGAGAGCGGTAAAGGTGCTCCTCGTAGTGGCGCTGACCGTGCTTGCGCCCCTTTTCATTGGGCTCTTCCTTCAGAGAATCTTGCCAACCCGGGCATCGGGCCTCGCCACAATTCTTTCCACAGTAGGGACGGCGCTTCTGATCGTGGCCTGCATCCCTGTGCTCGTAATGGAGTGGCCAACTATCCGCTCACTGCTCGGAGACGGCACGGTAGTCGCTGCGATCGTCCTGAGCGGTATCGGTCTTCTGGTCGGACATCTGTTGGGTGGTCCTGATCCGCAGCACCGTACGGTGCTCGCTTTGGCGACTGCGTCGCGCCACCCGGGTGTGGCCTTAGTTGCGGCGACCAGCGCGAGCGCTCAGGCGCCGCGGCTGATCACAGCCGCAGTGCTGTTTGCGTTCGTCGTGAGCATGATTGTCAGTGCCCCTTATGCTGCATGGCGTAGGCGCGTGGACGCGACATCCACGAAGAGCTCGACGCCCCCGGCCGTCGGTGTTAGTGGCTGACATTAGAACACGACCCGATCCAAAGAGCCCCTCGACCACATGAATGAGACGGTAACGAGCACGACTGGAAGCCCCGCATCCGTCAGCACCGAGCTCGCGATGCGCCGGACGGGCATGGCGTTTCAGCGTACGCGCATGGCGGCCGACCGCACGCTGATGGCGGTCATCCGCACTTCACTCTCGCTCATCGGTTTCGGCTTCACAATCTTCCAGTTCTTCAACAAGTTGAAGGAAGCCGGCGTTCTCAAGGGCGCGGCCCCCGCGCGCAACTTCGGCACCTCCCTTGTGGTACTCGGCATCGGCATGCTGATCCTCGGCATCAGCTATCACGTCGCCTTCATGCTGGGGTTGCGCCGCGAGCGCGGCACCCTTAAGGGGCTGGGCTTGGTTCACGCCGAAAGCGGCTTCCCCACATCGCTGGTGCTCGTCGTCGCCGTCATCCTGCTGCTGATCGGTGTGGTGGCGGTCATCAGCATGGTGGGACACGTCGGCCCCTACGACTGAAGGCCACGAGAGCCGTTCGCCGTTGCCTGGACAGCACATGAAGGAGTGGCTTGCGATCATTAGTCGGCCGGTGATCACTGGCCTTGACGCGATCGCTTTGCTCGTCATTGTGGTCGGCACCGCTGAGGTTTTGGTCAAAGTGGCTCGCGCGGTAATCAGCCCCCTCGGGAATCAAGCGGCGCGGATTGCGTGGCTCCGGTATGCGCGCTGGCTGGTTGCCGCGCTCACCTTTCAGCTCGCGGCGGACATCATCGAGACCTCGATCAGTACCAGCTGGCAGACGATCGGGCGCGTCGGGGCGATCGCCGTCATTCGCACGTTCCTCAACTATTTCCTCGAGCGCGACGTTGAGCAGCAGCAGCGCGAGCGCGAGACCCGTGCCGCCGCGAGCGAGCCGCCCCGCAGCAGCGGCGCATGAAGGCAGAGACGTTTAAGAATAAATCTCGGTAACCGCCGGTGCTTTACCGCGCGCACACTTGCGTGACAACCTTCTGACCTCGGTGGAATTGTGGCTCAGGAGGTGGCGGTGGAAGTCCAAGCTTTCTACGAGCGGTATCCGTATCCCCCGCCTGTCCACGACCTCGAAGCCTACCGGGAGCGATGGCAAGACCCGGAGCGACGGCGTGCGGACTTCCACCTCTTCTGGCCAACGAGATCCTTCCGCGAGGAGTACTCAGTACTCGTCGCGGGTTGCGGAACCTCGCAGGCGGCCAAGTATGCTGTCCGCTGGCCTGCGGCTCAGATCACCGGAATCGATTTCAGCGAAACCAGCGTCCAGCACACCGAGCAGCTGAAGCGCCGCTACAAACTCGACAACCTGCGAGTCCACCAAATTCCCTTGGAGCGGGTAGGCGACCTTCGCACGAGCTTCGATCAGGTTGTCTGCACCGGCGTGCTGCACCATCTCCAAGATCCGGATGCAGGCCTCCGAGCCTTGCGTCACGTGCTCAAGCCGCACGGCGCGATGCACCTGATGGTATACGCACCCTACGGGCGGAGCGGGATCTATATGCTCCAGGAGTTTTTCAGGCGAGTCGGGTTTCATGCGCCGGAGGGCAATCTCCGTGACCTCGTCAGTGCCCTCGAGGCCTTACCGCCTCGCCATCCGGCGACAAGTCTGCTGCACGAGGCGTCGGATTTCCGGACGGAAGCTGCGCTTGCCGATGCGCTACTGAATCCACAGGATCGCGCGTATTCCGTGCCTAAGCTGTTCGAGTTCCTGCACACTAACCAGCTGAAATTCGGGCGCTGGCTGCGACAGGCACCGTACAGCCTGGAGGTTGGTCTCCTGTCACGAATCCCGCGCACCATGCGCTCGACTCAGTTGTCTCTACAGGAACAGTACGCGGCCGCAGAGCTGTTTCGAGGCACGATGACACGACATAGCATGATTGCATACCGGGACGATAACCCTGGCAGCACTGAGATAAACCTCGCCGCGGACTCAAACGAATGGCTGCGATACGTTCCTCTCTGCATGCCCGACACCGTGCGCGTCGAGGAGCAGCTGCCACCTAACATCGCAGCGGTCCTGATTAACCGGGGCCACACTCACAATGACATCTATCTGCCCATACGTGCGCACGAAAGACGCTTGCTAGAGGCAGTTGATGGAAAGCGCACGATCGGCGAGTTACTCCCCAAAACAACCGAGCGCAATACGGGCCGTTCGCTCTTCGAGCGATTGTGGTGGCACGACCAGATCGTATTTGATGCTTCTGGGGCAACCGCCGCACAGCGTATCGACTAAACTCGCGGTCTTTCGCAAGTCGCAAAAAGCGTCCGACGTCATAAATCTAGGCCGGGGGTACCGATCGACGCTCACAGGTTTGTGTGGCTCTTCGTTTGACGACCTTTTTGTTTATTTCCGTGGGAGATATATCTATTCATCCGTGATGTCGTTGCCGTGAAACGCCGTCGCGTAGTCATGGAAAGTCGTTGTGTTGCCGTCCAGCTCCCGCAACATCGACTGCCACACGTCCAACGTCACCGGCTGCTCGATCTGTACTGGCATGGTGACACGATCGCAGCACTCGCGGCCCGGAGCAACGGGCATAATCAACTTCCAACGCGATATAACCCGCCTCACGCGGGCGCGGTACAATACTCCTCCGATGCGCCTCTCCCGCAGACAGGCCTTGCAGGCCCTCGGGGCCACCCTGGCCCTCCCGCCGCTCCGTGCCCGCAAGCTCGTCCCCGGTGCCCTGGCGCGCGTCCTCTGGGGCCCCTCGGCCGGTACGGTCGTGAAGATCGAGCGACAGTTCAACTGGACACCAGGGTGCGCCGCGGCCGCAATTTTCACGCTGCGACCTCCAGGGACGCCGGTCTGGGCGGTTGATCGCTATTTGGAGTTTGACGTGGACCGCGACGTGTCCGGTCGCCTGATCCCGCGCAGGCGATACCGGTTGATGTTAGCTCCCGGTACGGCCCTGGAGCCGGTCTGAGAGTGCGCTGATCAGCCGGGCCTACGACCGCGTATGTTGAGACGCAAGAAACCCTAGACCGACGCGCCAGCCAAGGACGATGCCGCGGCGGATTTGCGCGACATGGACGAGTTCCACAGCAAAGTCGCCAGTGGCGAGCTGACCGAGACGCTGGCGCAGCTCGCGCAGCTCGACCCTGACCAGTCCGCGACGCGGCACTGAAAACCCCTGCCAAATCAAGCAGCTAGTGACAGCCGCTGTTGAATAGGAATTAGCGTGAGACTGCCCCCGCTACCAATAAATTCAATAGCTTACTGACGCTAGTCTCCAAGGCTTCGTTATCCGCAGCGGGTCATGTAAGCGCTCTGTAAGCACGACACGCGACATTCCAGCCCTACGCGATTGTTCTTATTGATAGACATTTCCCTTCTGTTGCCAAATCGGCCGAATTGCGTGACTCGATGGCTTCAGGAGCGAACTATCTAAAAGACCCTTGCAGATAGAAGGTCAACTCGACGCACCCGTGTAGACGTAGCAGTCTGTACCATCAACCTTTACACAGGATCATCCGGCGAAGCAGACGAGCACGCCGCTACGGCTTCGGCGCTTCGGCTGCGACTGCCGCTGGCGTCGTCAGCGCTTTTCGCGCTGGCTCACCCTTCGCAGCGGCCAATGGAGGCCTGATCCGAAGCGTGTAGGATCGGCCGTGCGCGGTCAGCCCTGCGCGTGATGCGTCCGCCAGTGCTCGGCGATGGCGGCTCGGTTGCAGAGCCACACGCCCTCGTGTCGCTGGATGTGCTCGATGAGGCGCGCCAGGGCTCCAATCCGGCCGGGACGACCGATGATGCGGCCGTGAAGGCCGATGCTCATCATGCGTGGTCGCCCTTCGGCTCCCTGGCGGTACAGCCAGTCGAATGCATCACGGCAGTAGGTGAAGAACTCGCCGCCGGTGCTGAAATCGCCGCCACGTTGCAGGCGGCTGTCATTGTTATCGAAGCTATAGGGGATGACGAGGTGTCGCTGCCCCGACACCTCCGTCCAGTAGGGCAGATCATCGTTGTAGGCGTCGCTGTCGTAGAGAAAGCCGCCGATCTCGACCACGAGCCGCCGCGTGTTGGGGCTCGGGCGCCCGGTGTACCACCCGACCGGCCGGCGTCCGATCATGCGGGTGATGGTCTCGATGTTGCGCAGCATGTGGGCACGCTCCACTTCCTCGGGGATGACCTGATAGTCGATCCACCGCTCACCGTGGCAGGCGACCTCGAAGCCACTCCGCACGATCTCAGCCGCGGCTTGCGGATTGCGCTCCAACGCCATCCCGACCGCGTATACCGTCGCCGTCGCGCCGGCGTTCTTCAGCACTCGCATAATCTCCCAGAATCCCACGCGGCTGCCGTACTCAAAAAGAGACTCGACATTGAGATTGCGCGTACCCGGGAGGGACTCGATGGCACCGAGATCGGTCAGCACCGACTCCGAGTGACCGTCCCCGTGCAGCACGCAAGCCTCGCCGCCTTCTTCATAGTTGAGCACCAGGGACACGGCAATGCGGGCCTCGCCCGGCCAGTGCGGGTGGGGCGGACGGGAACCGTAGCCGATGAGATCGCGCGGGTAATGTCCCTCGGCGCTCATGCTGGTCACCGCGTGCTTGCGGCGCGCTCGGCCGCAATCCAATCCATGTAGGCATGTAGTGCCGCGCGCATCGGTCGCGGCTTCCAGCCGGTCTCAGCGCGGATGCGCGAGATATCGTACGCACCCCACATCCCGTCCCTGAGGCTCGGGTCCTGAACGATATCGGCCTCTTCCGCCGGCACGATCTCGGCGCGAAAGCCCGGCACCTTCTCCGCGGCCCAGCCGACCATATCACGGATGCTTGCGGTGACACCGCAGGCGATGTTGTAGGCGCTGTGGCGCAGTTGCGGCGCGCGCAGCAGCGAGACTATGGCGTCGGCGACGTCCTCGACGTAGATGTAGTCGCCGACCGCATCGAGCGTGTTGACGCGTACGCACTTGACTCCATCGAGAGCCATGTGGGCGATGCGGTTCGGGACGTGGCGGAAATTCCGACTCGCGGTCACGCGGTCCATCGGTCCGTAAACTGATGATGGACGTACCGATGCCGTCGGCAGGCCAAAGAGATCGCCATAGCGTTCGGTGATCAGCTCCGATGCCAGCTTCGAGATGCCATAGAGCCGCCGCGGCATGACGTAGCCATCCTCGGGCAGCGGCTCACCCGGGCGATCGGGTCCGTGATGCTTGTAGACACCGCCTGAGCTCACGTAGATGAACCGCTCGAGATTCGTGAGTGTGCGTGCCCACTCAAGCATCGCCAGTGTACCCATCACGTTGACATCGATGATCCGGGCGGGATTCTCGGCTTCCGGCTCGCGCTTCGCCTCCGCCACGGTGCCACGCGATATCGGTGTGATGGCTGCGCCGTGCACAATGTGAGTGATGCGGTGCCCCGCGAGCGAGGCGCGCCAGGTCTCAGGCTGCGTGACGTCTGCGACGATGACGACAAGGCGTTTCATGAAGGGAGCGAAGTAGCGCTCCGCGGCAGCATCGAGCGGAGAGGCGTCCAGCACTACGAGACGCGCTGCGGGATCGCTTTCCAGCCAGTGGTGGGCGAGCACGCTCATTGCGAAACCCGTCGCACCCGTCACCAACAGTGTCATCACCGGGCTCCCTCGGGACTCCGGCTCACAGAGGGAAATCCATCAGCAGCCCGAGCAGCGCGCGCGTTCCGACCGCGAAGTCATCCGGCGACATCGCTTCGTCCGCATTGTGGCTGCCGTTCTCATTGCGGACAAAAATCATGCCGCTCGGAATACCCACCTTCGCGAACATGGCCGCATCGTGACCCGCCCCGCTCGGCATTTCGAAAGGACGCTCGAGGAGCGCCATCAGCCGCGCTCGCAGGCGGCCGTCCATCACCGCCGGGGGCGAATCACTGGTCGCGCCGAGATCGATGTTGACGCGATAGGCAGCACCGATGCGCGCGGCCGCAGCGCGCGCCTCGGTTGCGACAGCATCCATGGTCGCGTCGGAGAGACTCCGCAAGTCGAGCACAAAGTGAGTCTTACCGGCGATCTTGCTCGGTCCGTGCAGGGCCGGGTCGGTAAAGAGTTCACCCGCCGTGAGAACCAGGTCCGCCCCCTCCTCCTCCTGTCGCCGCCACACCGTCTCCATGTGATGGAGAAATGCCACGGTCCCCGCGACCGCGTCGTGCCGGTAGCGACGCGCAACCGCTCCCGAGTGAGCATATTCCCCAACACAGCGCGCATTGCGGAAGCGCTTGCAGCCGCGGATACCGCTCACCACGGCGGCGGGCAGTCCTTCAGCGACCAGCGTCGGCCCCTGCTCGATGTGCAGCTCGAGGTACGCGCGGATGCGCGATGGATCGAGGAGGCGCTGCCGCTGGCGGATCGGCCGCGGGTCGAATCCCTGCTGCTCCATCGTCGTCTCAAGACTGCGGCCGTTGTCCGACCTCGGAGTCGCGAGACAAGTGGGATCCAGGAGTCCGAACGCGCCGGCGCTTCCCAGATACGGGACATCGAACCACGCGGACTCCTCGGCGCGGATCGCCATTACGGAAATATCCCAATCCGGCGCGATCCGGGCGCGGCGCAGCGCGGACAGAACGCACAACCCGGCCACCACTCCCGCTGCGCCATCGTAATTACCGCCCTGAGGCACGCTGTCGAGGTGCGAGCCGATGATGATGCGCGGGGCACCCCGGTCTCGTCCCGGGAGCGTCATGAACAGGTTACCGATCGCATCGACCTCGACCTCGAGGTCGATGGCGAGCGCTGCCGAACGAGCGAGGTCGTGTGCCGCCTGCTCGCCGACGCCGTAGCTGTCGCGCACGATGCCGCGGCCGCGTCGCGTCGTGCGGCTGAGACCTGCAAAGAGAGAAGCGGCCAGGTCGAAATCGGGTTGGATGGCGGCGGCCATAGGAATACTATCGAAGCCGATGTCGAGTCTACTCGCGGGAAAGATTGCTGTCGTCACCGGAGCCAGCTCGGGCATCGGCCGCGCGATTGCCATCAGCTTTGCCGGCGAAGGGGCGAGCGTCGTCATTGCCGACATCAACGAGCAGCCGGTCGAAGGCGGCGAGCCGACGCAGGAGATCATCGGTAGGGCGGGCGGCGCGGCTTATTTCCATAAGACCGACGTCGGATGCTGGGAGGAAGTCGACGCGTTGGTTGGCAGCACAGTCAACCGCCATGGGCGGCTCGACATCATGGTGAACAATGCCGCTACCTACTCCGGCACCGCGTTACTCGAGACCGAACTCGCGCAATGGGAGGAGGTCATGCGCGTCAATCTGACGGGCATGTTCTACGGGTGCAAGCGCGCGGTTCAGCAGATGATCTCTCAGGAGCCGCAGCATGAGGTCAGGGGGCGGCTGATCAATCTCGGCTCCCAGCAGGGGATCGTTACCTCCCCGGGTGAGCTGCCGTACGGGGTCAGCAAAGCGGGCGCGATCTATATCACGCGACAGATCGCAGTCGAGTATGCAAAGCACCTCATCGTCTGCAACTGCATATCTCCGGGCAAGATCGTCACGGGTAAAGGCGGAATGGCGAAGGACCCGACGCGGCTGGAACATCAGCGCCAGCGCACGCCCTGGCCGCGCTTCGGCCGACCGCAGGATGTCGCCAATGCCGCGGTGTTCCTCGCGAGTGACCGGGCGAGCTTCATCACCGGATCGAATCTCGTGATCGACGGCGGGTGGCTCGCGGGCTGACCGCGGGGGGACTTCTCAGCGGTTCGCTATGGCGTACACCTTGCCGTGGTAGGGTGACTTGTCGAGCTGATCGAGTGCCATCACGTACACGGTTTTCTCGTCCGGGCTCAGCGCCAGATTCGGGACGCCGGGCGAGGGCAGCTTCAGCGTCCGGAGGAGCTTTCCTTCCGCATTGACGACGAAGATGGTGCCGGCGAGCGGCGCCTTCACGTTGCGCGGATTCTGACCGATGTAGAGAACACCCTTGGAATCGATCTTCACGCCGTCGGGGTAGATATGACCGACGTTGTGCGTGAGGTCATCGAGATCGAGGAACACGCGACGGTCCGAGAGCGAGCCGTCCGCCCCAATCTTGAACTGGAGCAGCCGGTGATCCTCGGTTTCGATGACGTACAGAATCTTGCCGTCGTTCGAAACCACGATCCCGTTGGCGCTGTGCACGTTGACAGCTTTCTGGCTGATCGTGCCGTCGGCTGCGATGTAAAAGATCTTGCCGTCGATTACGGGTCCGGGCGCGGTGCCGGAGCACGTGAAGTAGATGCCCCCGTGATGGTCGGGTGCGAAGTCATTGGGGCCAACCAAGGGATTCCCGTCCTTGTCGTGTGAGTAGGACCGCAGATCTCTGCCTTCGGCCGAGATGTGGCCGATCGTGCCGCTGTCATAGCAGGTCGTCAGGAATTCGCCGCGCGAGGTCGGAATCACGGCTGAGGGACCGCAGCCTTTCTTGGACCAGAAGATGGTGTTCTTCGCACCGTCCCAGGTGGTCACGGAATTGCGATCGTATTCGACGTAGTAGAGCTTGCCGTGATACCAGATCGGCCCCTCGGCGAAATGCGCATCGTCGTTGAGGACTTGAATATCGTCCGCACGCTCATCGGCGGCAGCGCTCACGATGAGGAGCAGGCTGAGCAGGCAGGTTTTCAGGGGCATCTCCCCTCCTCTGCAGTTCGCCGAGACTCAGGCGTGCGCATAGCAGGCGGCCCGCTTCATGTCTGGAATCACGGTGCGCGCTGCCAGGAAAAAATGCCACGTGGCCCAGAACCCCGTGGGAGCGAGCACCAGCAACGCCCAGCGGAGCGACGCGGCGTCTGCCCCGTGCGTGCCACCAAACCAGTCGCTCAGGATGCCGACAGCCTGCGGCGCGACGATCAGGTTGAATACATTACCCACGAGCACCGACCAGGCAGTGAATGTCGAGCGCATGTGGCTCGGAGCAAGATTCAATACTAGCGCCATGCACGGACCAATGAAGAAGTAGATGGCGGGCACGTAGGCCCAGAACATCACCTTGGCCAGCCACAACGAGTGTGTCCAGTACCCGATCACGGAGGGGATGGTGGCGCAACCGGTAACGAATCCAAGCAGCCACAGTGCGTGACGTGGATCGAACATGAAGGGTCGGGACATGACCCAGGCGGCGAGAACCGTCGCCGCAATACCGCCGATCAGATGGATGTGCCCGGTGATCGCGCCGGCCTGGGCGACGTTCAGCCCGTAGGTCCGCAGCAGAAAAGTCGGGGTCCACCACACCAGTCCCCATCCCCAAAGCGAACAGACGCCGCTTCCCATGATGACGTGGAACGCCGCCCGCTGACGCCATAGGAAGGCCACCGACTGCGACAACGAAGCCTTGTAGTCACCGAGCTCGGCATCGAGCCGTCCGCGTCGGGGCTCGCGGATGGTGAGCAATACCAGCAGGCCGAGCAGTATTCCGGGAACGCCGAGCGCGAAGAATGCCGCGCGCCACCCGTAGGCCTGGGCAAAGGCACCCGCCACGTCCGTGGCGAGCCAGGCACCGATGGGCGCCCCGAGGGCGAATACGCTGAGCGCCATCAGACGGCGCTCGGCAGGAAAGCAGTCCGAGACGATCGACGTCGACGGTGGGGTCGCCCCTGCCTCACCCACGCCAGCACCGATGCGATTAACGAGAAACTGCCAATAGGTGACCGACAGTCCGCAGAGCACGGTGAAGCCGGACCACAGGATCAGCGACGCGGCCACGATGTTGCGGCGATTGGAGCGATCCGCGAGCCAGGCGATGGGAATTCCGCAGACGACGTAGAACAGCGCAAGAGGGATTCCGGTCAAGAACGCGGCACCCGCGTCGGTTAGGTTCAGCTCGAGTCGGATCGGTTCAAATACCGTGGTGACAACATACCGGGCGGCGATATTGATCGCGTACACCGCGCACATCACGATGAGGACATACCAGCGCTCAAGCAGCGGTGCGACTGCGGATCGGGCCGTCGCCATCGCATTGGTGCTCAAAGTACCCGACCTCGCTTGACGCCTTGCTCGATGGGGGCGTTGGGCCCGACGCTTCAGCGCAAATCATCGCCGGCGCGGATCGCGGGAACGCCCAGGAGCCGCGCTTCTGTGCTCGACACCTTGGCGCGAGTTGATTGACCGAATACTTTTCGGTGTGCCAAGGCTAAACGAGTATGCGATGCCACATTCCTTGATGCAAACGCGCGCGGCCTGCTGCGCAATGACATTTCTGCATGGCCCGATGACATTTCTGACTGGCTAGATCTCGGGACGACGCGCAATTTCATCGCGCGGCTAGTCGCCTCGACTCGAAGGCGGCGGATGGTAGAACGGGGGGCGTCGTGAGGAATCATAAGATCGCACGTGCAGTCGCGGCTATTCTGGGTACGCAGGCTGGTCTGGCGACCGCTGCTGATCAGCCAGCCGGGAGTGAAACCGGCACCGGTACCGCTTCAATCCAGGAAGTCGTCGTTACCGCAGAGCGGCGCACTGAGAACGTGCAGGACGTACCGATCGCGATCCAGGCGTTCAGTGGCGAGAGACTGGAGCAGCTGAACGTCGCGACCTTCGACGATCTGATCAAGCATTTGAACAATGTGAGCGGGGCATCCCAGGGTCCCGGTCAGGTGCAAATATTCATGCGGGGCCTCAGCGCCGGAAGCGTGCCCACTCAATCTGGTGGCTCGATCAACGGCTTTCCGAACGTTGCCCTCTATTTGGACGAGCAGTCGGGTCAGCTCCCGGGCCGTAACCTGGATGTGTACGCCGCAGATCTGGAGCGGATCGAAGTGCTAGAAGGACCCCAGGGAACGCTATTCGGTGCGGGTGCTCAAGCCGGCGTCATTCGCTACATCACCAACAAGCCAAAGCTCAACGCCACTGAGGCGAGCGTTACAGCAGCTTACGGCGTGACCGCGGGCGGTGACCCCAATACCGACCTCACCGCAGTGCTCAACATACCCGTGATCGCCGGTACCCTGGCGGTGCGCGCTGTGATCTACAACGACAGGCGCGGCGGTTACATCAACAACGTAGCAGGCACCTTCACGCGCAAACCGACCGACGCCGGCATCGGGTATGCGAACTATCCGACAGGCTGCGGGCCCAACAGCACGCCAGCTGGGCCGCCGTGCCAGGTTCCGCCCAATAGCCCCGTGCTTAACAACTACTTGATGACGGGAGACGCGATCAATCCGGTGACCTACCAGGGCCTGCGCGTTTCGGCGCTGTGGCAGATCAACGACGACTGGACCGCCCTCATCACGCAGAGCTACCAGGATATGGATGCCCAGGGCGTGTTCTACCAAATGCCGACGAGCTCGGATGGCGCACCGCTTCCTCCGCAGTCGGTCAACCTGTTCAATCCCTCTTTCAACAAGGACAGGTTCGAGAACACCGCCTGGACGTTCAATGGGCGCATCGGCGCGCTCAAAGCAGTGTATACAGGCTCGTATCTCGTGCGGAACGTCGAGACGGTTCAGGACTACACCAACTATGCGCGCGGCATTTATGCAGACTACTACCAATGCCATGGCCCCAACCCGAAACAGGACCTGGTCTCGACCTGCTTCTCGCCGAGCGCCACCTGGAACGAAACGCTGCGCAACACGCATCAGAGCCAGGAAATTCGGCTCAGCACCCCCGATGAGTGGCGGCTGCGCGCGATTGCCGGCGCGTTCTGGGAGGATTTGCGCATTTACGACCAGCTGAACTGGCTCTATAAAACTCTGCCGCCTTGTGTCGAGACGCAAGCGGGTACGCCGTCCACGTCGGTCGGGTGCTTGACGAATGTAGGGCCCATCCCGGGCTCGAGCCTCAACAACCCGGAGCTCATACGCGGTGACAATGTCGCGTTCTTCAATGATGTCAAACGTGGTTACACGCAGCGCGCGTTCTTCACCTCATTGGATTTCGACATCGTTCCGAAGGTGCTCACCATCACCGCGGGGACGCGCTATTACCATTTCGACAACGACGAGAAGGGTGCGGTCGTCGGCAGCTTCTTCTGCTACGAGGCAGGGGCACCACCGTGTTTGGCCTCCGCGACCAACATCGACGCCGAAAACCTCAAGACTACATACTCGGGCTTCAAGAGCCGCGCCAATCTGACGTGGCACATCAACCCGGATGTGTTGGCTTACTACACCTGGTCCCAGGGATTCCGTCCCGGGGCATTCAATCGCAGCTCCGGCAAGTACATCCCCGACGCCCAGGGGATCCCGCAGTACATCTCACCACTCGCCTACGAGTCCGATAATCTGACCAACAACGAGATCGGATGGAAAACCGAGTTCTTCAACCACCGCCTGCAGTGGAACGGGGCCGTGTATCAGGAAGATTGGAAGAATGCCCAGGTTACCTTCTTCCAGCCGGGGCTCCTCGGGAATGTGGGCTTCAACGCGAATGGACCGGACTACCGGATTCGCGGCGTGGAGACGTCGTTCATCGCCCTGCTCGCTCAAGGCTTCACGGCCGAGGGCGGAGCGTCCTGGAACAGCAGCAACCAGACGAATTCACCCTACCTGATCGCGAACAACCCTGACTTGCTCAGCAATCCGGCGAGCGCTGGGCAGTACGGACAGCCGATCCTCACCGGTGTGAACCACGCGGGTGTCTTCGGTCCGATTCCGAATCCGTACGGTCCCACGGGCACTCCGGCCGCCTTTGCGCCGCCATTTGAGTTCAATGCGCTCTTGCGCTATCAGTGGGTGCTGAGCTCCTACGAGTGGTTCGCGCAGGCGGGCGTGACGCATACCGCGCATTCGTATACACAAGCCGGCAGCCAGCCACCTCCTTCGGGTTCCACCATAACGACGAATTATCTGAGGTTCGAGAACCCCGCGTACACCGAGTACGACGCGTCGATCGGTGTTGGGAAGGATGCCTGGTCGGCAAAGGTGTATGGCCAGAACCTCACCAATGTCCTAAAGAGCACGTACACATCGACCTCGCAGTTCGCTCTGCAGGAGACCATCCTCCGACCGCGGGTACTGGGAATTCAGTTCGGGTACAAATTCTGATGGCAGCGCTAAGGTACGGAAGCCACGGGCATTGGGTAACGAGCGCGACATGGAGCGAGGTATGGAGCAGCACGCGCCGCGCAAGGTGGCGCTGATCGCTAATTGCCTCTTGAACCAGAACGCCAAGGTCTGCCAGGGCGCGCACTACCGCGGTGTGGTAAGCCCCGTTGTCGAAGCGCTGCGCACTCGCGGCTACCTCCTGCAACAGCTACCCTGTCCCGAGCTCGCATTTGCAGGCGTCCGGCGCTGGTGGGCGGTCTACGAACAGTACGACACCCCAGCCTATCGGGACCACTGCCGGCGGCTCGCCCAGGCGATTGCGCCGCAGATCGAAGAGTATCTGCGCCGTGGCGATGAGGTGATCCTGATCGGGCTCGATGGCAGCCCCTCTACCGGCGTGCGCTTCACCTCGAGCCAGCCCGAATGGGGCGGTCGGCCGAACCGGCCAGAAGATGATTGGGAGATCGTGCCGCGGCGGGGAATCTGGATCGAGGAGCTGGAGGCCGAGCTTGCGCGCCGGGGCCTGCCACCGCTACCGGCCACGGGCTGGGCGCTGGACATGGGCCGCTTCGATGAGGCGGGCTCGCGGCGTGACCTTGAGGAGTTCCTCGACAGCCGCGATAGTGCCGCGGGCTCACCAGACGAGGATGCGGCGGCCCCGTGAGCGACGATGCGCGCGGCTGGCGGATCGCGCTGGTGCCCGACACGCTGATTAATGGGGCGGACCCAGCGTCCGCGTCGCTCCCCGACGTGCTGGACGCTCTGGAGGTGAGCGGCTACGGTGTGCTGCAGCTCCCGCCACCGGGCGAGCATCGGCTGCTCCTCGCCGTCATCGCCGATCAGGTCGCAGAGTATGCGCATCATGGCTATGCCGTGGTCGCGATCGGGATGCACGGGGAGGTCGGCGATGGGCTTCACTGGCGTCGCCTCGCGCCGCTCCTGCGGCATCGGGGCGTGGCGCTGCCGCCGCGACATATCCTCCGCCCGGACAAGGACGCCGCAGCCGAGCGGCAGCGACTCGCAGCCTTTCTTACCGGCTACGATCTGCCGCCCGAGGAGCAACGCCGCTGGCGAGTGTAGCGGCCTCTGTATGACCTCAGCACAATCGTCACCGCATCAAGCACCATGGAGTGAGCCTCTCATGGATTACCTCCGCTTCGGGCAGACCGGCCTCAAGGTGTCGCAACTCTGTCTCGGCACGATGTCGATGGGCAGCCCGGCGTGGAAGGGCTGGGCGCTCGATGAGGCCGATTCGATTCCGATCCTGCGGCGCGCCCTCGACCTAGGCATCACCTTCTTTGACATGGCCGACTGGTATTCCACTGGCCGCAACGAGGAGCTTGTCGGCGAGAATCTGCTCAGGATGAGTGCACGCGACCGGCTGGTGCTCGCCACCAAGGTTTACTACCCGATGAGCGAGGACCCGAACGATCGCGGCCTCTCCGCGAAGCACATCGCAGCTTCGATCGACAGGTCGCTCGCGCGGATCGGTACCGATTACGTCGATCTTTACGTGATCCATGCCTTCGATGCGGACACCCCCGTCGAGGAAACGATGGAGGCGCTGCACGACACCGTCCGTGCCGGCAAGGTGCGCTACCTCGGTGCATCCACGATGTACGCGTGGCAGTTCGCGAAGATGAACCACGTGGCGGCAATGCACGGCTGGACGCCATTCGTCAACATGCAGTGCCAGTACAACGTGCTCTACCGCGAGGAAGAGCGGGAAATGCTTCCCTATTGCCGGGACCAGGGCATCGCCGTAACTACCTTCAGCCCCCTCGCGCGCGGCTTCCTTGCTCGTGAGGGTGATACGCGACGCAAGACTCATGACCTCTACCAGGAATACTACGGCGATGAGATCGATCGCGAGATCGCTCGGCGTGTGCGCGAGGTGGCGGTGCGCCGCGGCGTGACGATGGCCCACGTGGCGATGGCCTGGGTGGCGGGCAGCGACAATCCCAACGTGCCGATCGTCGGAGCTTCAAAGACGGCGCACCTCGAGACCGCCGTCGAGGCACTCAAGCTGCGACTCGATGCAGCAGAGAAAGCCTTTCTCGAGAAGCCCTACCGGCCGCGCGATGTGATCAACGACCAGAATCCGCTGCAACGCCCTCGCGCGCTGCATCCCCTCTAAGCCCAGGGCCGCCGTCCGTCAGACCCTAAGCCACGGGCTGTCCTCTCGAACTTCGATCAGGGTCGGACGATCCGCAGCGAGCGCTTCCTGCACGGATCGCGAGAGATGTTCGGCGTTCACGGCCCGCGTGGCATGACAGCCGAGGCTCTGCGCCAAGCCCACAAAGTCCGGGCTCTGCGGCTCTACGCCGATCCGCGGGATCTGCCGCTCGTCCATCCCGTCCGCGATCGCCTTCAAGGCATCGTTGTTCCACACGATGACAGGAAGCGCGAGGCGCTCTTCTGCCGCCGTGGCGAGCTCGTTCACTGTGAACATGATGCCGCCATCGCCCGCGACGGCGACCACTGGACGATGCGGCGCACCGATCTTGGCGCCGATGGCCATCGGTAAGGCGAAACCGAGGGCACAGTAGTTGCCCGAGTAGTACCAACAGCGCTCCATTTCCATCGGCATGGCAAAGGAGCCGGTGTAGACAATTTGCGTAGCGTCGCCCATCACGATCGTGTCCGTAGGAAGGGCCGAGCGCAGTGTCTTCCAGACGCGCGCGTGCAGCTTCTCGAGCTCGGTCATTTCCGCGGCATTGCGTGAGAGGATATCCTGGGCACGCCTTTCGCATTGAGACCGATCAGACGTCGGCTTGAGGTTGGAGAGCACGGACGACAGGGCCTGCATCGCGGCACGGGCGTCGGCTTGGATGGGCACCGCCGCGGGATACATCGAGGTCAGCTCGGTCGGATCGATGTCGATCCGGATGATGTCCCCCGATATCTCGAGCTTCGTGAGGAAGTGGTCGCCGGCTGCGACTTCCGAGCCCACCAGTAGCACGACGTCGGCATCGGCCAGTGCCTGCTGGCTGGCTCGCTGAAGTATCGAGCAGCCGAGGGACAAAGGGTGGGAATGGGGAAGGATCCCCTTGCCGGCGTTTGTGGAAAGAACGGGGGCTCCAATGCGCTCGGCGATGTCAGTCAGTGGTCCGCGCGTGCCGACCGCGCCGCCACCGACGAAAATCAGCGGGCGTTCCGCCTTCGCGAGGCGCTTTGCGGCTTCCTCGATCGCCACGGGATCGGGCATCGGCAGGGATGGAGCGCGACGGGCCTTCCAGTCGGCCTCGACAGGTAAGGGGAGGACGTCCCGGGGCACCGACAGGTGAACGGGACGAGGCCGGCTGCCACGAAACACCGCGTATGCGCGAGCGATCAGTTCCGGCACCTCATCCGGATGGCGGATCATCGCGCTGAAGGCAGTGAAGCCTGCCGTTACCGCCGCCTGGTCATTGAGCTCATGGATCGCTCCCCAGCCTTTCCCGTGCGTGGGCGCCGGCGACGCCCCCGATATCACGAGCATCGGCTGCGAATCGCAGTAGGCTTGTGCGATACCCGTCGCCGCGTTGGTGACACCCGGGCCACCGATGATGGTGCAGACGCCGGGCTTGCCGGTCGCGCGCGCGTAGCCGTCCGCCATGAGGCTGGCGCCTTGCTCATTGCGGCACTGCACATGACGAATCCCCATACGTGCGATACCGCGGTAGAGCTCGAGGGTCATGGTCCCCGCCATGCCAAACACCGTATCCACCTCGTAGGCCGCAAGCAGCTTCATCACGGCCTCACCGCATGTCACGGTTTGCACCTGACCCCTCCCGTCTTCGGATGATCAGCATCGTTCGCGCGGCGCTTCTTTGAGACACGCCGAACGGTACCACATGGGGTCCGTCCCCGTGCGCGACCTCGCCTCTGCGGTACGTCAGGGGTCGGGCTGGCGCGGCGGGTGAGAATTTCGAATGCTTGCAGTGCCGCTCAACCGCCGTGCCAGGGCCCCCGGGCGCAGCTGGCAGTCGCGACCACCAGGCCGCAGCCAATCGGCAGGACGACTTGGGGGTGGATCTGCGATGTCGGACGTTCGGCCCCTTCCGGATTCTGCTTTCCGGTCAGTCGTACCAAGCTGGCGACTTTCGTACCGTGCGAAAGAACTCCATGCTGTGCCCGATCCACAGCTTCGCCCCGGTCCGCCGCAAGAGTTCCTCCACCTTTTGACGGGATTGAACCGTGCCCGATGTCTTTTCCTCTTCCGGCATCCGATTCAGATCGCGCTCTTCCGCATAGTGATACAGGTCGCCCGAGAGCACGACGGGTCCGCTGTTCTTGAGGCGCACCATCAATGAGCAGTGCCCCTCCGTGTGTCCCGGCGTAGCGATCACGATGACCGTACCATCGCCGAATACATCATGGTCGCTGCTCAGAAGCATTGTCTTGCTATGCTCCAGCGCGGAATACTGGCTAAACCATGGATAAGCCCGCGACTCCTTGCTGAACATCCGGTCGCGGTCGCCCTTGTATACCAGCCAAGTAGAGCCAGCGAAGTCAGCGGCGTTGCCGACGTGATCCCAGTGGTAATGCGATAGCACCAGATAATCGATATTGGATGGCGTGACCCCGATGTCGGCCAACTGGCCGCTCAGCGTGTTGAACTTGATCTGGCCATAGCCGTCGATCACGTTCTCATATAGCGGCCTGCCCACCAGCCGGTCATTGAGGCCTGTGTCATAGATCAGCATGCCTTTCGGATGGACCACGAGGTAGCAGGTAACACCCATGTTGCTGTCCTTGACCTCATCGCGCTTCAAGTTGTAGTCCTCCGGCTTGTTATAGACCAGGGTGCCGCAATCGAACACATACAGGCGCGGACTCGTTACCTTCGGAAGGGGCGCGAGCTCGACAGCACTCGCGGGCGAGGTAACGCCCAGCAGTGCAGCGGCAAGCAGGTGGATCATCACGGGAATTGTAAGGCGCATAGATACCTCCCCATCGGAGGCTAGCAGTCTTTTGTGTATTCCTGCCTGGTACGCGTTCTTGGTACGGCCGTCTGCGCGTTACCCGCGCGTGACGTGGCTACATGCGTATGCGTGTGCGTCTGCGGATCACCCTCATATGGAGCTGGATGGCTCGAATCTGGGGCGGCGGCCGTCAATTCACGCCTTACCTCCCGAGCGCTTCGTGGTGTAGACCTGGCCATGATGGCCTCAATGCGATTGCGCCATCTCTGGCCCTGTATTCGCCTCGCGCGGTTATACGCGACGAAGGCGACAGGGACGCGCATTTGAGCCAATCGGAGCTGGGGGTGTGGGGCGGTCGAGCGAGGCTCCACGACCTCGGCTGGCAGCGCTGGAAGCACCGGAGTCAATTCCCTGGGGTCGCGAAGGGCCGGCAACGCCCGTGCGGGTGCCGCGGACTGTTGTGCGACCGGCGTGGGCTCCGGGTAGTGAGGTTCCCACGGCATGTGTTGTCGCCGGCAGTAACGGCAGACCGGTATAAGATGAGCCACTGCTAATCACTGCATCGGAAGGGGTAGTGCGGCAGAAAGAGCGATACGGCCCTAAAGCAACTCGCGGCGCTGCGTCCGTAATGCCTGCGCCAATTGCCGAAGCACGGGGCGAATAGCCCCACGGAAGCTGTTACGCGCACTCTTCGCCTTACCCGCTGGCGTCCTTGGGCCGGTTGACCGATCCCAAGGTTTCCAACGACGTATGGCCTGGGCTTGTCGTGCCCGCCTCTCCGGGGTCCAACCATTCATTGCGCTGCTGCTCCAAAAGTTCGTTTGGCTGATTTTCAGATTCCCGCGCGCGCGAGGCTTCACCCTCTGGTCGCGGGGCGTTGTTCACCTGTTGCGGCCCGTGTGCGATGTTTGCCTGCCGGACGCGAACTGAAACTGATTGAGGGGGGAAACGCCGGTGTAGTGCGCCATGACTCTTGAGTAGAGGAGATCATCGATGACCACTTCTCGGCTCTTAAGCGGGGGATCGACGCCTTATAAGTCTGGCCGCTCTGTCGATATCCGCCCCGTAGTGTCACGTGTCCCCGCAAGGAACGTCATTGGGTACGCGGACGTGCAGTAGGCGGCAACTATCTTGGTCTCTGGAACAGACTGGGATGCGGCACCAGCGACTCGGAACAGCGCATCATAGAGCTGAAGGGGCGTTTCGCCCGAAGCCTGCATCTCAACATCCTCGATGAAGTACATCAACTCGTCCCCAATTCCCTTCAGCGGCTTGAAGGTATTGAGAAGAGATGTGGATACGGAAAAGGCATTGTGAATCAGCGCGACCCACTGACTGATTCCCTTCTGTTTCATAGCCGTGGAGCCGACAATATCAATGAATACACAAACCCCCGGGGAAGTCTGGAGCGACGCGACCTTTTGAGTCGGCTTAGGATCGCTCAGATCGATAACAACAGGTGTAGTAGGCACCGTCTTGCCTCCCATGGCCTAAAAAATTGTGGGTCTTCGCGTCTTCGTGTGGGTAAGAGTTGATCATTTTTTGATCAAAACTGGGGCAGCATGCAAGTCAGGACCTTCAGGCGCAGATATTCTTCGTCTCGAAGACCGTAGGCTCGGCGCTGCATGACGCGGATCTTATTGTTCAAGCCCTCGACGAAGCCGAGAGAGACTTTGTTTTCGGGCTTGCAGTAGGCAGCGATGCCGTCCCAATGACGATCGATCATTGCCGCGAACTTCTCGTAGGGCTTCAGGCGCTGCCATTTCAAGCTCGCTCGCCAGTTCTCGAAGAACTTTCGCGCCCAGGCCTCTCGGTTGTAATCCCACAGCTGCCCGAAGCTCTCCTTGAGCAGATACGCGGTGTTGAGGCGTTTGTTGGCTGCAAGGAGTGTCTTCAGAGCACGTTTGCCCTCGAGCGTGAGGTTCTCGCGGTGCGAAAGCAGGGTGTATTTCTGACCCTTGATGTAACGGCGCTTCTTGCCGGTGAGGCGGTAGTACTCAACTCTTGCGGACCTTGTCGAGCGCTTGGCCGAGGTGTCTGAGGACGTGGAATTTGTCGAACAGGATCGCCGCCTGGGGGGCATTCTGCGTGGTCGAGTTGCGGAACGGCTTCCACATGTCCATCACCGCCAGACGCAGGCGTTTGGCGCGCTTTCCCCCGAGAAATCGATAGAACTCATCCATGCTGACTTCCGAGCGGTCCGTGCCGCCAAACCAGATCGGCCGTTCGCGTACCAAATCGCTGACCACGATACGGTACTGATGACGCTTCTTGATCGAGAGCTCGTCGATCCCGATAACCTTCGGTCCTGGAGTGCCTACGCGGCGCAGCTGCTCGCGCATGTAGTGCTTGTCGAGCTCCTTGACCGTGTGCCAGTTGAGATTCAGCTCCGCGGCGACATCCTGGATCGTGCTCACCCGGCAGCGCCGTCCGACGTAGTAAGCAAAGCACTCGGTGTAGAAGGGGTTCGCAGACAGAAAATCCAAGCGCTCGCCCTTCACCGCTTGGCAGCTGCGGCAATTTACCCGGCGAACCTCGATCTCGAGGTACACCCGCATATCCCCATTGGGAAGATCGCGCACACGGCGTGTACGCCGGTCGTACCAGCCAAAGTGCCGCGCTCCGCAGCTGCCGCAGAGCGTTTTTTCCCCCGCCGCGTGAGGCGCATGAGCCGCGCCCGGTGGTCACCGAAGATGCCTTCGATGAACTGCCGAGGCCGAAAGCCGGCGAAAGTGTACGCGTCAGAGAGTCGACGCCGACGACGTGTCTTGGCCATCGGTAAATCGTGCCAAATTTTTCGACCTCACGCATGCGCTTGAAACACTGGAAATTCAGGCATCAGAGCTTCATCATGACCCCGAATTTACCCACAGTTTTCCGCGAAGACCCAAAATTGTTTACTTTGGGGATTTGCGGATCTTTGCCTGTGGCCTTCTGGACTCAGTCGCTCATCACGCTTGCAGCTCACTCGGCGGGAGCGTACGCCTTACATGCCACATTGGCTCACTCGGCGAGCATATCCGCTATTAGCTCCACGGTCCGCCCATGAGGCGAGAGCGTTGGCATCGCTGGCCGGCCGGAGGGCAACCATGCGGCGATTACACGCTCCACAGTCGGTCTTGAATATCTATGTCGCCGGCACTCCGCTAAACGACGAGGAGGCGATCTTGTGGCTGTCTGCGATTCTGCCGACCCCTGCATACCTTCGCGCCATCCTGACACGCCGCGCCGCCGACGAAGCCAGAGGACGGCAGGTGGGCAGGCGGCGAACCTCCTTCTTGATGCCGGCCGGGGTATCGGGGGCTTTTGCACATTCTTATTTTCGGCATCGAATCAGGCGAACATCTGGTAGATCGAGAGGTAGCACGCCTCCGCTACGGCTGGGGTGCCCCGCCCCGCCGATCTAAGGTGTCAAGAGAAGCCGCCGGGTAGAGAACAACTGAAGCGTGCCCCCGCTACCATAAAAATAAACGGCTTAGAGAACTTTCCTAAGCAGTAGTGTGTCTTTACTACTGCTTTACTACTTTTCGGCAATCTGACGATTCCGAAAAACCCGAAGTAGTAAAGCCAGGTGTTAGATTCGCACTGCTCCGAAATTCTTATCCACAGGTGATTGCGTAAGTCGATCGGAAAAGGCACGCAGATGAACATCAAGGAAATGGTCGCGGATGGGCGCAAGGTCAGATTTCTACACTACAAACTCGGTGAGCTCTGGTATACGAGTGAAACCGGCTTTGAGTTTCCGGTCCCGGTCAGCGACTGCGGCGATGGCACATTTCTAGCCGAGGACAAGGCAATCCTTTTCATGCGTTACATCCGTAAGCATGTCGCCTATCTTGAGGAAGCGAAACGCGCACATGATGAAGCGATGCGCACCGACGATGCTCCAGATAGCTAGAAAACCTGTTTTCCAGGGATTCTAAGCACAAACAGACCCTTCAAAAGACAGTAGTAAATGAAAAAGAACACTTTTATGAATCTTTATGAAGCCTCGAGCAGCTGCGATATAGGGACGCATGAGATTGTGAATGGGAACTGATGCTCTCAATTTCGTCTGTGATGACTGCGGCAAGGTGTTCAATCACGAACCAGAGTGGAAGAAAGAGCAAAAAGGTAACGCCACTCACTTCATTCCGACACGCGGTTGCGCCAAGAGCCTCGTCGAGCCTCAAAAACCCGAAGAACCTAACTCCTAACTTGCCCACAGGCGTTATGTTGACTCATCTGGCTCATAACCCGAAGGTCGCAGGTTCAAATCCTGCCGCCGCTACCAATAAATTCAGTGGCTTACGAAGAACAATAGGTCGCCACTGCATTGTTCCTGGCACTCAGGTAAGCGCTGTGTAAGCACTGCGCCTCGGTCCACCAAGCCGCCGATATCGAAAAGACCTCGCAGGTAGATCTGGATCGCGCTTCACTCATCGGCAGCGCCGCCGATAATCTCGTCAGGTCCCTGCCTGAGGTACTGTCAGAGCAGCGCGAAGCGCTGATCTCACAAGTGATGCAGGAACTGGACAGTCACCGTGGCATGACCGCGGCGACCTCGGATATCCGCTCTGCACTTCAAGCCGGAACGGATACCGCCAACGCGTTGCATGGGACTCTCGAGACGTGGGATCACATAACCGCCAGGACGGCAGCCGACCGCGCGGAGCGAACAAGGGCGGGCGAGCATGTTCATCGCTTCGACATACGAGACTACACCCAGATGCTCCAGGAGTTGAACCAGGCCACTCAGCAGCTAAACGCACTGACACGACAGGTTGACAGCTCGGTGCCGGCGCTCAGAACCACCACGAAGGAGGTGCTTGATCAACTGTTCCTGCGATTGTGCTGCTCGTCGTCGCGTGTTTACTGGCAGCGCTGGCCTACCGCGCGCTGGCGGTGCGCATTTCCCCCCGGTGACCGAGAAGGAACAAGTGTCTGGTATTGGGGGTTTCCTTGACCGAAATCGCCAGCGCTTCGACATAAGGAGATCAGCCGTCTCCCGCGCTTCTGTTCTACTGCCTCTTTGTGACGTGTTGACCTCTCCGCCTTCAGCGGGAGGTGAAGCCTTGCTCAGTGGTTCGTTGGCGGTTACCGTGAGGTTGTCTCACTGGTAGTCCTTGCCCCAACTGTAAACATACTTGAGCACAACGCCGCTGTAGTCAGGTGCATTCGTATGAACGAGCGCTCTGGCAAACACGAGGGTAAGCGAGTTGTGTGAATTCGGCGACCAATGCACTTCGGTTCCGACGATGAAACCTTGCTGTGAATTGTTCTGCGCGAGCCCGTCAACGACAGTTTCACCGCGGAAGGCATAGCGGGTATCCAAGGACGCCCAAAAACTGGGCGTGACGGTATAGCTGATGTGTCCTTCAACGCCCGGTAGTGGCTCCTGGCGAAGGAGTTCGACCCCGCGATATGCGGTGTTGTCGGTAAAAAAAAGCGCGTTGATGTAGCCGTCGATCTCCCACTTCTGTTCGGGTCCAAATGGATAACAGACACCAATCTCTGGCTTAAACGACCAGCGGTGTGTACCAAGATTTAGCACCCTGTCAGCGTTATATTCACCTGTGGGGACCGTGACCGTCAGACTCACCCCGACGCTCGTCGTTTGTTCGTGTGTCGTTAGTTCCGGCGCACTGAGTGCCTTGCCACCCATCAATATTCCCGCTAACTCAAGGCTGGAATCACCGGGGCCGTTAGTGGAGCCCGAGATGTTGCTCTCAGCGACGGAACCGCTGACGAAAGCGTACGGAACTGTCGCGTTTACCCAGGCGAACTGACCCAGGAGGCTAAAATTGTGTGTGTAGGAGAGGTCCCCCTTATTCAGCTCAAGGATCGCGCTGCCGACGACAAGTGACGTATCAATGGAGCCGTTTTGGCGGGCGTACGTGTAATCGAACTCGAAATCGTTCACACCGACGGTACCGGGAGTATAAGTGCGCGGGTCGGTGAACTGGCCATACGAGAACCCGGGAAAACATAAAGCCGCGATGGTCGCGACGGCGGTGAATATTCGCGTGGCCACCACTAACCCCACCGGCGACTCCGGCTTCGCTACGCGACGTTGGACAGTACGTTGACGACGAATCCAATAATCGCGGCAACGAAGAAGAAAGAGTAGATCGCGTGCATCAGCGTCAAACGTCGTATCGCGGTCCCGCTGATCGACACGTCCGATGTCTGATAACACATTGCGATCGTGAAGGAGTAATACATGAAGTCCCAAAGATCTGGTGTGGACTGACCAGGGAATGCCAAACCCGGATCTGGTCGCACGCCACCCCTCGTCTCCAAGGTTCGGTAGTAGATCCGCATGTATTGAACTGCAAAAGTCATTTGTGCGGCAATCCAGCCGAGTAACAGCGCCAACAATGACCCGCCCAGATGGAGCGTCTTGAGCCAGCGCGCTTCGTCCTTTTGGCTGTGGAACATCACACCGATCGCGGCGATGCCGACGATCGTCGCCACTATCGACGCGACCACTTCCGCGTGCCTTATGGGTTGCTTCTGTTTAGCCATAGCGACGCATTGCTCAGCCGTTGTGACTGACATCATCACGTAGGTCAGAACTACCAAGGCAACAAGGAAGACGTCGAGACCGAGTATGATCCGTGTTTCGGCGATCAGCGACCCGGCCGCCAGTCCAACCGCAGCGCCAGTCGCAGCCGATAAGAACAAGCGAGCAAGTTGACGCATCGGCCAAGGGACAGGTTTTGAGGTCGGAGCCGGTTGCTCAGTCATGGCGTATCCCGTCGCGCCGTCCTAACTAATGCATTGCACACGGTAGCGTTCGGGGCCTCATGGTGCGACGACCTCAGCACGCCCAAGCTGCGGGCTCAGTTAGATAAGCTCTGGCTCGGGTTCTATTATGGATCTCTAGTCAGCTCATTAAAGCAGCCCATTCGACGGTGGCCCTGCCCCTCAGGGGCAGTACCCCCGGGTCACGGCGCCCTGTTAAGGTCGCTGCAAACGTCGGCTTCACCCTGCACGGGGAGCTGCCAATGTGGGACTTGGGAGACACACTTGGCACAAAGGTTGCGCGGTCTGATTTTCGGTGCCGCCATTTGCCTAAGCGCATGTGTGAGCACAACGTTCATCTCAACCTGGAAGGCGCCGGACGCGCAGCGCGTCGATCCGGTAGGCAAGAACGTCGTTGCCTTGGTGATCTCCAGCGATGCGGACCGGCGGCGCGATGCCGAGGTCTATCTGGCTAACGACCTGTCGAGCCGCGGTGTGCGCGGCATAGCGGCGTACACTTTAATAGGCCTGGATCACCCCACAGTGGATTACGCGCGTACCCGTTTCAAGGAAGCGGGCATGGAGGGTGTGGTGGTGATGCGCCTGGTCAGCAAGGACCAGCAGGTCATCGTTGACCCCGGTGGATTCTCGGGCAGCGTGTACGGCTCATTCGGTTCGTACTACTCCGCCTATGGGTTGGCGGTGAGCTATTCGACCGGCTCGGTGCAAACTGACACCGAGGTAACAATTGAGACGCTTATCTACTCGTTAAGCAAGGATAAGCTCCTGTGGGCAGGTGCCAGTCGCACGAGCAACCCCGAAGGCCTTCAGGAGCTTGTATACGAGGTTGCCGACGCGGTCGCGAGCGAAGTGGTCAAGCAGGGTTTGATTGTTCGTTAAGCCTAGCGCGTCTCGGCTGAGCACCAACACAGGAGGTGTAGCAATGTCTCGCGATCTGCGGAACGCGCCATGAAAGCCACAACCCTGCTTGCGGAAACGCTCATGGTGACTCTGCTGGCGGTGCCGGTGTTTGCGCAGGTAACACCGACGGACGAGAAGGTTCCGTGCCGCAACTATAAGGACGTGCTCGCCCTGTTCGACCGCTTGGGTTACACCACGAAGGCGTGGCAGGCAGGCATCCGCGAGATCCCGCGCGTCTACCTTGAGGATGTGCCCGATACGTGGCGCGAACGAAGTGCGAAGGAGCTCTCGGTCGCCGACAAGAAAAAGCTCTTCTTCCGGCTCATCGCTCCAATCGTGCTTCGGATCAACGAGCTGATTGTTGAGGATCGGGCTCGCGCGAAGGAGCTGACCGCGCGCCTTGCGCAGGGCCAGAGCGTGACACCGGACGATCAAGCTTGGCTGACCGCACTCGCGGTGAAGTATAAGGTGCTCGAATCGACCAGCGAGCGCCTCGACAGCGACGCCTTCGCTGAGCTGCTGATGCGCGTCGACATCGTTCCGCCCTCTTTGTCACTCGCGCAGGCGGCCAGCGAAAGCGGTTGGGGGACATCGCGGTTCGCCGCCCAGGGGAATTCCCTGTTCGGGCAGTGGACCTGGGGCAAGGGTTTAAAGCCGGCCGAACAGCGCAGCTCAGAGCTTGGAGACTATCGCGTCGCAGCCTTTGGCTCCACTGCCCAGGCCGCCTACTCCTACGCCCTCAACCTGAACACGGCGTCCGCTTATCGCGACCTTCGCCTGAAGCGCGCCGACTTACGAAGGCGTAGCTTGCGCGTTTCCGGAACCGTCCTCGCTGAAACGCTGCTCAACTACTCTGAGCGCGGGCAAGCGTACGTCGACGATCTTAAGGCTCTCATCCGACAGAACCGACTCGACGATGCCGACGATGCCTACCTTCGTCACATGGCGGTGATCCACATCGTGCCGGCGGGCCCCGAGCCCAGGTAAGATCCCACAAGGTGTTGATACCGGTCTCGTTCGCTCAGGTATCTCGCCCGTGCTTGTATTGCCACGAATCGCGCGCGAAACGCGCACGGATAGCTTTCATGTGCATCTGGATCGCTCGAATACCAGGCGGCGGAGTGTCATTGAGCACATCAGGCGTCAATTGACGCCTTACCTCCCGTGCGCTTCGTGGTGTAGACCTGGCCATGATGGCCTCAATACGGCTACGCCATCTCTAACCCTGTATTCGCCTCGCGCGGTTGTACGCGACGAAGGCCGCAGGCACGCGCAGCTGAGCCAATGTGGGCTGGGCGCGCGCTGCACACGCTACAACCGCCCGGCCCGGTCTGGGTCGTGGATCGGTGGGTCGAGTGGAAGATCTGGAGCGAGTGGCGGCAGAGCTGGTACATGTTCCGTTGCAAGGCAGCCCCAGTGACCGCGCTCTTGGCGATCCCGGTGCGCGGCTCGGTGATCGAGTGCTCGGAGCTGTTCAACCAGTCTTACCGCCGCGGGAAGGCGAGCGGAAATGGTCAAACCGGAAGATGAGCCGGTATCAGCCGTACAGTATTACATCGATGCCTTAACAAAGGCGACGGCACGGCGATGGCTGCGATGTGCACCGATCCTGTGTCCATACTTGATGGAATGGCGCCTCACGTTTGGCACGGCCCCAGGGCGACGCAGGATTGTTACAAGGATGTATTGGTCGAGGGTGAACACTTAGGCGCCAAGGACTATCACGTCACTCTGGGCAAGCCTTTGAACGCCAACGTAACTGGCGATGCTGCATACGTCGTCGTACCCGCGACCATGACCTTCAAACTTAAGGGGAAGCAAGTTACGCAGTCGGGTGCTTTTTTCACGGTAGCTCTTCGCAAACTCCCGGCAGGGTGGCGCCTCGGGAGTTAGGCTTGGACTAAAGGTACCGCTTCGGTTTCATAGAACACCTTCCCGGATTTCTGCATGGCTGCTTCAGCACCGGGCATATTCCAACATTCCAACTCGCTATAACCCTGCCTCGCGCGAGCACGGTAGAATGTTGGCATGCGCAAGAAACAGCCGCTAACTGACCCACCCGCGTCCGACGAGCTGATCGACGGGCTGTTTGCCCCTGACGACCCACCGCTCGATGTGGCGGCGGACTTGGACTCCTTTCATCGCCGGGTCGCGAGCGGCGAGCTGACCGATCTGCTCGCGCGGCTCGCGGGTCTAGATCCCGACTCGTCCGCGACGCGGCACTGAAACCCCTGCCAAATCAAGCCGCTAGGGAGAGTCGGATATTCCAGAAGCGGTCCCCCGCTACCATAATTTTCTGCGCTTCATCCGGCATGAGCGACGCGAGCAAGCGCCCTGCAGGCCGTACTCGGCCCACAGGAACCGCTCGGAGGCGTCGGGCTTGAGCATGATGCGCTCGCCGATCGCCTCGATGAGCGCCGGGCCCGAGCGCTCCGGATCCTGACCGAACCGGATCTCAAGCTCCTCCACCCTCGCGAGGAACCGCTCGCGCACCTTCGGTGCGATCCGGGCGGCGATCACTGGCGACTTCGCCTGACGCTCCGCCTTGAGGCGTGCCAGCTCCCCTTCCGCCGCCTTGAGCGCCGCACTCAGTGCCGGCGAATATTCCCCCGCCATGTCAAATCTCCTCGTACCTCCTGACCCCGCATACAGTAGCGAAGCGCGTGCGCGACTGCATGGACGCTCACCGGCCGCCGTGCGCACCCTATGCGGGTGCGCGTGCTGCCGAACATCACGAGGCTCGATGACTGCTTTGTGACTTCGTGCGCGTCACGTGCCCGTGCGGCGTGTCCCGGCACATCGAGCCAGGGACGCTCGCGCTGATCGCCGGGAAGTCAGCGACGCTCGCCCAGCTCGCGCACCGGATGCGCTGCTCGCACTGCAGGAAGAAGGTCGCCGAAGTGGTCGCGGTAACGAAACCGAGACCGCGCGGCATTCCGAAGAATCTACGCTGAAACGAAAACCGCCGTTTTTACTTCCCACCCTTGTTCATCGCCGCCGCAGCTTCCAATACATGCACCTTGGCCATCGCATCTGCGGTCGCTGCCTTGGCGCACTGCGCATCGTCAGGTGTCGAACCGGGATACTTGGTCCCCAATTCCTTGCAGGCCGCCATGGCGGCGTCACTGACGCGCTTTTCGAACTCCTGCGCCCCCGCTTTCGATGTCAGATCGACTCCTTGAGCAGTCACGGTATAGCTCAACGAGACGCGCACAACCGGTACCCTCCCGCGTTCGATCGTCGTATTCACCTGCCGCGATGATTCTACAGTCACCGTCGGCATCGCCTCCGGCGTCGCGGTCTGCGCCAACGCGCCACCTACAACGAGCGAGGTCGCGAACATGCCAACTGCAAAAAGCATGCTTCTCATGACTTCGCCTCTCTTTCACTACAGGCCGATAACACCAAAACTACACTCTAAAGATCACGCACCTTGATTCCATAAGCAATTGCGGGAAACCGAAACGCGGGCTTCACGGCAGCGGTCACGATTGTTGCCGAATAGCCCTCAGCGCCGCGCCGCTTTCCGCCGCTTCGCGCGAACAAGCACTCGCCAGTTAGCGTTAGGCGCAAACGGCAGAAAAACGCCCCCGCGCGCGCATGCCGTTGAATTCATGAGTTAAGAAAGCCTCAGACCGCGTCCCGATCTCGCCCCCGCTACCATTATTTCCGGCACCCCCGCTTGCGGCGCGCGGCGCAGGTGCAGCTGCGACTCTGACGGCACAAATTGATATTGGGTTAGTGATGGCGCCCGGTTGTCTCGACCAGCTGGCCAGTGACCTCTGTATAGATTGCATGCAGGTGCTCGATGTCGTCGATCGGCGCAGCCTGCTCGATCGCTGCCCCCAGGCCCGCTGCGACCTCAACCGATTCGATCGCCTCGAACACCCAGACAAACAGCACATCGTCGTCCTCGTGCTGAAGGAAGAACGCCTTCTTGCTCGCCGCGTCATATCGCGTCCCGGCTTTACCCCGGAAAGCTGGGCCGGCGAGCTTGCGAGCCTCGGCTGCGATCTTGGCAGGCAAGGGCGCGAGCAGCTTCCGCATCCTAGCTTTGTCAGTGATGCGCGCATGCGCGGTCCAAATGGCAGCCTTTAGCGATTGCGGCTTGTCCGCGGCCATGACTACCCCCCATCGGAAGAACGGGAATCGAGAGAGCGCACTGACAGTGTTAGATGCGATGCGGGAATTGGACCCAAACCACCCGCTCACGAAGAAGCTCTACCGTTCTCTGGTCGGCGACTGGCGAACCGGAGGCGCTCGCGCGCATCGCCGAGCGATCCCCGACACTCGCCCAGCTCGCGCACCGGATGCGCTGCTCGCACTGCGGGCGCAAAGTCGCCGAGGTCGTCGCCATCGCGAGGCCGAGGCCGCGTGCCCGCGGACGACGCCGATGGCCTGGCGCTCAGGCGCCCGCGCAGGGCCTTATGCGGCTGCTGCCAAAGGCGGAATCGGGGCGTTGCGATCGAGGCTTACCCGGCGCAGAAAATTAGCGGTGCATGCCCCCCCGCTACCAACCCACAGCCGGCGTGCAAGCGTGTCGAACTCGGTGCGTTCTACCCTGGCGAGTCTCTGCATCCCTTGGTCGGTCGAGCACGAAGGGCTCAGCTACGCGCAGCGCATCCGCTCGGCGCGCGCGCCCCGACTGCAAGGCCGAGAGTAGGCCACCGCTCCGCAGACTACGTCACATCACGGGCGTGGATTCACGTGATGTCGGTCATGGCAGGTCTGTTGCGCCGCGCGTCTTATACGCGGCGGGGGTGGGTGCCTCGTTAGCAGACCTGCAAGGATGTGTTCATGAAACCGTTTAGGCTCGCGGCTTTCCTTTGCGGTTGCACGCTGGCGGCTGCGGCGCAGGCACCCCGAGTGGCTGTCCCGGCGGGCCCGCCCGCTGGTCGCACCCTGATTTGGGTGCTGCAGCCGGACAACCAGCTGGCCGCCTACGATGCCGCCGACTTCCGCCACTGGAGCACCCTGCCGCTTCCGCCCGAGGCTAAAGGCCATCCTGAAAGCATTGCGATCAGCCGACAAGGTGCGGTGTTGGCGACGGATTCGTTTGGTAAGAACATCTCGCTGCGGCGCTTCTGGCAGTCGGATCCGCACCTGGGTTGGTTGCTGGTCGGCGGTAGCGACGACAGGATACCAGCGCCGGGAGGAGGCTATCTGATCACCTCCGCAATACCGCAGGTCCACTTCACCAGCGACCCAGAGCGCCTGTTCTGGTTCGAGGACCGCAAGCAGATCTTGAACCGCGGGGATCTTGACATCTCAGTCACCACCGTATTCCTAGCGTGGACCACCAACCGGCATGGCGAAGACGTGCAGCAGGTCGCTGAGGTCCCTTACCCGAAGTGCGCATGCGACACCGGAGCTTGCGAGGAGACCTGTCCCGAGACCCAGGTCCGGGCGCCCGAAGCCGGGATCACAGATTTCTTCTTCGTGACGCGCTGGGTGCCGGGGCAGTTGGGGCCGCGCTTCCTAGAGACCGATCTCTTCCGTTTGCAAAACGGGCGTTGGGTCAGCCAGAAGCTGCCGGTCCCAGTGGAGCAGTTCGCCGACATGGCCGATCACGGCAAC